>Ga0310811_10002959_pt1 | contig 21336 bp, 18 predicted proteins | sample YCmetagenome_FD_207642 | JGI IMG/M metagenome (GOLD analysis project Ga0310811, IMG submission 207642) | Soil microbial communities from experimental microcosm in Duke University, North Carolina, United States - YC | ecosystem: Engineered > Artificial ecosystem > Soil microcosm > Unclassified ...
GGCGCCCTGACCGGCGAACCGCTGGCCCGGGCCTATGCCGGCAGCGATGTCTTTGTCTTTCCCAGCCGGACCGACACGTTTGGCCTGGTGATGCTGGAGGCCCTGGCCTCGGGCCTGACGGTGGCGGGCTATCCGGTCGAAGGCCCTCGCGATGTGGTCGGCCCGGATGTGCCGGGCGGCTCCGATGTCGCGGTTCTGGATGAAGACCTGCAGGCGGCCTGCCTGAAGGCGCTGGAACTGGCCCGCTCCCCTCGGCCGGTTACGCCCCGGGCTTTCGCGGAGGGCCATTCCTGGCGCGCCTGCACCCTTCAATTCCTGCACAATATCGTGGTCGAACCCGACCTCGACTAGGTCTTTTGCCCCTTGGCGTCCGTACGCTGTCGCTACGGACTGCTCGTCGCTCATGGGCGATTGCCCACATCGCTCCTCGCTCCTGGTCAAGGGCCAAAATCCCTTCGTCGGGCGTAAACCGTTATGGCGGAAGGGCTTATCGAAAAGCTGCGGCTGGGCTAGAACGGTCCGGCAAGCCCTGGTTCCCGCCACTTCATGACCGCGCCAGTTCCTTTACCAGGAGGCCGCCTGACGGCCCGCGAATATGCGTTCCTGGCCTTGAGCCTGTTGTTCTGGGCCGGCTTCGTGGTTCTGCTTGGCAAAGACACGAGCTGGGATTTCCGGAACTATCACTGGTATGCGCCCTATGCGCTTTTGAACCATCGCATGGGCATGGACGTGGCAGTGGCTCACCAGGCCAGCTACTACAATCCCTATCTCGACATTCCCTTCTACCTGGTGGCCACCCACACCCGCGCCTGGATCGCGCTGGCGCTGCTGGGCGCAGCGCAAGGGGCCAACATCATTCCCCTCTACCTGATCGGCCGTAGCGCCCTGCGCTTCAACATGACGATCTCGGACACCAAGTTCATGGCCGGCGCGCTGGCGCTGCTGGGTCTGGTGGGGGCGCTGACCCTGACCGAGTTCGGCACCACCTATTACGACAATGTGATGAGCGTGTTTGTTCTGTCCGCTCTGGCGCTGCTGGTGCTGAAACGCGATGTGCTGCGCGAAGGGCCACTGAGAACCGCGGCCGCGATCTCGGCAGTTGGCGGGCTGATCACCGGCGCCGCCATGGGCCTGAAGCTGCCGGAGATGCCATTCTGCGTCGGCTTTGCCGCGGCGCTGGTGGCTCTGGGCGGCGGCTGGAAGCACCAGACGGTGCGGCTGATCGCCGGCGGCGCAGCCGGCCTTGCGGGCTTTCTGATCTTCAGCGCGCCATGGATGCTGTACATCTACCACCTCACCGGCAATCCGATTTTTCCTTACTGGAACGAATATTGGAAATCGCCCCTGGCGCTGGCCGCGCCCTATCGCGATCTGCGCTTTGTCCCCGCCTTCCGCCCCTGGTGGCAGCAGCTTTTCTTTCCCATCCTGTTCACGCTGGACTGGCATGTGGCCGACGACCTGGGCTTCCAGGACATTCGTGTCTGCCTTGCCTATCTGCTGGTGATTGCCGCGACGATCGTCTGGCTGCTGCGGCGGCAAAGCCGCGATGCCCTGCTGGAGGCGCGCGCCACCGCGATCCTGTTTGCCTTCTCCACCGTCTCCTATTGCGTCTGGCTGCGGATGTTCGCCATCTACCGCTACATCATCCTGTTCGAGATGCTGGCGCCGCTTCTGATCATCGGCGCGGTGGGACTGTTGCCGCTGCCGCGCCGCAGCCGCTATCTCACCCTGGCGGGCCTCTGCGCCGCCTGTCTCCTGACGGCCCGCAGCGATTTCCTGGAGCGGGCGCCGGTGGAAGATCCCTATGTGCAGGCGGCCCTGCCGCCCATCCCTCATCCCGACCGTACCATGGTGGTGATGACGGGCGATGCGCCCATGGGTTTCATCGCCACCACCCTGCCGCCCCGGATTCCGGTGCTGCGGATTGACGGCTGGATGGTGCAGCCGCGCGACGGCACGCTTTTGACCCGCCAGATGAAACGCCGTGTGGCGGCACAGCTGGCGCGGGGCGGCGATCTGTACCTGATTGCCGACGCCGGCGACATGACAAGAGCCCATGACGCCCTGGGTGACTACCATCTCGCCATCCGCTGGCCGGAGTGCCAGCAATTCGATACAAACCTGATCGGCACCTATCAATGGTGCCCGCTGGCGAAGAAGAGCTGAAATGCCCGGAAGAACCAGATGAGAGTGGCGGTCCTGGTGCCCTGCTATAACGAGGAAGCGGCCATCGCCAAGGTGGTGGCCGATTTTCGCGCCGCCCTGCCCGAGGCCGCCATCTATGTCTATGACAACAACTCCCGCGACCGCACGGTGGAGCGCGCGGTAGCAGCCGGCGCGGTGGTGCGCAATGAACGCCGCCAGGGCAAAGGCAATGTGGTGCGCCGCATGTTCGCCGACATCGAGGCTGACATTTATGTGCTGGTGGATGGCGACGATACCTATGACGCCGGCGCCTCTCCCCGGATGATCGCTCGCATGATCGAGGACGGCGCCGATCTTCTGACCGCCCGGCGCATCCATACCGACGCCGCCGCCTATCGTCCGGGCCATGTCGTGGGCAACCGGCTGCTGACCGGCCTGACGGCGCTGCTGTTCCGCGTGCATTTGTCGGACATGCTGAGCGGCTACCGGGTCTTTTCCCGCCGCTTCGTCAAAAGCTTCCCCTTCACCGCCGAAGGCTTCGCCATCGAGACCGAACTGACGGTCCATGCGGTGCGGCTGATGATGCCGATGGTGGAGCTCGATACGCGCTACAAGGAGCGCCCGATCGGCTCGGTGTCCAAGCTCAACACCTTCCGTGACGGGTTCCGCATTCTGGGCACCATCTTCTACCTGACGCGGGAGGAACGGCCGCTGATCTTCTTCGCCATGATCTCGCTTCTGTTCGCGGCGGTAGCGGTGATCATCGGCGCGCCGGTGGTGTCGGAATATTTCCGCACCGGCCTGGTGCCACGGCTTCCCACTGCCGTTCTGGCCACGGGACTAATGGTGATCGCCTTCCTGTCGCTGACCTGCGGGCTGATCCTGGACACGGTGACGCGTGGCCGCTGGGAAGCCAAGCGCATGGCCTATCTGGCCATTCCCGGCCCGCAAGACCTCGCGTGAAGAAGCTGCTTGGCGCCGGTTTTCGCTCTTTGGCGCGCCTCTCCATCTTGCGCTTTGCCGTGATCGGCGCGCTGGGCATGCCGGTTGATTGGGGCATGCTGCAGCTGATGGTGCATTGGGGAACCGGGCCCTATCTGGGCCGGATGATTTCCTGGTTCTGCGCTGCGACCTTCACTTGGGCGGGCAACCGCTATTTCACCTTCGCTGCCCGGCGCGCTCGCGGGTTCGTCGGGGCCGGCAGGGAATGGGTGCGTTTTCTTGCGGCCAACGCCGTCGGCGGCCTGGTCAATGTCGGACTTTATTCGGTGCTGGTGCGCTTTGCCCCGCCGCCCTTCAACGATCTGACGGTGGCGCTGGTCTGTGGCGTGCTGCTGGGATTGCTGTTCAACTTCACACTGTCCAAGAAAGTCGTGTTTAAAGGACCGATATGAGAGTTATCGCGATTACCGGCGGTGGCGCCGGCATCGGCCGGGCCATCAGCCTTGCCCGCCACCGCATCCGGGTGAACTGCATCAGTCCCGGCTGGATCGAGGTCAGCGACTGGCAGAGGGCGTCCGCAGCCAGGCCGCCGCACCACTCCAAGGCCGACCGCGAGCAGCATCCGGTTGGCCGGGTGGGCGTTCCTGAGGATGTCGCCAAGGCCTGCCGCTTCATCGCCGAGGATGCCGGCTTCATGACCGGCCAGAACCTGATCCTGGACGGCGGCATGACGGTGAAGATGATCTACGTCTGAGCCCATGAGCGACGGCGCGCGCAGCGCGTGAGCGGGTCCAGTGGACCCGCGAAAGGAGCGAATGCCGCGAGCTTGGGCGAGCGGCGTGGCCGCGCAGGGGCCGCTAGCGGCAGCGTCGTGCGGCGCGCGACCAAAGAAAAGGGCGCGGGATCCTCGTCCCGCGCCCTTTTTGTCTTGGGGGCAGCCTTAGTGGCTGGCAGCCAGGAACCAGAGATGGGCCACCATGGCGTCCTTCTCCGGCGCCTTGACCTTGGAGAAGGCAGTCTGGGCGTCCTTCTTCTGGCCCGCGGCGAGATAGGCCTGGCCCAGGCGGATCTGGCCATTGTTGGCGTCCTTGAGCGGCTTCTTGAGGCCCTCCTGGATCACATTGATGGCATCCTTGGCCTTGCCTTCGCCGATCATCCGCTCGCCGATCTTGATTTCGTCATCGCCCTGTGGCGCGGCCTTGGCGGCGGCCAGGTCCTTGGCTTCGCTGGCGGCCTGGGCGGCGGCATCCTGCTTGGCGCGGGTCATCAGGCGCTGCGAACGGTCATCCGTCAGCACCTTGGCGCCCTTTTCCATCACGCCTTGCGCTTCGGCGGCAAAGCCGAACTGCAGGGCAAACTGCGCCAGGGAGATATAATCATCCTTGGTCGAGGCCGCGCCGGTCAGCAGACGCAGGCGGTTGATGTCCAGGGTGTTGTGGTCGGAAAGGCCGCGGGCGCGCTCACCCAGCTTCAAGAGGCCAACCCAATATTCCGGCTTACCGGTGCGGGCGACCAGCTGTTCCAGCGCGGCGCGCTGGCTGACATCATCCCCGACCTCGTAGGCGCAGCGGGCCTGCAGCGCCAGGGCGGTTTCACCAGTGCCCAGGGTCTTAGTGTACTTCACGCAGCCGGCGTAATCGGCGCCCTTGTAATAGGCCTGGCCTACGACCAGCTGGGACTGCGCGTCGAACACGTTGTTCTTCTTCAGATATTCGGCGTCGGCGATCACGTCCTTCCACTTGCCGGCACTATAGTCCTGGGCGAACTTGGCCTTGGCGCCGCCGGGCGTGTTGGGGTCGGCCGAGGATATCGAGATCGCGTTCTTGATCTGGTTGATGAGGGCGGTGTCGTCCGGCGTGGACTTCACCGCTTCCGCCTCGCTCAGCTTGGCCTGGGCGCCCTTGTAGTTCTTGGCTGAGATCATCGCCACGGCTTCCTTGAGCAGCGGGCCGACCTTGGGGCTGGCGGTCAGGGCGGCGGCCGGGGTGGCCAGGACCAAGGCGGAGCCGGCCGCGGCAGCGGTTCCCAGCAGGATCGCCGTCATCACGGCGCGCAACTTACGGACAGTCATCACAGACCTCATTTCGCAGTCATCATAAAAAGGGAAAGCGTGCGGGGTTGCCGCACGCTTTTCACCTACGGCTGTGCCCTCACAGCCTAATTATACTGATCGATCCCGGTAAAACCAATATGGGTCGCGCCCAGGCGCTGGGCATCGGCCAGCACCTTGGCAACGGCGTCATACTTGGCCAACCGGTTCGGATTGACATGGATTTCGGGCTGCGGGTTCTTCTTGGCCGCGTCCTCGAAATAGGCGTCCATCGTGCCACGGTCCACGGTGGCGCCGTTCCAGGTGATGGTCCCGTCAAAGTCCACACCCAGCTCCACCGTCTCCGGAATGACCGTCGGCGGGGTGGCGTTGGGGGCGGGCATGTCCAGCTTCACCGCGTGGGTCTGGATCGGCAGGGTGACGATCAGAAGAACGAGGAGAACGAGCATCACGTCGATCAACGGCGTGGTGTTCATTTCCACCATCACCTCGCCTTCAGCAGTACCAGTACTCATTGCCATGGCGGATTACCTCAAAAGCTGTTTGCTTCAAGAGAGTGGGGTTCTGTGATGAAGCCCACTTTCTGGATGCCGGCCTTTTGGCAGGCCAGGATGACGCGGCCGATCGCCTCGAAACGCACATTCTTGTCACCGCGAATGTGCACTTCGGGAAGCGTCTTGCCCGCCGCCTGGGCCCGGCGAAGGGCGGCGACGAAATTGCGTGTCATGGTCTGCGGATCGACCGGCACGTTGTTGTAGTACATCTGCTCGTCGGGGGTCACCGCGATCACAATATTCTCAGGCTTCGTCTGCGTGACGATATTGCGATAGGTTGGCAACTGGACGGGCGTGATCTTGAGCACCACCGGGATGGTGACCAGGAAGATGATGAGCATCACCAGCATCACGTCCACCAGCGGTGTGGTGTTGATGGTGACGTTCAGTTCAGCCTCGTCATCCTCGACGGCGTGTTGAGCGTCAACTGCCATGGGACTAACTCCGTGAAAGGGCTATCTCAGCCGCTTACTTGCTCTTGCTGATGAGATAGGCCTGCAGGTCGCCGGCGAAGGCGCGCATCTTCTCGGTGATCACCTTGTTGCGGCGGACCAGGTAGTTGTAGAGCAGCACCGCGGGGACGGCCACGAACAGACCGATGGCGGTCATCTGCAGCGCTTCACCCACCGGGCCGGCAACCTTGTCGATGGACATCTGGCCGGCGACGCCGATACCGATCAGCGCGTTCAGAATGCCGATGACGGTGCCGAGCAGACCGACGAACGGGGCCACCGAACCGACCGAACCGAGGAAGGCGATGCCGCCCTGCAGGCGGGCATTGGCGTCTTCCAGCTGGCGGGTCAGGGTCATGCCGATCCAGTCATTGAGGCCGACCAGAGAGGTGCCGCCGGTGGAGGCCTTGAGGCCGGCTTCGGCGATGCCGCGGAACACCGAGTTCTTCGGCAGCCTGTCCACGCCCTCATTCAGGGTGGCGGAGGTCCAGAACTTCTTCTCGACCTGGTTGGCCTGGCCGATGATGCGCTGCTGTTCGATCCACTTGGTGAAGAAGATGTACCAGGTGCCGGCCGACATGACCACGAGCACCGCGAGGATGGTGCGGGAAATCCAGTCACCGTTCTCAACCATGTGCTTCAAGCCGTAAGGCGTGGACTGGTCGGCAGCGTTGACGGCGGCGCTGGCCGACTTGGCGGCATCGCCAGCGGGAGCGGCAGCCTGGTCGGCCGGGGCGGCAGCCGGGGCGGCGGCCTGATCGGCGGGGGCGGCGGCCGGAGCGGCAGCCTGATCGGCCGGAGCAGCGGCGGGCGCAGCCGGTTGGGCAAATACCGGAGCAACGGCGCTCAGGCTAGTCATGGCGACGATAGCGGCTGCGATCGTCAGTTTCTTGAAGGTCATTTTTCTACTCCGTAGTAACCGATGAATTATGTGGATGGTTGAGGGTTATTTGACGTCCTTGAGATCCCATTTGACCGAGATCCGGGTCGAAACATCGTGAGGCGTGCCCTGCTGGGTGGGCGGCTGCCACTTCCAGTGGCCTTTCACCCAGTCGCAGGCGGCGTTGTCGAGACGCTCCGAACTGGAGGTCTGCACGACCTTGCAAGCGTCCACGCTGCCTTCGGTGGTGATATGCACCTCGATCAGTGACGTGCCCGATTCATTCAGGCGCTGTGAGATGGGCGGATAGGGCGGCTGGGTATGCGTGCGCATGACGGGCCGCAGCGGATCGCTGGGGGCCACGGGCGCGGCCTTGGGCGGCGGCGGCGGCGCCGGCGGCGCCTTCGGAACTGTGGTCACCGGCGGCGGCGGCGCGGTGGCGACCTGGAATTCCGGCACGATGGCGACCGGCGGCGGCGGCTTCACCAGATCCGGCGGCGGCGGCGGCGGCGCCTTGGGCGGCGTCTTCTGGGTGTCGACCGACGCCTTGATTTCCTGCAGCTGCTTGATCAGGGCTCCCTGAGCCAGTGCTGCAACAAGACCGGCAATGCCCGCGACATGGATCGCGATGACAATGGCCAAACTGGTCACCTTGTTGGCGGCGCTCTTCTTTTCAAGCTTCAGATGATTTGGACGTTCCATGCGCTCTCGCTCAAGATAGAAAACCGGCACGGAGTTCGCCCGGTCACCAACAGTTTGTTTGAGACCTAAGTCTACCCAACGCGGCGCCGTATACTGACGCCTTAGCCGGGCGCTTTTAAAGCAATCGCTTACCCTCTTTGCAAGAGGCATGAAGGGTTGGAAAGGCTGGTGGCAGCGTCTTGAATGCGGCCGCCGTAGAGGGCCCATCCTTTTATCCTGACCGCAAAAAATATAGCGGCCCTCAACTTCGCACATGCAGCATCGTTAGCCCTTGGTCTAAGCCTTGGGCGTTCTGGGATAAATCCCCTTCCTCCTTCCTGTCTGTGCGCAGCTGCATCCTAGCCCCGAAGAAGCCCTATCCAGGGCCCGCCCCATGCACAGGTTCCATTGCGACATCTTCGCTTTTTTGGTCTCTCAAAATGCGCAAGATGAGGGGCAACGGCCAAGAATATTCAAGGATCATATTAATGCGATACCTCCATACCATGGTGCGGGTTTCGGACCTGGACGCCTCGCTGGATTTCTACTGCAACAAGCTTGGCCTTCAGGAAGTCCGGCGCATCGAAAACGAAAAAGGCCGCTTTACACTGGTGTTTCTGGCAACGCCCGACGACGCCAAACGCATCAGGCAGGAAGCCGATACCGCGCTGGCGGCGGAAAGCCCCGTGATCGAACTCACCTATAACTGGGATGAAAAGGGCTACACCGGTGGCCGCAATTTTGGGCACCTCGCCTATCGCGTAAGCGACATCTACGGGCTTTGCGAAAAATTGATGAAGGCCGGCGTCACCATCAACAGGCCGCCGCGCGACGGGCACATGGCGTTCATTCGCTCGCCCGACGGCATTTCTATCGAGCTGCTGCAGGAGGGGCACCTGGAGCCGAAGGAACCCTGGGCTTCGATGCCCAACACCGGCAGCTGGTAAACCCAAAAGGCGCCAAGCAAAAGAAAAACCCCGGTGTCGCAACCGGGGTTCTCGTTTTTTGCGACAGTTTCTAGATACGACCCAGCACCGTCAGGATACCGACCTGCGTGGTAGAGCCGTTGTTGCCGCGGATCCAGTCGTAATTGACGCCAAGCTGCCAGGTATCGGTGGAGGCGCCCAGGCTCAAACCGGCGATGGCGTTGCCGCTGTCGGGATCAGGCCCGACAAAGGTCATGCTATTGCCGGCGGTGCCGCGGCCACCGGTGGATTCGAAGGCCGCATTCACCTTGACCGGCTGTTGCAGCAGGTCATAGCGATAGCCCAGCCGCGCCTCGGGCGTCAGGTCGAAGCCCCACAGGCTGACCTTGCCCTTGATATCCGCGCCGATCGCGGTGCGCATGGAGTTGGCGAAGTAGGGCGCCACGTCCAGGTTCATGCCCGACCCGCCATCGGCTTCCGAATAGCCTTCCTCGCGCAGGGTCATGCCATCCAGGCTGACATGCGGATCAACCTCGATGCCGCCATATTTCAGCATCACACCGGTATTGGCGCCCAGCGCCAGCATGGCGCCCGGACGGCGGCTGGTCGCGGTGCGGAAGACATTGCCGACACTGAGCGTGCGGGTCTGATCGAAATCGCCATAGGCGGCGCTGAGCTGGGTGTCGAGGAAGGCGTGCTTGCCGCTCCACTGACTATAGCCGGTCAGCATGTACCACTGGGTGTTGGTGCGGGTAGATCGCGGCAATTCCTGGGTGACGTCGCCCGAATAGAAGGTGAAGGCGCCGCCATACCAGCCGTTGCGGGACGAACCGGCGTCCACGCCCAGGGTGAAGCCGAAACCGTGATCCTTGAACGCGCTGATGGTGCCGTCTGAGGATACCGTATTCTTGTCGCTGATCTGGCCGGTGAATTCCTCGCCCCACAAGGTGGTGTCGCCGGGCTGGCTGGAATAACTGCGCAGCAGACGCTGGCGCGCGGCCACCGGCCCCGAGGCCTGGTCGGTGAGCATGATGGCGATCTCGCGCGTGCCGCCAGAGACGTCGGGCGCGAATTGCGAGAAGACCCGCTGGGACTGCTGCTGGGAGGCCGCCACATTGATGCCGCTCGATGGCACACCGGGCGTGTTGTAGACGGTCAGGCTGGTGGCAATGGCCGCGCCCAGCTCATTGTCGGTGGCCAGTGCCGCGGCCGTGAGGGGGAACTGGGCCCTGGCCGAGCCAGACAGATTGAGGCCCGGCGAGCCATCGGCATTCTTGGCGCCGGTGGAGCGCGGCAGAAGGCGCAACAACAAGGCTTGCTGACCGCTCGGGTCATTGGTGACCGCCAGGGGCGTGATCCCGCTCTCGGTGGGCGTTTCGAACAGGAACGGCGTGTTCAGGCCCAACTGGGCATTCTGCTGCGCCAGGGTGGTGTCAGTGATCACCGGCGCCCGGATCAGGGTGATGGTCTGGGTGGTGGGAGCGGCCGTCGAGGCGACGGTGAAGCCGGAAGAGATGTAGGTGCCGAACTGCAGCCCCAGATTTGCGCCCGAGAGACTGGCGCTGGTGGCCTGCACCACCGGCGTCAGGCTGTTGAGGTTGGTCTGGGAGATGGCAAGACCCAGCGTGCCGTTGGAGGCGACATTGAAGGTGGAAGCCTGCAAGGCGCTGGTGGTGTTGGCGACAAAAAGCTGGCCGTTGGGATCAACCTGGACCGCCAGGCTGTTGGTGTTGGCGTTGATCACGGCATTGACATAGCCGAAGCCGCCCACATGCAGCGTGTGGTTGGCGCCCGAACCAAAATCGATCGCGCCGGCGTTGGTGATGGGCGCAAAACCCGCCGAGTTCGCCACGATAGAGCCGGCCACAACGCTGTAGGTGTTGGCCGTATTGAGGATGCCGGTATTGCTGTTGGCCGTGGTGCCACCGCCCCCGATATTGCCCACATTCAGCGTGTTGCCGTTGCCCGAGCCCAGGAAAATGTTCCCCAGGATCCTGCCGCTGTTGTTGACGGTGATGCCGCCATTGATGGAGGCCGACAGATCGATGGCCGTGGTGAGCGATGACACCACCGCGCCGGTATCCGGCGTCAGCGTGGTGTTGGATGCCTGGATGGTGCCGGCATTGTTGATGGTCTTGAGGCTGCCGCCCTGATCCACGATCGCCTCCGACACCAGGCTGAAGGGCGCGGTGGCACTGGCAATGGACTTGGTGGGCGATGCGGTGGTGGTGTTGACCTGGGCGATGATGCTGGCGTTCTTGCCGACATTGATCACCGGCACATTGGAATTGGCGCCCAGGATGATGCCGAAGGCGCTGCCTTGGCCGATGCCCGAAACCTGGGCGACGATGGCGCCCGGGGTGTTGCTGGAGCCGCTGATCGCTTCGGACATCACATCCAGCCGCGGCACGGTGGCGAAGGGCCCGATATAAAGGGCGGTCGCCGAGGTGACGCCGGATGCGGTCAGGGTCTGGGAATTGGTGGTGGCGACCGCGCTGATGGTGCCGGTGTTGAGCAGGCCGCCCACATTGGTGACGTTCTGGCTCGTGGTCGTGGTGACGCCGTTGACCACGCTGGTGATGCTTTCCGTCACGGCCTGGGGCGTGGTGCTGCAGCTTCCGGCCTTGGTCGACAGACAGGTGATATAGGTCGCGGAGGCGCCCTGGATCATCATGGCGGCGCTGCTCAGCTCCGAATCCAGAGGCTGAGCGGCAATCGTGCCGCGGTTGGTCAGGGCATAGCCTGGATCGATCGGATCGGCGTCGGCCGTGATCGGTCCCAGGATCACGGGCCCGCGCGGCGCCGTCAGCCCGGTAGTGATCGAACGGGTGGGGTCGATCAGCACGGTCGGCTGGATGACACCGGAGACGATCAGGCCGGCGGAACGGATGTCCCCCGCCGTGGCATTGTTGGAGGTGCCGGGGCCGTAGTTGATGAAGCCGCCATCAATGCTGCCGCCGAGGACCACGGCGCTGCCGGACTCGGCATTGCTGCCGCGGGTGCTGGGAAAGGTGGTTCCGATCAGGGAAATGTTGCCGGTATTGATCAGAACGCCGCTGGAGCTGGTCGGGCAGGTAAAGCCCGCGGGCGCCGCCGTATCGCTGGCGCAGGAATGGATGCCGCCCAATTCCTGAATGCCGGTCATGCCGGCGCCCACGCCGGAAAAGCTGGAGGCCAGGATGACGTTGCCGTTCACCGTGCCGTCCAGGTCCACGATAATGGAGTTGGACGCGGTCGAATTCACGCTGGCGTTCTGCAGGATGCCGCCACCGCCGAAAAGGATATTGCTGGTGACTTTGGTTCCCTGGGTCAGGAGGAACGCCGCGGACCCATCGCCCTGTACGATGAGGGAGGACTGCTGGGTAGCGGCGACGGCGCCGGTCACGGAGACGGCCGACAGGGTGCTCAGGGTGATGGGGCCGTAATAGGTGTTGCCGCCCTGGATGATGATGCCGCGCTTGTTGGTTCCGCTGCCGCCCAGGTCAATGCTGCCGGTCGAGGCGAAGCCCGCAGCGGGGGGAAACAGATTGCCGTTGGTGGTGTCGATCACGACGCCGACGCCGCCGTCGGCATTGGTGTTCGAGATGGAGCCGTTATTGACCACCGAATTGTTGGAATTGACCGTGATCGCGGGGGTCGAGGCCGTGGAAATGCCGACGCCTGCGCCAGTATCGATGGTGATATTGCCGCTGGTCGAGGTCAAAAGCGCCGTCGAGGTATTGGTGGTGACTTCGGTATCGGCGCGGGCGGACATATCCGTCGCCAGCGGCGCCGCCAGCAGGGCAGCCGCAGCGGCGGAAAGCATCAAACGGTGCTTGATCAACTCAGCCTCTTTAAAATGTCGCCGGGCGGGGTACCGCCGTTCTCGGCATTGTCTTTCGAAGGTCCGCTCCCGGACCTTGTCCACATCCCCACGCGCCCAGCAGGGAATGGCACCGTTTACCCTCTCGCCCGGCGGCCCCCCTCCTGTCCGCGACAAGGGGCAGGTTCCTGCCGGCCCGCCTTTGTACCCGGCTATCGTCCCGGTTCAACAGCAATTTTCGTCCCTCCCCGGCCGGATAGGGCCGGAAATCAGCCCCTTAATCAGGTGTTAGCGGCAGGACGGGCAAAATATCCCGTGAAAAAGCCTCCATGAGCGATCCCCGATGACCAAGGTCCGGCACACCGGCTTTGCCAGACTGACCCAGAAGGACGTCAGCGCCGCCGCCGCCCGGCACGAGATGCTCTATAGCGGCCGGATCGGCGGGGCCCGGGCCGTCTTTGCCTTTTGCGATCTTTCCGGCCTGGACCTGGCGGGCCGCAACCTGGCCGACGCCGACTTCACCGGGTGTATCCTGGAAGAGGCCAACCTGGTGGGCGCCAAGCTGGATGCCGCCAGCCTGTTCGGCGCCGACCTGCGCCGCGCCAATCTCGCGGGCACGTCCCTGCGACGTGTTGACCTCAGGGGCGCTTCCATGCGGGGCGCCAACCTGATCGGGGCCGACCTGTTCGAAGCGGACCTGCGTGAAGGCACCATCGCGGAAAAAGACAAGTTCGGGAACCTTCGCGTGCTTCAGCACGACCTGGGGCCATCCGAGCTGCCGGCCGCGATGATGAATTCAGCCAATCTGGAGCGCGCCAAGATGACGGGCGCCATCGCGATCCAGGCCGACTTCACCGACGCGATGATGAAAGGCTGCCGGCTGACCCGCGCCAATCTGCGCCAAGCCCGGCTGACAGGCGCCAATCTGGAAAATGCCGACCTCTCGGGCTGCAACCTCACCGGCGCCGACATGGCCGGCTGCATCCTGATCGGCGCCAAGCTGGATTTCGCCACCACCCATGGCGCGGACATGAGCAAGGTCCTGACCGAGACCGTCTCGCCGAATGCCGAACAGCTCCTGACCATCGAGCGGTTGCTGGACGAGCATTGCCGCTGGGCGGAAAGCGACGGCAAGGAGGGCAAGCCCGCCGACCTCTCCGGCATGGACCTGCGCCACGCCACCAAGCTGGGCCATCGCACCCTGACCGCCCTGATCGCGCCGGGCGCTCAACTTTACGGCGTTAATATGGAGGGGTCTTCGCTGCAAGGCTCGAACCTTCAGGGCTGCGACCTGCGCTCGGCGCGGCTGGGCGGCGCGGACCTCAGGGGCGTCAATCTTTCAGGCGCCAAGCTGAATCATGCCGACTTGCGTGACACCAAGCTCGGTCCTCTGATGATCACCGGCGGGCGCCTGTTGCCGGCGCGCCTGGACAATGCCCAAGCTCGCTATGCCGATCTGCGGGGCTCGGATCTGCGGCGCGCGCGGCTGTCGGGGAGCGATCTCTCCTATGCCAATCTGGTGGATGCCGACCTGCGCGACAGCGAAACCGAGGGCACGGACTTTTCCGGCGCCAAGCTTCCCGGCCGTTTCATCGAAGCCCTGGCAGCGAGCGCTTAACGCAAAAAAGCCGCCAAAGAAAATGGGGCATCCCACTTAAGGGATGCCCCATTTTTTGTTCACCCCCAACCCCGCGATGCGCATGCGCGCCGCGGGGGAAGAAAGTCAGGGTGTATTGCGTCAGGCAGCCTTGGCGCCGCCCTCGATGGTCTTGAGCTCCGGCGCATTGATCTGGATGCGGCGGGGCTTTTTCGCCTCCGGCACGATGCGTTCCAGATCCACGTGAAGCAGGCCGTTCTCAAGGCGGGCGCCCTTGACCTCGACATGCTCGGCGAGCTGGAAGCTGCGCTCGAAAGCGCGGCCGGCGATGCCCTGGTGCAGGAGGGCGGGCTGAGTCTTGTCGGCGGTCTCGTCACGCTTGCCGCTGACGGTCAGCACGCGGTCCTTCACGTCCACCGACAGGTCCTTCTCGGCAAAGCCGGCGACGGCCAGGGTGACGCGGTAATTGTCCTCATCGGTCCGCTCGATATTGTAGGGCGGATAGCCCTGCTCGCTGGCGGACTCCAGCAGGTCGATCAGCCGGTCAAAGCCGACCGTGGAACGGAAAAAAGGGGCATAGTCGATACGCATGAAACAACCTCCGTAAAGCGTTGTTGAAGCCCGCCGGACCATTCCGGCCGGGCTGAAACCGGCCCCATGGCGGCGGCCGGATAAACCCTATTTGGGTCAACAAATAAGCGCTTCAAGGCCCTTCCGGGGGCTTGAAAAAGAGGTTTAAGTGCCTATCGACACAGTTGAATCCCGAAAATCATGATTCCCGCCGCCGTCCTGTTCGAGCCCCTGCCGATCAAGGCCGTGGGCGCCACCTTACGGGCCGCGCGGTTCGACGCCGCCCCGGATGTGGCGGCCCGCGGAACCTGTCTGCTCCTGAACGGGCAAACCGAGTTCATCGAAAAATATTTCGAGGTGATAGACGAATTGCGCGGCCGGGGATTTGCCGTGGCCACCCTGGACTGGCGCGGCCAGGGCGGTTCATCCCGGATGACCCAGGACAGCCGCAAGAGCTTCGTCCACGACTTCAGCGAATATGACGAGGATCTCGACACGCTGATCAACTGGATCGTGACGCCCATGCTGGCGGCGGGGGAAAAGCCGGTGGCGCTGGCCCATTCCATGGGGGCACATATTCTCCTGCGCCGCCTGGTGCGCCGGCCCGGCAGTTTCGGGCCCTCAGTTCTGTCCGCGCCCATGATCGACATCTCCTTTCGCGGCCAGCGCGAATTCCTGGTGCGGGCCGTCACCCGCTATCAGATGTGGCGCGGCAAGCACGCGAACTGGGTCTGGGGCATGGAAGGGCGCGATCCCCACAAGGTGACCTTCGCCACCCAGCTCGTCACCTCGGACCCCCAGCGTTTCGAGCGCACCCAGGCGCTCCTGCGCGAACAGCCCGATCTGCGCCTGGCGGGTGCCACCTGGGGATGGCTGGCGGCGGCGCTGCGTTCAGTGGATTGGCTGAAGGCCCAAGCACCCAGCGTGACCACGCCTCTGTTGATGGTGGGCGCAGGCAAGGACCGGATCTGCATCACACCCGCGACCAGGGCTTTTGCCGCGCGCGCGCCCCGCACCGAGTACGTCGAAATCCCAGAGTCCGAACATGAAATCCTGATGGAGCGGGGGCCCATTCGCGCCAAATTCTGGGCGGCGTTCGACAGCTTCATGATGAAAGAAAACCGCGCCCCGGCGTGAACCGGGGCGCGGGTAATCATTCCCGTTGCAGTGTTACTGGGCTGGAGCCGGGGCCGGCGTGGCGTCCGGCTGCGTGGTCTGGGCCGGAACTGGAGGCTGCGCCGGCGCAGGAGCGGCCTGCTGCGGGATGTCCGAAGCGATGGTCGCATTGTTGGGGACCGCCGCGCTGGACTGGCCGCCATTGCTGGCGACATCAGACGGCGAAGGCGCGGGGGCCGCCGGCAGCGGCGTTGCCTGGGCCTGCTGAGGCGCCGGCTGGGCCGGTTGCGGCGTCACCTGCGCCTGCTGGGGCGCCTGTGTCTTCTGGGTGGTGTCCGCGCTCATCCGGACACTGGCCGCATCGGAAGCCGAAGAAGCCGGCTCCGAGGAAGCAGACTTGATATGATGAGACGAACGCGACGCGGTATGCACGGGAGCCGGCTTGGCGGGCTCAGGTGTCGTCGAGGCCGGAGCCGGCGTGGCGGCAGGCGGCGGGGTCGGCGCCACCTTGTCCGGGGCCGGAGTGTTCATGCTGTTGTCGGTCGCCATCGCGGTCTGCTGCGGTGGCGGTGTAACCGGCGCGGTCTTGGGCAGCGTGTTATCCGCCACCACCGGCTTGGTCGAATGACCCATATTGACGTAAAGGCCCACAGCAGCCGCGCCCACCATCAGGGCGACGGCCACTGCGCCCACGATCTTGGGCGTGTTGCTGCGTTCACGTTCTTCCACATTCACCGTGTGGAAGCTGGAAAGGCCGGCGCCGTTACCCAGCGGCTCATGATGCAGAGCGATGGGATCGTCAGACACGGGCGTATTGAAATCACGCAAAGACATTCGTTCCTCCTCTAGGAGCGGTGTAACTTCAGAAAGAGAACGTGATGCCGCGTGGTTAAGTTTCGCGCGCGTTAAACAAAGGCAAATTGCGGCAGCATTGCGCGAAGAGGCCGCAATGTTTGGGCAAGTAATCGCGTTTCACTCAGCTTTTCAGCAGCTTTATGGCTTCTTCGTGAATGCGGCGGTCGCCGCAAGCCAGGATTGTTTTGCCGTCGCGGCAGTCACCGCCGTCCCAGGCGGTGATGACACCGCCCGCGCCTTCCACGATCGGGATCAGCGCGGCGATATCCCAGCGGCTGAAGCCGGCTTCGATGACGATGTCCACAAAGCCCATGGCCAGTACGGCGAAGAGATAGCAGTCGCCGCAATAGCGCGTCATGCGCACCTGTGACTTTACACGCGCGAAGGCGGCCAGCTGCGCTTGCGAAAAATACTGGCTGGGATCGGTGGCGCAGAGAATCGCATCTTTCAGGCTGGCGCATTCGCGAACCTTGAGCGGCGTGCGCCGTTCGCCCTCAATCAGGACGCTGCGGCCATGGACGCCGAGGAAACGCTCGCCCAGAACCGGCTGGTCAATGATCCCCAGCACCGGCACCTCGTCCTTTTCCAGCGCGATCAGCGAGCCCCATTCGTGCCGGCCGGTGATGAAGGCGCGCGTCCCGTCCACCGGGTCCAGCACCCAGCGCAAACCGTTCGTACCTTTCTTTTCGCCCAGCTCTTCGCCCAGGATGCCGTCATCCGGCCGCTCCCGCTCGATGATGGCGCGGATGGCTTTCTCGCCGCCCTTGTCGGCCTCGGTGACCGGATCGAAGGTGCCCTTGCCCGGTTTGTGCGCCACCTCGATGCGCTGGCGGAAATAGGGCCGGATCACCGCGCCCGAAGCATCAGCCAGGCGATGGGCGAAAGACACCAGCTTGTCGTCAACCGTCATGGCGCCGACTTCCAGAAAGAGACGATCAATCCGCCAATCACGATCATGATGCCGCCCAGAATGATCGGCACCGTCGGCAGGCTGCGGAAGAAAACAAAGGTGAGCAGTTGCCACATCACGAACAGCGTAGCGATGTAGAGACCCACAACCTGGCCGAACTCGAGTGGCGCGAGATTGAGAAAAGTGCCGTAACCCGCCAGCAGCGCGGCGCCCAACAGAAAGAGGCCGACACGCGCCAGCCCGGCATGGCTGAACAGCGCCTTGCGGACAATCGCATCGCCCGACACTTCCAGCCCGGTAGCGACCACCAGGAACGCCAGGATCGGCAAGACACTGATCAGTTTCATTTGGTGCTTCCCGCTTCGCTGACTCAGGATAACCTGAAACAGGCGGTGCCAGACACCTCCATCCGAGGGCTGAAGGCGGCGATTCGTTAAAAAGAGGCCGTGAGCAACAGCGTCGGACGCACGACGCGAAAGAACCGCGCCGTCAGACTTCGGCGGCCTGTTTCGCCCGTTTGCGCATATGGGGAAGCAACTCCCGCTTGCGCAGGCGGATGGACTGGGGCGTCACCTCCACCAGCTCATCGTCCTGGATATAGGCCATGGCCTGCTCCAGGGTCATCGGCACGATCGGCGTCAGGCGCACCGCCTCGTCCTTTGAGGTGGTGCGGATGTTGGTGAGCTGCTTGGCCTTGGTGGGATTGACGTCCAGGTCATTGTCCTTGGCGTTCTGGCCGATGATCATGCCTTCATAGACCTTGGTGCCCGGCGTCACGAACAGCTTGCCGCGCTCTTCCAGATACCAGAGGCCGTAAGCAACCGCTTCGCCATTCTCGGTCGAGATCAACACACCATTGATGCGCCCGCCGACGCTTCCTTTGTGCGGGGCGTAATCCAGGAACATACGGTTCATTACGCCCGTGCCGCGGGTGTCGGTGAGGAATTCGCCGTGATAGCCGATCAGGCCCCGCGCCGGGCCGTGAAAGACCACGCGGGTCTTGCCGGCGCCGGTGGGGCGCATGTCCACCATCTCGCCCTTGCGCTGGGAGATCTTCTCGATCACCACCCCGGTATAGGCATCGTCCACGTCCACCGTGACTTCCTCGATCGGCTCCAGCCGCTGATCATTCTCGGTCTTGAACAGGACCCGCGGACGCGAGATCGAAAGTTCGAAGCCCTCGCGACGCATCGATTCGATCAGCACGCCCAGCTGCAATTCGCCGCGGCCGGCCACCTCGAAATTGCCTTCGCCAGTTTCATGCACCTTGAGCGCGACATTGCCTTCGGCCTCGCGGAAGAGGCGGTCGCGGATCACGCGGCTTTGCACCTTGTCGCCTTCCCGGCCGGCAAGCGGGGAATCATTGACCGAGATGGTCATGGCCAGGGTGGGCGGATCAATGGGATGGGCGGGGATCGCCTGATCCACCGTCAGGTCGCACAGCGTGTCGGCGACGGTGGCGGTTTCCAGGCCCGCGATGGCGACGATGTCGCCCGCCTCCGCCCGTTCCACCGGCACCCGCGCCAGGCCACGGAACGCCAGCAGCTTGGTGACGCGCGCCTTCTCGATCACCTCGCCGGCGCGGTTCAGCACCTTGATGTTGCGGTTGGTGGTGATGATACCGGATTCGATGCGGCCAGTGAGGATACGGCCCAGAAAATTGTCGGCTTCCAGGGTGGTGACCAGCATCTTGAAGGGATGGTCCTCGGTCGCGAACTGGTACGGCTTGGGCGGTGGCACGTCTTCCACGATGCGGCGGAACAGCGGCGTCAGGTCCTTGCGCTCGTCTTCCAGCTCGTTCACCGCCCAGCCATTGCGGCCCGAGGCGTAGAGATGGTGGAAATCGAGCTGACTGTCATTTGCCTCCAGCGCCAGGAACAGATCGAAAATGGACTCCAATGTTTCCTCGGGCTGGGCGTCGGAGCGGTCGATCTTGTTGATCACCACGATCGGCTTCAGCCCCAGCTTCAGCGCCTTGGACAGCACGAACTTGGTCTGGGGCATCACGCTTTCGGCCGCGTCCACCAGCAGCACCACGCCATCCACCATGGAGAGGATGCGCTCCACCTCGCCGCCGAAATCGGCATGGCCGGGGGTGTCCACCGTGTTGATGCGAACCCCGTTCCATTCCACCGAGGTGCATTTGGCCAGGATGGTGATGCCGCGTTCCCGCTCCTGGTCATTGGAGTCCATGGCCCGCTCGGCCATCTGCTGGTTCTCGCGTACGGAACCGGACTGTTTCAGCAGCTGGTCCACCAAAGTGGTCTTGCCATGGTCGACATGGGCGATGATGGCGATGTTGCGGATATCCATGGGTGCGCCTGGGAGGATGGGCGGGGCTTATAGACGCTGGTAATGCTGCATAGCAACGGCGGGTAGCCAGCTAACCCACCGGTTTCGCGCTTAACGGTGTTTTTACAGCGATTTTCTGGATTTAAGGCCTGTCGCGGCGGCGGATTTCGTCACACTTGTGAGAGGGTTTTGGCCTATAAGCGGCCTAAACCTGGGCCAAGGGTGGCCGGCGTCAGTCCGGCTTTAAGGGGAAAAAGCAGGCATTGGGGGCCGTCTCGCCATTCGCCGCCATGCGGTGAATGCAGAGTGTATACTGTGAACTCTCCGGCAATGCCGGAATTGTCTTGTCAGGATCGTAGCGCATGAACGTTCAGATCAACCCTCTACAAACCCCGCCGGTGCGGGGTAACGAGCTGGACGCGCGCGAGTCCGAAGGCGGCGGCCGAATTCGTATCGTTCTCGTCGGCGTCGCCACCCTTGTCCTGCTGATCGGCGGCTTCTGGTATTTCACCCACTCCAGCACGCCACCGGCTCGCCGCGCCGCCGTCGCGCCGGTCAAGGTGGCAGCCGTGGATATCGGCAGCATGCCGGTGGTGGAACATACCATCGGCACGGTGATGGCCAATTCCACCGTGCAAGTGAATGCCCGCATCCAGGGTCAGCTGATCAAGGCCTTTTTCAAAGAAGGCCAGATGGTGAAGACCGGGGACATCCTGTTCCAGATCGACCCCCGGCCCTATCAAGCGGTTTATGACAATGCGCTGGCGTCGCTTGCCACTGCCAAAGCCAAGGCCGACCGCTATGAGCGGTTGACGGCGCAAAACGCTGTCGCCCCGCAACAGTTCGATGATGCCCAGGCGGCCTATCTGGAAGCCAAGGCGGCGGTGGAATCCGCGCGCCTCAACGTGGAATTCACCACCATCCGCGCGCCGGTCAACGGCAAGACTGGCCCCATTCTGATCCAGCCGGGCAATATGATCGCCGCCGCCACCGCCAGCACCACCGCAAGTTCGCTGGTTTCCATTGCTGAAATCCAGCCGGTGAAGATTTCTCTGGCGCTGCCCCAGTCCGATCTGCCGCGCATCCAGGCGAGGCAAGCCAAAGGCGGACTGACCCTCACCATCGCCCTGCATGATGCGGGCGGCCAGGATATCCAGGTGCCGGTGAACTTCATCGGCAATGCCGTGACCAGCACCACCGGCACTATCGAGCTGCGCGCCTCCTATCCCAATCCCGACATGGCGCTGGTGCCCGGCCAGCTGGTGGATGTGACCGTGGCGCTTGCGGAAATCCCCGACGCGACATTGGTGCCGCGCGAGGCGGTCAATACCGGTCCCGATGGCCAGTTCGTCTATGCCGTACGGGATGGCCGCGCGGAACAGGTGCCGGTGAAGGTCTTGTTCGACAATGGCGTGGACGATGCCGTCGCCGGCAATCTGCGCAAGGGCGAAATGGTGGTCACCGAAGGCCAGCTCAGGGTTGTTCCCGGTGCCAAAGTCAGTGTCAGCGGCGCCAAGGCCCGCCCCGCCAAGGGCGGCAACGGCGCGCTGACCAGCGGCCGGCG
>Ga0310811_10002961_pt1 | contig 21335 bp, 19 predicted proteins | sample YCmetagenome_FD_207642 | JGI IMG/M metagenome (GOLD analysis project Ga0310811, IMG submission 207642) | Soil microbial communities from experimental microcosm in Duke University, North Carolina, United States - YC | ecosystem: Engineered > Artificial ecosystem > Soil microcosm > Unclassified ...
AGGTTCGTGTACGTCACGGTCCCGTCTTCTCCCGTGACCAGGGTCGAGTCGCCGCGCATCTCGGCGGGCGTGCCGTTGTTGTTGACCGGCACCACCGTGATCCTCACGCCCCCCACGGGGAAACCTTTCCAGGTCGCGAGCACTGTGACGGGGGAAATCGTCTGGTTCCCCGAGCAGCCCGAGCCGACCGGCGCGGTGCAGGCTTTGGCGTCGTGCGGTTGCGTCACGAAGCTCAGAAAGACGCTGTCCACGAAGTCGGGGCCGTAGTCGGTGTGAATGCCACCCGTCGAGCCCGCCAGTCCGCCGGGATTCATCAACGAGCTCGCTGCGAGCGGTTTCGGTCCCAACAGCGTCGTGCCGAAGGTGAAGAGCCCCTGGGCCAGCATCCCCATCGGTCCCTGCAGCGAGGTCACGGAACCGGTGCAGTTCGATCCCGGGATCAGGAAAGTGGCGTCGGCAAACGGGAGGAACGACACGCCCACCTGGTCCTGTTTGCGAACGACCGCCTTGTCGTTTCCGAAGTCGTTCGTGTTCGGGTCGATGCAAAGTCCGACGATCACCGCCGGGGAGAACGTGGTGTTCCGCGCGACGGCCCGCCAATTGTAGAACGTGTTCGGGTCGACGCCGGGCTGGGCGGTCGACGGCCGCCCATACAACAGCACCCGCGGAACGGTATTGCCCGCCAAGATCGATGCCCACGAGAAACCCGTCGGCGGCCCGACGCCGGAATACGCGTCCAGGCGGGCGACGATCGCGTCGGTCGGGTCGGCCGGCCCGCCGCGGACGCCGAACGCACCGTTCTGCGTCGCGTCGAGGGCGACCGTGAAGTCCTCCGGGCCCGGCGATGGCGCCGTGTAGCTCGCGGGCCACGCGCTGGAGTTCGTGAACATGCACTTGATGATCTCGTTCACGAACGTCGACCCGGTCGCCACATCCGGATCCGCGGATACGTTGGCCGAAACGTGCCCGAGCACGTCGAACCCGAGGTTCGCAGCGGTGGTGGTTCCGGCACCCGCCGTCTTCATGCTCGCGATGAGCGCACGCACCACGCGGACGGTGTCGTTGTTGGTGAAGTAGCTGTTCGCGAGTTGACTCGCGGTGGTGAAGGAACACTTGGTACTGAAGGTGGATGGGGCGTTCAGCGCGAAGGACGGTGCGACCGGTGCGTCGGATTGCACCGAACCCCGCGGTGACTCGCCGCACGCCACTACGATGGAGACGACGGCCAGTGCTGCCAGGCTCATGCGAGTCTGCATTTACTTCCTCCGTATGGCGTCAGGATTGGCGCCGAATGTGATGCAAGTTACACACCGCTTGGCTGCAAAGTGATCCGGCGTTCCCCTCAGGAAGCGCCCTGATGCACCGTTGCCACAGCGCGGTAACCAGGCAACAACCTACTTCAGCCCGACCAGCTGCTTGAATCGTGGATCGTCCCGGACACCGCGCCACCACCAGGTCTGGTCGTTGGCGAGCGTCATCCGATCCTGTGGATTGGCAGCGAGGTATTCCGCGAGCAGTCGCAGGGATTCATCGCGATCCCCGAGACGGTTGCGCAGCATCGCCTCGATGTAGATCAGCTCCCGATTGGGATCGACCGATGCGTCGGCCCGGGATCGGCGCGCCACGCGGTCGGCGCTGTCCTTCAGCCCGGCGTTGAGCAGGACAAACGACACGAGCAGTTGGTCCCGCCGGCGCCGGAAATCGCGCGCGTTGGGGGGCCAGAGGCTGACGTCCTGTTCCAGAATGCGCCATGCACCGGCGACATCGGGCGGTTGGCCGGGGAGCGCCATCGCCTCGAACTGGCATTCGGTGAAGTAGGGGTCCTTGGGGAATCGCCGCCCCCCCTCCTTGCACCAACGGTCGGCACCGGCGGGGTCCTCGAGATCGAGCGACATCGAGAACAGGCGATACAACACTTCATTCGCGTCGACGAGGTAGGGATCGGATTCGAGCGCCTGCAGGGCCGCGAGCTTGCCGGCGGCAGGGTCGGACTTGCGTGCCTCGAGATGACTCAAAAGCGACCAAGCCGACGCGCGGTTGGGATTGGTGGAGTCGGCGCCCGCACGCAGGTCGGCTTCCGCCGAGTCGAGCAGTTGGGCCGGAGCCAGCGGATACGGATCGAGTGCGAGGAGGAACCGGATATAGCGCATTGTTCCACGCAGCCGCCGCGCTTCCGGATCCCCGGGACGCACCTTCAGCGCCTCTTCGGCAAACGCCAGCCCCCGTCCCGTCCAGTTCGAGGCCGGGGCCTTGTTCCAGCCGACGATTTTCCGCTGGTCGTAGGCCACCCAACCACGGTCGACCACCGGCAGTGCCCACTTTGGGTCCATCTGCGCCGCGCGGGTGAGCTGCGAATCGGCCTTGGCGAGCGCGCGCTTCGCGGCCGTCGTGTCCCCCGCGGCGACTAAGGAGTCCACACTCTCCATGCCGGTCTGCGCCCGCTGCACCAGCTCCCACGCCGCCGCGTTGCTCGTGCCCGTCTGCATTTCAATCTGTTGCACCACCTGGCCGATCCGCTTGCGGAGGAACTCCGACACCTGGCGCGTCAGGGCGTCCTGCAAGCCGAACACATCTTCCCGTTCCCGCTCGATGGGCCCGCTGCTTTGTACGGTGCCGTCGGCGGTGTTGATCATGTCCACCGTGACGCGTAAGCGATCACCCGACTGGGACACCGTCCCTTGCACCACCGTGCCGACCTTCAAGGCGCGCGCGAGGCTGTCGGGGGGGACGACGGCATTCTTGTAGGGCGCCACGCCGTAACGGGAAATCACGTTCAATGACCCCACCTGCCCCAACTCGAAGATCAGGCTCTCGGTGAGTCCGTCGGCGAGATACGCGAGGTTCCGCCCCGGGCTGCGGTCATCGAAGTAGAGCACGGCGATATGGCGTGGATCGGGTCCGCTCGAGCCGCCGCCGCGATGCAGCCACTTGCCGCGCGTGAGCCAGCCCGCGAGAAGCAGCGCCAGCACCGGGATGCTCCACCACAACGCGTGGCGCCAGCTCGGGACCGGCAGCTGGATGGTCACCGATGGCCGCGCCGCCGCGGGGAGTGTCGACGTGCTCTGCCGCCGCATGGACGCGGAGATGTGCGACGGCGTCGCCAGCGCCTCGGCGAACATGATCACCGTCGGAAAGCGATCGGCCGGAACCTTCTCCAGCGCTTTGAGGAGCGCCAGTTCCATCGTCTCGGGAATCGAGACGCGGATGATCGACGGTGGCGACACCGCCGCCATCGAGTGGCGAGCGATGATCGACTGCACGTTCGGTCCGGTGAACGGCGGCTCGCCCACCAGCATCTCGTACACGACGCACGCCAGGCTGTACTCGTCGCTGCGGCCATCCACTTCGCTGCCCGTGGACTGCTCGGGGCTCATGTACAGCGGGGTCCCGATGACGGTCCCCGTTTGCGTGAGCTGTTGCTGCTCCACCGCGGACGCCGCGCGGGCGATCCCGAAGTCGGCCACGATCGCCGACCCGCCCGTCAGCATGATGTTCTCGGGCTTGATGTCGCGGTGCACGATGGCGCGGCTGTGGGCGTATCCGAGGGCGCTCGACACTTCGGACGTGATCTTGATGACGTCTTCCTGCGGCAGCTGCCGCTCGCGATTGAGTCGGTCGCGCAGCGACTCGCCCTCCACGAACGGCATGACGTAATAGAGGTAGCCGGCGGCCTCACCCGAATCGTACAAGGGGAGGATGTGCGGATGCTGCAGGCTGGCGGCGATCTCGATCTCGCGCAGAAACCGGTCCGGGCCGATGGCGGCACCGATTTCCGGATGGAGCACCTTGATGGCCACTTTGCGCCGGTGCTTCACGTCCCCGGCGAGAAAAACGGTAGCCATGCCGCCGCGCCCGAGCTCTCGCTCAAGGGTGTAGCGGTCGGCGAGCGCAGGGGCCAGCGCGTCGAAGAGTTCGCTCAAGAAGACCAACAGGCGGAGATGCATAAGGATATGGTGGGTGGACCCTTGTCGGAAGCGGCCCCCGAACCCTACTAATTAGGGCGCGATGACCACCCCCGAGCCCCCTACCAGCAGGCCCGTCCGCCGGGCGCCGAGTATCACGCGGCTGTTCCTCGCCACGTTCTTCGCGGTCACCCTGGCGGGGCTCACGATCGCTGTGACGTCCTGGATCGACGCGCGCCAGACGCAACAGGACGCCCTGGCCGTCCTGGAGACGCTCGACCAGCTCCGCGTCCTCAACGCGTCACCCGCGCTCGAAGAGCAGCGCGCGCACATCCGCGACATCGTTCTCGACCTGAGCGATTCGGCCCAACAGGCGGCGCTCGGGACGACGATCATCACCCTCGCCGTGCTCATCGCGCTCGGGATCGGTCTGGTCTACAGCCGCCGTCGTCTGGCCGAGCCGTTCGGGACGGTCGTCGCTGCGCTGGAACGGGTCGCCACCGGGGAGTACGACCTGCATCTCCCGGAAGAGGGCGCCGAGTTCGGGACGATCGCGCGCGGGGTCAATCGCATGAGTCAGGTGCTCGCGTGGCGCGAACGGATGCAGGAGTACAACGCGCGGCTGCTCGCCGCGCTGAACGCCGCCCCGCGCGAGGGGGCTGGCCTCAACCCCGCACTCGAGGTCCTGACCGATGCGACCGGCGGAGCGGGACTCGTGCTGTATCAGCCGGATTACGAGGCGAACCAGTGGGAACCGACGGCCGCGCGGGGCGTCGCCGGCACACCGGTGTCCCGCATCACCGTGCGGGAGATCGTCGGGGAAGGAAGCAGCGGCGTGCTGCGGCTGACAGGGGATCCGCACGTGTCGGCGCGCGCCAAATTGCGACTGCCGGGGACGCCCGGCGCCGAAACCGTCATCGCGCCGCTGCGCTCGGCGGGGCGGCTCGTCGGGCTGCTCGTCGCCCTCCCGGCCGAAATGCTGACGCAGCCGCAGCTCGATGCGCTGGCGCTCGCGGTCCCCAATCTGGCCATCGCCTGCGAGCGCGAGTCGGCGTTTCTGCACACGCGGCGGCTCGCGACCGAGGTGCGGAAAACCGCGACCTATCTCGAAGAGCAGTCGGACGAGCTGACCCGGCTCAACGAGGAGCTCGCGAAGGCAAACCAGTTGAAGAGCGATTTCCTCGCGAACATGTCGCACGAGCTGCGCACGCCGCTCAACAGCATCATCGGCTTCAGTGACATGCTGCTCACCGAAGAGATCGGGCCGCTCTCCGAGATGCAGCGCGATTTCCTCGACACCGTCGCGCGCAACGGTCGCCACCTGCTGCAGCTCATCAGCGAGCTGCTGGACCTTTCGAAGATCGAAGCGGGCCATCTGCGGCTCACCCTCGAACCCGTCGATCTGCGGCAACTGCTCCATGAGGCGGCCGACAGCGTGCGCGCGCAGACGGAGAAACGGCATCATCGTCTGGACCTGGATCTCCCGGGCGATCCCCTCTCCGTGACCGCGGACCACGTCCGGGTGCGACAGGTGCTGTTGAACCTGCTCTCGAATGCCATCAAGTTCACCCCCGAGGGCGGCCAGGTGCGTCTCGCGGGCCGTCCCGAGTCCGACGGCGTCCGGGTCGAGGTCCGAGACACGGGGATCGGCATCTCGCCCGCCGATCAGCAGAAGCTGTTTCGAGAATTCGTGCAGCTCGACCCATCCACCAGCCGGCACTACGAAGGCACCGGCCTGGGACTCGCGTTGTGCAAACGTCTGATCGAACTGCATGGCGGCCGCATCGGCGTCGACAGCGATCACGGCCGAGGGAGTACGTTCTGGTTTACGCTGCCGCGTGAGCCGCGACCGTCCAGCGTTGGAGTGTCCTGATGGGGATCATCGTGGTGGTGGAGGATCAGCCGGACAGCCTGAAGCTCCTGGCGACGCTCCTGACGCTGCGCGGGCATGCGGTGATTCCGCTGGCGAGCGGCGACGGGCTCGTCGAGACGGTGCAGACACACACGCCCCCACCCGACCTCGTGCTGCTCGACATTCAGCTGCCGGGGCGGGATGGATATGCCCTGCTCCAGGACCTGAAAGCAGTTCAGGGCGACCACCGTTGGAAGGTGGTCGCCCTGACGGCCCACGCCATGGCCACCGATCGCGCGAAGGCGATGGCAGCGGGGTTCGACGGCTACATCACCAAGCCCATCGACATCAAGACGTTCCCGACCGAGGTCGCGGCCTTCCTCGCACCCCCGGGGGGACCGGGTGATGCGGCGGGGTCGGCGCGATAGCTGGCGTCGGCTCCGGACCGGCCTCGTGCAGGTTCACATCGCCCGTCACCGTCGTGATGTGAATCTGCCGGCCTCCCTTCCCCAGCGTTCCGCTGAGGGAGTGGGAGGCGAACTTCCCGCTCACCGTGAGCGGGAATTCGCTCGTGATGTCACCCGCGACGGTATGCCCGTCGACGACCGCATCGGTTCCGCTGGGCAGGTCGACCTCGACATCGCCGTGGACCGTCGTGACCTTCACGTCGCCCGGCTGGCCGAAGCCGTGCATCGTGGCGTGCGCATCACCGTTCACCGTGACCGCGTTGACGGGGCCGTTGGCCGTCTCGACCGTGACATCTCCATTGACCGTCGCGACACCGACCGGCGCGGTCGCACCCTCGACGCTGACGTCGCCGTTGATCGTCGAGGCGTCGAGCTGCACGCCACGCGGCAACCGGACCTCGAAGACGACGGCAACGTCGTTGCCGTTCATCTGGCCCTGAGAGCTGAAGTGGCCGTCGGGACCGCAGGTCCCGGACCGCCCGGGCCATACGGCGCACACCGTCAAGCCGCGGTCCGACTCCGACGTGACGATCTGCACTGAATCCACTGCCGAATGCCTGAAGGTGCGCTCGGCGTGGATTTCAACTTTCTGGTCGTCGGTCGGGGTGACGGTGATCGAGCCGTTGATATTGCGCAACCAGAGCGTGCGCTGCGCCGCCAATGGAGTGACATACATCCAGGGCTGGCCGTGGTTGCGATCGGCGCCGAGGAAGTCGGTGTCGAACTGCTGTCCGAAGTTCGACAGTGCCGCCCGCCCCCGCCCCATCATCGATTTCACGAACATCCCGATACCGAAAACGACGCCGAGGATCAGCACTCCCCGGACGAATTCTTTCCCGGTCATACGAATCCCCCCGCGGGGTGACTCCCTAACATTGCCTTACCCTACGGGGGGACGAAAGGACAGGTTTCGACAGGTTCGGCTCAATTCGCCGCGTTGGGCGGGCAGGCCTGCTGCTGCGCCACTGTCCCGGCTGCCGGAGCGGTCGCCTGGACCACGATCGGCGCCAGGGTCCCCCCGTACCAGACGCGGCTCGCGGCGAGCGTCGCACTCGCGTCGACCGCGCTGTCCGCCGCCGCGCTATGCCGTGCCCGCGGCATCCGGTCGGATGCGATGGCGCGGCCACCCAGCGCCATCAGACCCAGACTCCCGGCGGCCACCAGCGAAATTGCAATCGTCCGCATACAACCTCCTCATGTGACAGGCCACGAGCAACGGCGTGGTCACTCCGTATGACGCAGACGCACCACAAACAGTTGCAACGCCCGTGTCCGGGAGGCGTCAAGCCGATTAGTTTTTCTGCCGTGCCGAACCTGTCGCGGTTTCGCGATCTCCTCTACCAGCTGATTCTCCGGGACCTGAAGTCCCGGTACAAGCAAACTTTCTTCGGCGCGCTGTGGGTGTTCGGGCGCCCCCTGGTCGAGCTCGGGGCCTATATCCTGGTGTTCGGTGCGTTCCTCCATGCACCGTCGGACGGCGTGCCCTATCCTTTATTTGCGTTCTCCGGCGTCGTGTTGTGGAGCTTCGTCTCGGGCGCCATTTCGCGCGGCGCGCGCGCGGTGATGAGCGAAGGCGGACTCGTCGCCCATGCGCCGTTCCCCAAAGCCACACTGCCGCTGGCGGCAATCGTCGGCGCGCTGATCGATTCGCTGCTCGCGGCCGTCATGCTCGCCCTGCTGCTGATCGTGCAACACGTGACGCCATCGCCTTCCGCGTGGCTCCTGTTCCCCGTGCTCGTCATCCTCGGGATCCTGGTGACGGGGATCGTGTTGATCGCGTCAGCCCTCAACGTGTTCTACCGTGACGTCAGCCAGCTCGTGGACGTCGGCGTGCGTGTGTGGCTGTTGCTCACGCCGGTGGCGTACGCCAAGTCCGTGGTTCCGCCACAGTTCAAGCCGCTGTATGCGCTCAACCCGTTGGTCGGCGTCTTCGACCTGTCCCGCGCGGCACTGCTCGGAACGGGCCCGCTCGATCTCTCGGTGCTCTGGTACCCGCTCGCCGTGGGGCTCGCGCTGCTGGCCCTGGGCGCCTGGGTGTTCCGGATGACCGAGCCGTATTTCGCGGAGTCGGTCTAGGCCGTGGGAATTGCCGTCTCGGGAGTGTGGAAGCGCTACCGCCTGCGGAGCCGCAGCCTCAAGGAAGTGCTCTCGAACCTGATGCCGCGGCGTCGCGGTGCACCGCCGCCGCGCCCGAAATCGATGTGGGCGCTGGAGGACGTGTCGTTCACCGTCGAACCGAGCTCGACCTTCGCGCTGGTAGGCGCCAACGGCTCCGGCAAGTCCACGATGCTGAAAGTGATCGCCGGCATGATGAAGGCGACGCGTGGCGCGGTGCGCGTGAACGGCCGCCTCTCGCTGCTCAGCTTCCTGGGGGGATCGTTCCACGGCGATCTCACGGGACGCGAGAACGTCTTTCTGGAGGGGGCGTTGCTCGGGCTCTCGCGGCGGGAGCTGCGGGCCAAGCTGGATGCGATCTTCGCCTTCGCGGAGCTGGAGCGCTTCATCGACGTGCCGGTGAAGTTCTACTCCTCCGGCATGGCGCTGCGCCTCGGGTTCGCAATCGCGGCGCATCTCGAGCCCGAGGTGCTGCTGATCGACGAAGCGTTCGCCGTCGGCGACACGGCGTTCCGCGACCGCTGTCTGGGACGGATGCTGGCGTTCAAGGCTGCCGGGACGACGATGGTGTTGGTGTCACACGAGCGCTACCTCGTGGAGCAGTTGTGCGACACCGCGCTACTGCTGGATCACGGACGTGTCGTCGCCCTGGGAAGACCCGATGAAGCGTTCTCGGCCTACGAGCGGATCATCGAAGCAGAGGAGGCGGACGACCCCGACGAGCGGGAGGGCGAACCCGCCCGCTCGCCGCTCGAAATTGAATCGGTGGACCTGGCGGGCGGCAGCGGCGGTGCCGAGCCGCTGTTCACTCCCGAGGGTGGCCTCGTCGCGCGCTTGCATCTCAAAGCCCGGCGCGATATCAGCGGCGTATCGGTCGGCGTCCAGATCGCGCGGGAGTGGCATGTCCTGCACGGCACGCGGTGCAACCGGCAAGGCATCGAGCTGAGCGCCCGGGCCGGCGAGCGGTTGACGCTCGAGCTGGAATACAAGCCGCTGTCACTGGCCCGCGGGTCGTATGCGATGCACATCCTGGTCTACGACCATCGTCTGCAGGTCTCACCGACGGTGGTGTGGAAACGCGCCGCACGGTTTCGGGTGACGCTGCCGGAATCGGAAGGGATCGGGCTGGTGCGCCTCGTGCACACCTGGAGGTTGAGTAACGGCGGTGGTCGCGCCTAGCGAGTCCGCGCCACCTCGCTCGACCACCAGGCGAGCGCTCTGCGCCACCCCGCGGGAACGTTGACCCACCGCAGCACCGCGAATCGCAGCCGCAGCTCCCGATCCAGATCGTAGCGATCCACTCGTCCCGCGAGCGGTGCGGGAAGGTCCTGCCCCGCGAGTTCCCGGGCGCCACCCAACCACGCGGCCGCCGCTCGGCCATCTACGATCTCTTTCGCATTGAGCCGTCGCGCCACCTCACTCCAATCGATGGCCGCGCCGCTCGCCCACACGAGTGCGGTGTCGAGCTGCCGAACCAGGAAGAAGGCGAGATCCGGAATCAACAGCGCATGCGCCGTCGCGGTCCAGAACAGCTCCGTGGCCGAGGGAACGCGCAGGGTGATCCCGCCGCGGAGGACGGGGACGCTTCCGTCGAAGTGCCGGCGCCAGGATTCTCTGGGTGCGATATCCTGGGCGTGTGTCGTGTGGATCTCGACCCCCACGCGCCGGTCGTTCATAAGGGCCGGCAGATGGTGGTGCTCGGGCCGCGGCGGTTTCGATGGGTTGGTGCGCACGTAGCCCTGGCGCCGCAGCTCGTACCACAGCGCCCAGGCCTCGGGCTCCGGCACGAGGACGTCCACGTCGCTGGTCCGACGCGCGTCGGCCATCGGATAGCGATCCGCCACCAATCGCCGCGCCGCGCCCTTCATGAACACACCGGGAATTCCGAGGCGATCGAGAGTGCGCGCGATCGCATCGGCCTCCGCGTCAACCAACAGGTTGCGCGCCGCCGCATCGCGCGCCTCGTCCCCGAGCCACGAGGCGAATCCGGCTTCGAGCGCCGCCAAAACGTCGAGCTGCCGCAGCCGGCGGTATGTCCAGAGCGCGCATCCCTCGAACTCCACCAGCCGGCGCACCCCGCGCCAATCGGCCGTCGGCCAGGCCGTCCGCAGCTGGTCCGACGACGCTGCGCCCCCCAGGCGGAGGGTTGCGAGCAGCAGATCAGCCGAGTTCAATGCGCGACGGCAGCGGCAGGCGCTTCGGGAAACCGGGCGATCACGACGTGACTCAGGGCATGCTCGGGATGCGCCTCGAGATACGGTTCCCCGGCGCGCACCAGCCAGGCGTGCGCGGCGAGGTTGGATTTCCCCGTTCCGCCGTTGCGGTTGACGCCGATACACAGCTCGACCGGACGGCCGGCCCGACGCAGCAGATGGTACAGAACCGCGGCGCGTTTCAGGCAGGTGCGGTGCCAGGGTCCGGGGAGGCGACGCAGCAGTCGATCGACCCAGCGGGCCAGCGTCGCGTCGTCCAGCGCGGCGTCCGGAGCCGGGTGGCCGCGTCCCTCGAGCCAAGTGGCCAGGCGGGCAAAGGACACGACGTAGACGAGAGGCGGGACCAGCAGAACCAGGGCCGCCGCTCGCAGGCGCCACCCCAGGGAGAGACCAGCCGTCACCGATTACCCTCTTCGACCAGCAGCTCCGCGGTGCGGCACGTGTCGAGGAACTGGCGGACGCTGGCTTCCGCCTGCTCCGGCGTGACTTCATACCGCTCGAGCAGCACCTCGACGAGCTCGGGAACGGTGCGCGGAGTCTCCAGGGCCTGCAACAGGGCGAGCCCGCTTTCGCTCACCGAGAAATAGCGCCGCGTGCCGAGATGCAGCACGACGCCGTCTCCTTCAACGTCGGCCAGGCGAAGATCCGGGTGCCGCTTATAGGTGTCGCTCATGTGACTAGCTCGGTCAAGCGGTTCGGTCGGGCGAACAGGTCCCGACCCAAGGTTACCCGATAGCAGCGCGCCTGCGCACTCAGTCGCGTCAGGGCGTTCAAGTGGTCCTGCGCCAGGTCCGGCTCGAGCATCACCCACGCCGACCAGCGGACCAGCTCGGCGAGTGCGGCGGCGGAGGGGATGCGCTCCCCGGTCGTCTGGTCGGCACCGACGGACGTGAAGATAACGATCTCCGGGGAAACGAGGGGCGTCCAGACTCCCCCCAGATCCTCGGGGAAGTACCCGACCTTGCCGCGTTCCGGCAGCTCGACGCCGCCGGCACGGGCGAGGAGCTTCCTGCCATCGGGACGCAGCGCGATCGGGGCGCGGCACGTGTGGACGATCACTCGTCCGTCACGCGTTTCCAGAAATGCCGCGTCGTCAGTGCCCACCCGCCAGCCGTTCGCCGCGAGCAACGCCACCGTGGTCGACTTGCCGCAATGCGCGTCGCCCGCGAGCAGCCACCCGCGGGAGCTCGGATCGATCGCCGTCGCGGCGTGCAGGTGGTACCACCCGGCGCGGCGCAGCAGGATGATCACCACCGCCATGAAGAAGTTGCTCAGACTCCGATTCAGAATCGCGGCGGCAGCACGCGACAACGTAATGCTGGCCGTCCTCGCGCCGACTGGAATGTCGGCAACGGCGGGTGCCTCGTCCCACACGATCAGCAGCCCATTCCCGTCCAGACCGCGTACGAAGCCCACCTCCGGTTGTTCGAAGACGCGCTCCCCCGGGAGGGACGAAAGCTCGTCGACGACCATGACATCGAGCGCGAGGCCCGGCGGTGCCGCGATGCGGAGCTCCGCGAGCCACGTTTCCAGAGCGGCCTGCACCGTGGAATCGGTCGCACGAACGGAGATGGCGGACGTGGGCATGAGCGGAGGGAAAGAAGCCTCGGAACGCGACACGCGCCAGGTCGATGTACGACCTGGCGCGCGCTACGACAACTCGGCGTTCGGCTTAGCTGTTATGCCCGTGGCCGTGGGAGTTCGAGGTGTTGTTGTTGTTGTTGTTGTTGTTCTTGCCCTTCTTCTCACCTTTGCCGCCCGAGATCAACGTGACCTTGGCGAGTGACGCCTGCTCCTTGATCTGCGGAACAACGAACGGCTTGCGAGTACTGCGATTCATTTCCGGCCTCCCGGTGCCGAGTAGTCGTTTGGTGGGGCCTTGATCCCTGCCGAACTGCTTTCGCAAGCCGCGTGCCAGAAACAGGCTTGCGAAAGACGAGGAAGGACGGTGAAAACAGCAACGCCAGGTCGCCATAGGCGACCTGGCGCTGGTAGACGGCGCGGGACTCAGCTGCTGTGGCCGTGCCTGGTCGGGGTGCCGCCGCCCCCACCGGAAACCAAGGTCACGGTCGCCAGCGATGCCTGCTCGATTACCGTCGGCACCACAAAGGGCTTGCGGGCATTCTCCTTGTTCACGTCGTCCTCCCCGAATCCAAGGGTAGTCGCGAGACGATTCAGGACTGGCCAGTCCTGGTGGGAACTCTCCGCAAGTTTCAGACCCGGAACGACGTTCGAATCACGATGTGTAAGTTATTGTTATACATTATGTTACTAACTTAATGCCACGGCTGGGGAGGCCCGGAATGATGGCCGATCCGCCACAGTCGACGGCGTGTGTGACGGGAGCCCACAACACCCGAGAGGTGTGCGCTAGCTGTAGCATCGCTCCTACAGATCAGCGCGGGAGCGTCCACCATCCCGCCGCAACCCCGGCGACCTGCGCCACCACCGCGATCGGCAGCGAGAGGCGGCGCGCGCTGGCGTGTCCCGCCTCGATCACGAGAAACACCGCGAGCAACACACCGAAGAACGGCCACTGCGCGTGCAGACCGAAGAACCGGAGAATGCCGTCCCCCGTCCAGGCGGCGGCGAAGCCGCCGGCCAGCGAGCCGAGCAGCATCGCGACCTGTTTGGCGCCACGCACCGGCAACGCCGCGACCGGGAGAAAAATCGCGAGGCCGCCGAGCGCGGCGAGTACGGCGCAGGCGAACCCCGCCACATACCCGATGATCATTCTCATGGTGTGCTATGCCCGGGGCAGGACTCGAACCTGCACGGGAGTCTCCTCCCAAGGGATTTTAAGTCCCTTGCGTCTACCGGTTTCGCCACCCGGGCCCTGCCGACGCAACTGAAATCTGGCGGCGTAAGTTGTTGTGGCGCAACGACAGCTTCACCTTACGGGCTCCGGCCGTGATCCACCACTCGCCTGCAGGAGGGTGATCGCCGGCTCGCGCCCGAACCGCTTCGCAAATGCCGATCCAATCCGCCCGCGAATCAGCTCCTCAGGCCGCTTCCCGCCCTTCGCGGGACCGAGCAGCACGAGCACATTGCCGCCCCACCCTGCTCCCGTCATCCTCGCCCCCCAGGCACCCGCCCGCCGTGCCACCCGTACGACCAGATCGAGCTCCGGGGTGCTGCAGTCATAATCCCTGCGACACGACTCGTGGGAGTCGAACAGCAGCTGTCCGAGCGGCCGCAGCCGTCCCGTGCCGAGCAAGTCCGCTCCCTGGCGCGTGCGTACCGTTTCCGTGACGACATGCTTCACGCGCGAACGCTGTGGTTGGGGCAGCAGCCGGCTCAACTTCCCAAGGGCGGCGGGTGGCCATTCCGCGAGCGCAGTAAGCTCGGGCCGTATCGCCTGCAACGTCGCCAGCGCCGCTTCGCATTCGGCGCGCCGGGTATTGTAGGCGCTCGACGCAAGCTCGTGTCGCGCGCCGGTATCGACGAGCAGCAATCGCGCGCGCAGCGGCACGAAACGCACGGCACCGGTCGCGCACTCGAGCAGCATGGCCCGTCCCGCCCGGGCTCGGACCGCAATGCTCTGATCCATGATTCCGCAGCGCACGCCGACGTGCTCGACTTCCGCTCGGTGCGCGACGTCGACGAGATCCGCCGCGCTCAGGTTCGCGCCGGCTAGCTGCGCGAGCGCGCGCGCCATCGCGACGCTCAACGCCGCCGACGAAGCGAGCCCGGCACCGACCGGCACATCGCTGGCGAGCGCCAATCGCGCGCCACCGGGCGCCGCGTTGTGACGGATCAGCTCGCGCATTACGCCGGCGGCATACGCCGCCCACCCCGACGGGAGTTGCGCGTCCCAGCGCACTCGCTGGACCACACCGTCGCGTGCGGAGACGAGATCCAGAAACCCGGCCTCGCCCGCGGCAACCGCGGCCACCGTTCGCGCCGGGATCGCGAACGGCATCACCGGGCCACCGTTGTAATCGGTGTGCTCGCCGATCAGGTTCACCCGGGCCGGGGCGCTCGCCGCGTGCGTCGGGGCCGCGCCGAAGACCCCGTGGAAGAGGGCTATCGCCTGTACTCGCATCGGTTTGACAAGGGTTCGGGCCAATGGTACCGTAAGCCAGCCAGTTTCACCATCTCCCCATCTTTACACTCCGGAGATCCTGCGTATGCGGCGGTTCGCCCGGTATGCGCTTTTCGTGTTCGCCGCCCTTCCGACCTCCCTAGATGCACAGGGGTTCGCCATCAACGAGCTGGGCACCTGCAGCATGGGGCGCGCCGGGGTCGCCGCGGCGATCCCCTGTGCCGACGGCTCCGCATTGTGGTACAACCCCGCAGCGCTGACCTCGATCACCGGCACGACGTTCAGTGGATCGGTCACCGCGATCATGCCGCACGGGGGGTTCACCGACGTCTACTTCGGCCAGAAGACCGATATGCCGAGCCAGACGTATTTCGTGCCGAGCGTCTACCTGGCGCGGCACGTCAGCGACAAGCTCGGCGTCGGCATCGGGCTATACGCGCCGTACGGACTCGGCACCAAGTGGCCGACCGATTTCCAGGGGCGGTTCGATGGCTACAAGACGAAACTCACGAGCATCTATGTCCAGCCGACCATCGCGTATCAGGCGACGAAGTGGCTCAGTTTCGGGTTCGGCGTGGCCTACATTCACAGCAGCGTCGATCTGCATCAACGCGTCGATCTCTCGCAGCAGCCCGTGCCCGCCGTTTTCGGGCTGCCGCCCGGAACGACCTTCGCGACCATCGGAATCCCGATCTACACCGACTTCGCCGACGCCACGCTCAGCGCGAGCGGCAATGGCGTGGCCTTCAACGGCGGTATCCAGATCAAGGTCAACGACCGGCTGACGGTGGGTGGGCACTTCATCACGAAGAAGACGATCACCTACAAGGGCACCGCGTCGTTCAAACAGATCAACACCGGGTTGGTGCTCGCACCGGCACCGCCGTTGATCCCGACACCCGTCCCGCTCGACGTGGTGCTGCAGAGTCAATTCCAGGCCGGCGGCAATCTCGTGGGAGGCGCGGCCAGTACCGACATCACGCTTCCCGACCAGGGCTCGGTCGGATTCTCGTACAAAGCGTCGGACCGCTGGACGCTGATGGGCGACTACCAGCAGATCGTGTGGGGCTGGTTCAACAAGCTGAACCTCACCTTCGCCAATCCGCTGCTCAACCAGTCCCTGTACGAGGGATTTCGCGACAGCCACGCCGTGCGTTTCGGACTGGAGTACCAGCAGAGCGCGAAGACGGTCATCCGCGGCGGCTACCTGTTCCATACCGCCGCGGCTCCGGACCAGACGGTGACGCCGCTGCTCCCCGAAGGCGAGCGCAACGAGTTCACGATCGGCATAGGAACCGAGCTGTCCAAGGCCTTCACGCTGAATGCGGCGTATCAGTACATCCGCCAGCAGGACCGCAACGGTCGTGCGGGGACGACATTCAACAACGGGCTGTACACGTTCAACGCAAGCCTGTTCGGCGCGGGCTTCTCCTACAACTTCTGAGCGCGAGGCACTGACAACTATGCATCGCTTCATGACGAGGGCAGCGGCGCTCGGGCTCCTCGTGGGGGTACTCGCCTGCCAGGACGACACACTGTTACGTCCGTCGACGCTGACTCCGATCGACCCGATGTTCGCCCGCTACGTTTCGATGGGGAACTCGATTACCGCGGGCTTCCAATCCGCGGGCATCAACGACAGTACGCAGGTGCTCGCGTACGGAAATCTGCTGGCCAAGCAGATGCAGACACCGTACTTCCAGCCACTGCTCAACCGGCCGGGTTGTCCCCCGCCGATCGTCAATGTCTTCCTGCGAACTGTCGTCGGCCCGCCGCTCAATCCAGCCCTCCCCTGTGCGCTGCGCAAACAGCAGCCCGTACCGCCACCATTCTTGAACGATGTCGCCGTGCCCGGGGCCGGAGTGGAAGACATCCTGTCGAACCTGTCTCCCGGTTCCAATACGCTCACGACCATCATCCTCGGTGGTCTGTCGCAGACGCAGGCGATGCTCCGCGCCAACCCGACGTTCGTGACTGCCTGGATCGGCAATAACGACGTGCTCGGCCCCGCGACCGACACCGCGAACGCAGGGAACCCGGCCGAGCTGTTGGACCCAACGGCCTTCGCGGCAAGCTACGATTCGATACTGGACGCGATCGCTCGAACCCCGGCATCCGGGAAGGGGGTCCTGATCGGGGTCAACGACGTCACGACGATCCCCTACTTTTCCTACGGCAGCACCTACCTCGGCGCGAAACTCGCTGGGGCCCCCTTCCCTGCCACGTTTATCGTCTCGCTGAACTGCGCTCCACGCGCGCTGGGAGGCGTGGGGGACACGACCCTCGTACCATTCCGGTACGGGTTTGGACTGATCGGAGCGGCCGCGGCCGGCGCCACCGACACGCTCGACTGCCTTGACGATCACAACATCACCCCGAGCGAGCTCGCCGGCCTCCACGCGACCGTCGCCACGTACAACGCTCACATCGCCGCCCAGGCGACGAGCCGCGGATATGCGTTCGTCGACCCCAACCCCTACATATTGGCGTTGAAAGCCGACACGTCACAGTTCACTGTGTTCCCGCACGCGCCTCCGGACACCGCCGCAGTGACGCGACCATTTGGCCGGGCGTTCTCGCGCGATGGCGTCCACCCGAGCACGGCATCGCACAAATTGGTCGCCAACGTCCTGATCCAGGCGATCAACGCGAAATACGGCACCCATCTCGCGGCGATCCCCTGACGAGAACCCCGGGATCGCTTGGGGGTACCCGGAACGGCACCCGGCTTCGGCCGGGTGCCGTTCTGTAATGCGCGCTCGCACTGCGCTCGTCCTGCCCCTCGCGGCCGCGGTCCTGTGGCCCGTCTCGTCCCTCGCCGCCCAGGCGGTGGACCGCACCGACACGCCACGACGCGGCGCGCTGCGCGTGACGTTCGATCCCGAAACGATGACGTGGGAGCGCAACTTCACCCCGGCGGGGCGAGCGGGCATCGGCGCCGCGTTGAACGGCGACTCCGCTGCGGCCACGGTTCCCTCCGTCGCGCTGATTCAGCAGGACACGCGTACGCTCACCGGCCTCGCGGGTTACATCGCGAGCCTGGGACACGACCTTCTCGCGATCCGCGCCGAGCGCCGCGTGATGCCGATCGGCCTCGAGTACGGCATCAGCAACCGGCTGTCGCTCGGCGTCATGATCCCGATCGTCAGGGTCCAGGTACGGGCGGGATATGCGCTCCACCCGCCAGGGGCAAACGTCGGTTTCGGTCCACGGTCTAGCGCGGATTCGGCACGCTACACCGCGTTCTTCAATAACCTCGATGTTGCGCTGCTCCAGTTGCATGACAGTATCACCAACGGGCACTACGGCTGCACCGGGAGCCCCCCGACGTGCAGAGCTCAGGCGGTGTACGACTCGGCCCAGGCGTTGCGGCAAATCCTCGACCACGCGGTGTTCGGCACGCCGGACACCGTAGCCCGGTACTTGCCGGTTGCCGGGTCGGATGCCGGTCGACAGATCACGGCCCTCATCGCCGGCCTGCAGCACGCCCTGGCGGACACATTCCACGTGTCGTCGTTCAGCAACGACGCCTTCGTGCTGCCCGCCACGTCGATCGCCGACCCGGCCGACATCGCCGCCCTCTACAGTGCGCGCACCGACAACCTGGATCTGGCGCCCTACGGCGACACACCGCGCCGGCTCCGGTTCTTCGCCGGCGACGTCGAGGTGCAGGCGAAGTGGCGACTGCTCGTCACGGAAAATGCGGCTGCTGCCGCGGCGCTCGTCGTGCGACTGCCGACCGGCCATCAGGACTCGCCCAATGATCCGTTCGACATCGCCACCGGTGACCATCAAACCGACCTCGAGGGGCGGTTCACGGGTGAGCTGACCCTGCTGCACCGGCTCTGGCTCAACGGCTCGTTGCGCGTCGCCCGGCAGCTCCCCGGCCCGCGGGTGCGCCGCGTCGGACCGGCCGACGATCCCTTCCTCCCAGCCACCTCGCTCGCGCGCCTGCGCTGGGACCCCGGAGATTTCATCGCCCTTGACGTCGCACCGATGTTCCGCTTCTCGCGCCGCTTCGCCGCGGGCTTCACGGTGAGTTACTACGCGCAGGGTCAGGACCGCTACGGATTCTTCAGCCCGCAGGACTCGGTCGCGTTCGCGACGCAGCTCGGTGGACCGGCCGACGTCAGCGGGCTGGACGCCGCGACCGCGATCCGTTGGACGCGCGCCGGCGTGGCCGTCACCTATGCGGGACCGCGCCTGGAGGGTGGATTTTCGGTGGAGCAGACGGTCAGCGGCGCGGGCGGGCTCGTCCCGGTAGCGACGGTGTTTCGGATCGTGATGCGGCAGACGATTCTGCTGTTTTGAGGAGCTCTTCGGCGTGGCGTCGGGCGGTCGCCGAGTCCTGATCTCCGAACATGCGTGCCACCTCGACGACGCGTGCCTCGTCGCGGACCTCCCGTACGTCGCTCGTCGCTACCCCGCCGCGCTCGCTCTTCGATACCGCCAGATGGCGGTCGGCCCGGACGGCGATCTGCGGTAAGTGAGTGATGACCAGCGCCTGACGCTCCCCGCTCGCTCCGCGGCGCGAGACCGCCGCCAACGCCGTCCCCACCTGACCCGCCACTTCGCCCCCTATCCCCTGATCCACTTCGTCGAATACGAGGGTCGGAACGGCATCGTGCTCCACCAGAACGACCTTGAGTGCCAGCATGAGCCGGGACAGCTCTCCCCCCGAGGCAACGCGCGCAAGCGGACGCGGGTCGAGACCTTCGTTGAGGCGGATGAGAAACGACACGGCTTCGGCCCCGTCGCCCCGGGGGACCCCCAGCGGCTGAAGGCTCGTGACGAATGAGCCGCCGGGCATGCCCAGCGCCGCGAGCTGGGCGGTGACGGCCCGCGACAGTCGCGTGGCGCCCCGTTCGCGCTTGGCGGTGAGCGCGGCCGTGGCGCGGCCGAATTCCTCTTCGGCGGCCTTGCGCTGCGAGCCGAGCTCGCGCAGATCGAGGTCGGCGCTGTCGAGCAGATCGAGCTCGTGCGCGGCGGAGTCTCGCGCGGCCAGCACGTCGGGGATAGCCGGTCCGTACTTCTGCATCAGGCGGTAGATGACGTCGCGGCGCCGCTCGACCTCGGCGAGACGTCCCGGATCGGCGTCGATACCGGCCACGTAGTCGCGCGCCGTCGACGCAAGATCGTTGATGTTCGCGAACGCCCCGTCCAGCAGCTCACGCCAGGCCGCCGTGCTGGGATCCAGCCGCTCGAGCGAGGTCAGGAGCTTCGCCGCGCGGGCCAGGCCGGCAGCGTCGACCGCCTGCTCGAGATCCCGTGCGAGCCGCCCCAGCTCGTCCGCGTGCGACAGGCGGCGGCCCTCGGTTTCCAACACCTCGTCTTCACCCATCTTGGGGTTGGCCTTCGAGATCTCCTCGACGACGTGCCGCAAATAGTCGGCCTTGCGACGCACCGCTTCCTGGTGGGCGCGCACCTCGGCCTCCCGCCCCGCCAGGGCGGCGGCGCGCGTGTGCGCATCCCGTACGGCCACGCGCTCCACTTCCGCTCCGGCGAAGGCATCGAGCAGATCGCGTTGCATGTCGGCGCGCAGCAGCGATTGGGTTTCGTGCTGCCCGTGGAGATCCACGAGCAGGCCCCCGAGCTGGGAAAGGACCCCCACCGTCGTGGGACTCCCGTTCACCCAGGCACGGGACCGACCCTCCGCCCCGATCTCCCGCTTGAGAACGAGCCGCCCCTCTTCCAGCTCGACGCCGAGCGCGGTGAGCGGCTCCTGCAGCGCTCCCCGCGCCGCGGTGGAGAGCTCGAACGCCCCTTCGATGATCGCTTTTTGAGCTCCCGGCCGTACGACGTCCGTGGACGCGCGCTCGCCGAGCAGGAGAGCGAGGGCGTCCACCAGCATCGATTTCCCGGCGCCGGTCTCGCCCGTCAGGACGTTCAGACCCGGTCCGAGCGACAGGGTGACGTCGGCGATGACCGCCAGATCGCGGACCCGCAGCTCGGCCAGCACTACGTCCGCTCGCGGTCCGAGAGGTCGCCCCAGTTGAGCTTGCGTCGCAGCCGGGCGAAGAACCCTTCCGGGCCGAGGCGACCCAGCATGACGGGCCGCTCGGCGCGCCGGACCACGAGCCGCTCGCCGGGGTGCAACCTCTCGCTGATCTGCCCATCGAGCGACAACAGGAGCTCTTCGTTTTCCTCCCACGGCGGAATCGGCTCGATCAAAATAGAGACCGCCGCGGGGAGGACGAGGGGCCGCACCGCCAGGGTGTGGGGACAGATGGCCGTCACGACCAGCGCGTCGACGCCGTGCAGCACGATCGGCCCGCCAGCCGACATCGAATAGGCGGTGGAGCCCGTGGGCGTCGCGACGATGATGCCATCACCGCTGTACGCGCCGACCTCCTCTCCGTCCACCGACAGGCGGAATCGCAGCACCCGGGCAACGCCGCCCTTGTGCACGACGATGTCGTTCAAGGCGATGGGCTGCGTCCGCAGCCCCCCCGCCCCGTCCTCGACGGTCGCGACGATGGCAAGACGTGGCTCGATGGTGTACGCGCGGCGGGCCGTCGCATCCAGCACCCAATCGAGGTTCTGCGCCGGCGCCGTGGCGAGAAACCCGAGCCGCCCGACGTTGACGCCGAGGATCGGCGTCGCCGCGCCGTTCAAAAGGCGGGCACCACGCAGCAGCGTGCCGTCACCACCGATAGTGAGCAGGCAATCGAGCTTGACCGCCGGCTCCCACACCGCGGGGCGCTGCCCCGGCCAGAACTCCGCGAGCCGCTCCTCGGTGAA
>Ga0310811_10002962_pt1 | contig 21332 bp, 16 predicted proteins | sample YCmetagenome_FD_207642 | JGI IMG/M metagenome (GOLD analysis project Ga0310811, IMG submission 207642) | Soil microbial communities from experimental microcosm in Duke University, North Carolina, United States - YC | ecosystem: Engineered > Artificial ecosystem > Soil microcosm > Unclassified ...
GCGTTGGACCGGTTGCCAGCGGCCGCCGCCGCTCCTGCCAGCGCTGCAACACGACGAAGAACGAGGGAACGAACAGCACCGCGAGACACGTCGAGGCGAGCATGCCGCTGAAAACGGCGATACCGATGGAAGCGCGCGCGTTCGCGCCGGCGCCGCGCGCCAGCACGAGCGGCACCACCCCGAGTATGAATGCGAAAGAGGTCATGACGATGGGGCGGAAGCGCTTGCGCGCCGCCTCGACCGCAGCGTCGGCGATGTCGTGGCCGTCGGCGTGCAGCTCGCGGGCCACCTCGACGATGAGGATGGCGTTCTTGGCCGAGAGCGCGATCAGCAGCACCAGCCCGATCTGCGTGTAGAGGTTGTTGGCGACCCCGAGCGCCCACAGCGCTCCTCCGGTGCCGAGGAGCGCCAGCGGCACCCCGAAGATGACTGCCCCCGGCGTCACCCAGCTGCCGTACTGGCCGGCCAGCACCAGGTAAACGAGCACCATCGCGAGGACAAAGATGAGGTAAGCCGAGCTGCCGGCGAGCTTTTCCTGGTAGGACATCGCGGTCCACTCGCTGGCCATGCCGGGCGGGAGCGAGCGCGCAGAGAGATCCTGCATCGTCTCCAGCGCCTGCCCCGAGCTGTAACCGTTTGCGGCGATGCCGGTGATCGCACTCGAGGGGTAGAGGTTGTAGAGGCTCACGAGCGCCGGTCCCTGGTCGTAATCGACATCGGCCAGCGTTCCGATCGGCACCATGTCTCCGCTGTTGCTGCGGACGTAATAGCGGCGCAGATCCTGCGGTGTGATGCGGTAGGCGCTGTCGGCCTGCACGTACACCGGGAAAACGCGGCCGAATTTGGTGATCTGGCTGGTGTAGGTTGAGCCCAGATAGCTCTGCAGCGTGCTGAAGACGTTGCCCACCGACACGTTGAGCGTTTGCGCCTTGGCGCGGTTGATGTCGGCGGCGAGCTGCGGCACCTCCGCACGGAAGGTAGTCATCACATGCTCGAGTCCGCTCTGGGTGTTGGCATGGCCGACGACCAGATCCGTCACGCGCTGGAGCTTGCGGTAATCAAAGCTGCCATCGGTGAGCTCGAGCTGCATCTGAAAGCCGCCTGAGTTGCCGATACCCTGGATGGGGGGCGGCGGCACCACCAGCACGTGCGCGTCTTCGACGTGCGCCATCGCTGCAGTCAGCTTGGCGTACAGCGAGCGCAGGTCCTGACCCTTGGCCTTGTAGCGCTCGTCCCAGTCGCGCAGCGTGAGGTAGACCACCCCGGCGTTGGCGAGCGACGCACTGTTGTCGAGCACCGAGACTCCGCCCACCGATATGGCGTGCTCCACCCCCGGAACCTGCAAGGCGGTGGCGGTGATGCGCCTCAACACCTCCTGCGTGCGCTCGAGCGAGGCGGCATCGGGCAGCTGCGCGGCGAGCAGCAGGTAGCCCTGGTCCTCGAGTGGGATGAAGCTCGTCGGGATGCGCGACAGGGCGAAGACCGCACAGCCGATGAGCACCGCCGCCACGCCGACCATGAGGCCACTGCGGGCGACCATGCGGGCGATGAGCCGTGTATAGGCGCGCTCGACCGGCTCGTATACCGCATCGAAACCGCGAAAGAACCAGTTCTTGCGCGCCGTCGGATCGACCGGGCGAAGCCACAGCGCGCACTGCGTCGGCTTGAGAGTGACCGCGTTGATGGCGCTGATCAGCGCGGTGGCGGCAATCACCAGTGCAAACTGCCGGTACATCTGGCCAGTAATTCCGGGCAGAAACGCCGCCGGCAGAAATACCGCCATGAGGACGAGCGTGATGCCCATGATCGGGCCGATGAGCTCGCGCATCGCCGCGATGGCGCCATCGTGCGGCGATTGCCCCTGCTCGATGTGACGACTCACCCCTTCGACTACCACGATGGCGTCATCCACCACGATGCCGATGGCCAGCACGAGCGACAGCAGCGTCAGGGTATTGATCGAGAAGCCCATCGCCGCCATGGCGGCGAAGGCGCCGATGATCGTGACCGGGACGGTCGTAGCCGGCACCAGCGTGGCACGCCAGTTCTGCAGAAACACCACGATCACGATGAGCACCAGGATCCCCGCCTCGAACAGCGTGCGGTACACCTCGTGGATCGAGGCGGACACGAACCGCGTGGTGTCGAAGGGGATGCTGTACTGGAGCCCTTTGGGGAAATCGCGCGACATTTCGCTGAGCTTCGCCTGCACCAGCTGCGCCACATCGAGCGCGTTCGCCTCCGGCAGCTGGAAGATGGCGATGCCCGCAGCAGGCTTGCCGTCCATGTTGAAGAACTGGCTGTAGGTCTGGGCGCCGAGCTCGACGCGCGCCACATCGCGCAAGCGGGTGATCGCACGGCTGCCACCGGCGGCGGAGTCGGTCTTGACGACGATGTCCTCGAACTCCTCGACCTTGCTGAAGGCGCCGGCGACGTTCACGGTGAGCTGAAAGTCCTGACCGCCGCTCACCGGAGGCGTGCCGATCTGGCCTGCAGCGACTTCCTGGCTCTGCTGGCGGATCGAGTTGATCACATCCCCGGGGGTGAGCGCGCGCGCCAGCAACTGCTGCGGATTCAGCCACACGCGCATGGCGTACTGGCCGATGCCGAAGATGTTCACATCGCCCACGCCGGGCAGCCGCGCGAGCACATCGCGCATGCGGATGGAGGCGAAATTGCTGAGGAACAGGCTGTCGTAGCGCGGCTCGCTGCTCGTTAACGTGATGATCTGCAGGATGGCGGTGGATTTCTTCTTCGTGACTACACCGTTGCTCTGCACCGCATCCGGGAGCGAGGCGATCGCTGCGGCGACACGGTTCTGCACCAGCACCTGTGCGAAGTCGAGATCGGTGCCCACCTTGAAGGTCACGGTCAGCGTGTAGGTGCCGTCGTTGGTGCTGGTCGACTGCATGTACAGCATGTTCTGCACGCCGTTCACCTGCTGCTCGATGGGCAGCGCCACCGTGTTGATGAGCGTGCGGGCATTGGCGCCCGGATAACGCGTGGTGACCTGGACGGTGGGCGGGGTGATCGGCGGGTACTGCGAGACGGGCAGCCCGAAGATCGCGACGAACCCGAGCAGCATGATGAGCAGCGCGATGACGTTCGCGAGCACCGGGCGTTCGATGAAGAATTTCGCGAGCATGATGCGGGCTGCGGCTCAGCGCGAGGCAGCCGCTGCCACCGCCGGAGGAGTCAGCGGGCGCTCGTTCGGGGTCACGCTGTTTCCGGGTACGGCATTCTGCAGCCCATCGACGACCACCTCGCTGTCGGGGTCGAGGCCGGAGACGATGGCGCGCAGCCCATCCTGCACCGGTCCGACCTCGACGCGCCGCTGCTGCACCTTGTGATCGGCGGCGACCAGCATCACGTAGCTGCCTACCTGGTCATTGCCCACCACGCGGTCGGGGACCATGAGCCGCGCGGCAGGCTGATCGCGGGCGATGCGTACCCGCGCGAACAAGCCGGGCAGGAATACGCGCTGAGGATTGTCGACCAGCGCGCGCAGCTGCAGCGTGCCGCTCCCGGTATCGAGGCCGGTGTTGGCAAAGTCGAGGGTGCCCTGATGCGGGTAGCCCTCCTCGGTTTGCAGGCCCAGGTACACCGGCACCGCCGGCACCTGACCGTTGAGCAGAGGGTAGTGATAGCGGGCCTGCACCGCGGCGCGCACGCGCAGCAAATCGCGTTCGTTCACGCTGAAGTACACGAACGCAGGGTCGATCTGCTCGAGCGTCGCGAGTTTCGTGGCCGCGCCGCCTGCGCCGACGAGATTTCCCGGGTCGACGAGGTGACGGCCGATGCGGCCGGCGAAGGGTGCGGTGATACGTGTGTAGCCGAGGTTGATCTTGGCGAGTACCACATTCGCCTGCGCCTCGTCCCGTTGCGAGCGCCATTTGTCGACGTTGGCCTGCGAGGTGGCGTTCTCCTTGATCAGCCGGAGCTGGCGATCGTACTCCGACTGCGCATCGAGCAGCTGTGCCTCCTGCGAGGCAAGCTTCGCCTGGTAAGGCTCGGGCTCGATGACGAACAGCAGCTGCCCGGCCTTGACGAGGCTGCCATCCTGGAATTCGACCGATCGCAGATAGCCCTCGACGCGCGCGACCAGATCAACCGATTTGGAAGCCGCGACGTTGCCGGTCGTTTCGAGATAGTCGGCGACCGATAATTTGAGCGGCTTGCTCACGGTTACCGGTGGCGGGGGTGGCGGCTCATAGCGGTTGCGTTTGCCACAGGCCGCGAGACCCGTCGCGGCCAGGGCCGCGAGGATGAGAGCGGCGAGGCGTGTCCGACTATGCTCAGTGTGCCGTAGTAGTCTCAGCATGGTTTCCCTGCGGTTCCTCTTCCGGGACGGGCAAACGCGGCCCCTCATCGGGCATTCTTCCCCAGTTGGTACGGTCCTTCATTTCCTTGCGCGCCGGAGCAGGCAGCAGCTCCTGACCACTGCGCAGCTGCCAGCCGCCGCCGAGCGCCCGGTACACCGAAACCAGGGCGAGCGGAACGCCGCCACGGGCGCTTGCGAGTGCATCCTGAATCTGCAGCAGCAGCCCCTGAGCGGTGAGCACGGTGGTGTAGTCGGTGGCGCCCTCCTTGTAGCGCACGACGGCGAGATCGACGCTGCGCTGGGCCGCTGCTGCCGCATCGTTGAGACTCGCCAATGCCTCCTGCGCGGCGGCGAACGCGGCGCGCGCGTCCTCGACCTCCTGCTGGGCCTGCAGCACGGTGTTCTGATAGCTGAAGACGGCCTGCTGGAACGCGGCGTCCTGCACGCGTACCGAGTTCACGATCCGTCCGTAGTTGAGGATCGGAAAGACGAAGGAGCCGGTGGCCGTCGCAGCGCGATTGTCCCAGTTGAACAGATCGCCGAGCGATCCGTTACGCAGCGTGGTCGACACAAAGCCGAAGCTGCCGCCGAGCGAAAAGGAGGGGAAGAGCTCCGCCTTCGCCACGCCGATGCCGGCCGATTGGGCCGCGGCGGCAAGTTCCGCCTGGAGCACATCCGGACGCCGCCGCAACAGATCGCGTGGCATCCCGGTCGCCACCGCGGCCGGCGCACTCGGGATGGGACTCGGCACATCGAGATGCGCCGCGACCACATCCGGGCTGGTGCCGAGGAGCACGGCGAGCGAGTCCTCGTTCGAGCGCAGCGAGCTTTGGAGGCTCGGGATCGAGGCCTGCGTCTGCGCGAGCTGCGTGAGCGCCTGCTGCACATCGAGCTCGCTCGTCTCGCCGTACTCGAATTGCGCCCGCGCGATGCGCAGACTCTCCTGCTGGGTTTTCACATTGCCCTGTGCGAACTCGATGCGCTCCTGCAGCGTGCGGATGTTGAGATAGGCGCTCGCCACCCCGGCGGTGAGACTCACGAGCGCGCTGTCATAGGCGGCCACCGAGGCGAGCATCGCGGCGCGATCCGACTCGATGCCACGGCGGTACTTTCCCCAGAAGTCGAGCTCCCACGTGGCACTCAGTCCGAGCTGCGCCGAGCTCAGCACCGGATTTGCCTGCGGCAGCACCAGGGTGGCTTTGCTCTGCCGCTGGTATTGCGCGCCCCCGGCGAGCACCTGCTGTTGAGGGAAGAGCTCGCCCACGGCGACGTTCAGCTGCGCCTGCGCCTGCAGGACTCGCGCCGCGGCAATCTGCAGAGACAGATTGTTGTGATAGGCCGTATCGATGAGCGCATCGAGCGTCGGATCGTTGAAAACGCGCCACCAGTTGGCGGTGTCGGGCGCGGGAGCCGGCGCGGGCGCGGCCTCGGGCGGCTCGGAGATCCAGTGCGCGGCGACGGTAGAGGAGGGGCGCGCAAAGTCCGGGCCGACCTTGCAACCATGCAATGCGAACAGCGCGCATGCCACCGCTGGGATGCGTGATCGATCGAGCGTCATCAATGCCCCGCCAGACGAGCTCGGAGGGCTCCCGAGGATGCGTGTTGGAAGCAATTCTCTCGAGGAGCGACCGTAGTCTAATGCATGACTGCCGCGCTGCGGCGTCAAGCATGAAAGGCAGCTGAGGTCAAGCCTGAGGTCTGCGCGCGCAGGCGCAAAAGCAACCATGGCGCTGCTACAATGCGGCCCCCTGAAAACGGGGGCAGGTCACGGTCGGATCTGCTTTTTTTACTCACTCAGGTCGCATGCTGTCGAATTACCTGCCGATTCTCATTTTCCTGGTCGTCGCCTCCGGCCTGGCTATGGTCCTGCTGGTGCTTGGCAGCGGCCTCGGCCGCTACTTCTCGCGCTTCCACGATGACCCGGCCAAGCTTGCGCCCTACGAATGCGGCTTCGAGGCCTTCGCGGACGCCCGCACCAAATTCGACGTGCGCTACTACCTGGTGGCCATCGTATTCATCGTGTTCGATCTGGAGATCGCGTTCCTGTTTCCCTGGGCGGTGGCGCTCGGCCGGATCGGAACGCTCGGCCTCGCCTCGATGGGTATCTTCCTCGGCATTCTCGTGGTCGGGTTCATCTACGAGTGGAAGAAGGGAGCGCTCGAGTGGGATTAGCGGCCGAGAACGTGGAGGGGTTCGCGCAGCGCGGCTTCCTCACGGCCCGTGTCGATGATCTGATCAACTGGGCGCGCACCGGCTCGCTGTGGCCGGTGACCTTCGGCCTCGCCTGCTGCGCGGTCGAGATGATGCACGCCGGCGCCTCGCGCTACGACCTCGACCGCTTCGGCGTGATTTTCCGGCCGAGTCCGCGGCAGTCGGATGTCATGATCGTGGCCGGCACGTTGGTGAACAAGATGGCTCCAGCGCTGCGCAAGGTATATGACCAGATGGCCGAGCCGCGCTGGGTGATCTCCATGGGCTCGTGCGCCAATGGCGGCGGCTACTATCACTATTCGTACTCGGTGGTGCGCGGCTGCGACCGCATCGTGCCGGTGGATGTCTACGTCCCGGGGTGCCCGCCGACCGCGGAAGCGCTGTTCTACGGCATCCTGCAGCTGCAGAAGAAGATCGCGCGTACCAGCACCATCGCGAGATAAGCGCACATGAGGTGGTTGGAGAGATGAGCGAGCGCATCGAAGCTCTCGCAGGCAAGGTTGACGCGCAGCTGCAAGGCAGCGTGCGCCGGCTGCCATCGCTCACGCATGAGCTCGCCTACGAGGTGCAGCCGGCGGCGCTGCTGAGCGTATGCCGTACGTTGCGTGATCGGGCGGAGCTGAAGTTCGAGATGCTCATGGACCTCGCGGGCATCGACTACCTGCAATACCGGACTGATGACTGGCAGACCTTCAGCGCCACCCGCTCGGGCTTCAGCCGCGCCCGGGTGGAAGAGGGCCCGGTAGCCGATCCCGCCGCGCCCGGCCGTTTCGCAGTGGTCTACAACCTGCTCTCCATCTCCCACAACCAGCGCGTGCGTCTGGTGGCGAAATGCCCGGACACCGCCGAGCCGGTGCTCGATTCGGTCGTGGACATCTGGGCGAGCGCCAACTGGTTCGAGCGTGAGGCGTTCGATCTCTTCGGCATTCTCTTCCGCGGCCACCCGGACCTGCGCCGCATCCTCACCGACTACGGCTTCATCGGGCATCCCTTCCGCAAGGACTTCCCGCTCATTGGCAACGTCGAGGTGCGCTACGACCCCGACCGGCAACGCGTGGTCTATCAGCCAGTGAGCATCGCCCCGCGAGTGCTCGTGCCGAAAGTGATACGCCACGATCACCGCTACGAGCCGGCGCTGAAAGACCCTGAGGCACCCCGCTGATGGCCGCCTCGCCCAGCACCGAGATCCGCAACTACACCATGAACTTCGGGCCTCAGCACCCGGCGGCTCACGGCGTGCTGCGCCTCGTGCTGGAGCTCGATGGCGAGGTGATCCAGAAGGCCGACCCGCACATCGGACTGCTGCACCGGGCTACCGAGAAGCTCGCCGAATCCAAGCCCTTCAACCAGTCGATCGGTTACATGGATCGGCTCGACTACGTCTCGATGATGTGCAACGAGCACGCCTACGTGCTTGCCATCGAGCGGCTGCTCGGCATCGAGCCGCCCGAGCGGGCGCAATACATCCGCGTGCTGTTCGATGAGGTCACGCGCGTCCTGAACCATCTCATGTTCCTCGGCTCGCACGCGCTCGACATCGGCGCGATGACCGTGTTCCTGCTGTGCTTCAAGCAGCGCGAAGAGCTCATGGATGTGTACGAGGCGGTGTCGGGCACGCGCATGCACGCCACCTACTATCGCCCGGGCGGGGTATACCGGGACCTGCCCGAGGCAATGCCGAAGTACCAGGCCTCGAAGTGGCGCTCTGCGAAGGATGCAGCGCGCCTGAATGAGGCGCGCAGTGGCACGCTGTTGGATTTCATCTGGGCGTTCACCGAGGCGTTCCCTGCGGCCGTCGATGACTTCGAGACGCTGCTCACCGACAACCGCATCTGGAAGCAGCGCACCGTCAACATCGGCGTCGTGAGTCCGGAGCGCGCCATGCAGCTCGGATTCTCCGGTGCCATGCTGCGCGGCTCCGGCATCGCCTGGGACCTGCGCAAGAAGCAGCCCTACGAAGTGTACGAGCGCATGGACTTCGACATACCGGTGGGGGTCAACGGCGACTGCTACGACCGCTACCTGGTGCGCGTCGCGGAGATGCGCCAGGCGAACCGCATCATCCGACAGTGTATCGAGTGGCTGCGTGCGCACCCGGGTCCCACGATGATCGATGACCGCAAGGTGCGCCCACCGCGGCGCGAGAAGATGAAGGAGGACATGGAAGCGCTCATCCACCACTTCAAATTCTTTACCGAAGGATTCGAAGTGCCCGAAGGCGACACCTACGCCGCGGTCGAAGCCCCGAAGGGCGAGTTCGCCGTCTATCTGGTCTCGGACGGGGCCAACAAGCCCTACCGGCTCAAGTGCCGCGCGCCGGGCTTCGCGCACCTCGCTTCGCTCGAGGAGATGGTGCGCGGACACATGATCGCGGATGTGGTGGCCATAATCGGCACGCAGGACATCGTCTTCGGAGAGATCGACCGGTGAACGAGCGCAGCAGCGTCGGCGTCGGTGGCACGCAGCTGATGAGCAAGGTGTCGCTGCTCGCGGAGCACACCCGCCAGGAGATCGACCGCTGGGTGGCGAAGTTTCCGGCGGGCCGGCAGCGCTCGGCGTCGATCGCGGCGCTGCGCGCCGCGCAGGAGCAGAACGAGGGTTTTCTCACCCCCGACCTCATGGATGCTGTGGCCGAGTACCTGAAGCTGCCGCCGGTACAGATTTACGAGGTGGCGCGCTTCTACTCGATGTTCGAGACCCAGCCGTGCGGACGCCACCACGTCAGCATCTGCACCAACATCTCGTGCATGCTGAATGGCGGCGAGGAGCTGCTGGAGCACGCAGCCCGGAAGCTCGGCATCCGCGCCAATCAGAGCACTCCCGACGGCCGCATCTTCCTCAAGGAGGAGCACGAGTGTCTCGCGGCCTGCACCGGCGCGCCGATGATGATGGTGGATCACATCTTCCACGAGCATCTTACGCCCGAGAAGCTCGATGCAATCCTGGATGAGCTGAAGTGAGCGACCTGGAAAGCAAGTACGCCGACCGGATGAATCTGCTGGTGTTCGAGCCGCTGAAGCTCGAGCGCTCCTGGACGCTCGCCACCTACCGCAGCATCGGCGGCTACGAGGTGTGGGAGCGGCTGCTGCGCGAGAAGCCCCCGCGCGAGCAGATCATCGATCAGCTCAAAGCCTCGGGACTGCGCGGCCGCGGCGGGGCCGGCTTTCCGACCGGCACCAAGTGGAGCTTCATGCCGCGCAACTCGCCCGTGCAGAAGTACCTGGTGTGCAACTCCGATGAGAGCGAGCCGGGCACCTGCCACGACCGCGACATCCTGCGCTACAACCCGCACGCGGTGATCGAGGGCCTCGCCATCGGCGGCTACGCGACCAACACCACGGTCGCGTACAACTACATCCGCGGAGAGTTTCTCGGCGAGCCGGTGCCGCGCTTCGAGGCGGCGCTGGCGGAAGCCTATGCGGCAGGACTCTTGGGCAAGAATGTGCAGGGCTCAGGGGTCGACTTCGATCTGCACACCTTCGTCGGGGCCGGCGCATACATCTGTGGCGAAGAGACGGGGCTGCTCGAGTCGCTCGAGGGCAAGACCGGCAAGCCACGCTTCAAGCCGCCGTTCCCGGCGAATTTTGGTGTCTACGGCGCGCCCACGACCGTCAACAACACGCTGAGCTTTGCGTCGGTGCCGACCATCCTGCGCAAGGGACCGGCGTGGTTTTCCGGGCTCGGCCCGGCGAACTCCGCCGGCACCATGATCTACTCGGTCTCCGGCCACGTGGTCAAGGGCCGCAACATCGAGCTGCCGCTCGGTATTCCGTTCGCGGACCTCTTGGCGCTATGCGGCGGGGTGCGCGGCGGGCGCAAGCTCAAGGCGGTGATCCCCGGGGGCGTGTCGGTGCCGGTCGTGCCGGGCGAGATCATGCTGAAAACCAACATGGACTACGACTCGGTCAAGGCCGCCGGCTCGGCGCTCGGCACCGGTGCGGCCATCGTCATGGACGAGACCACCTGCATGGTGCGTGTGCTCGAGCGCATCTCGCGCTTCTACATGGACGAGTCGTGCGGGCAGTGCACGCCCTGCCGCGAGGGCACCGGCTGGATGAACCGCATGCTCAAGCGCGTGCTCGCCGGGCAGTCGCGGCGCGAGGAGCTCGGGCTGTTGCTCGATGTGGCCAACCACATCGAGGGGCACACCATCTGCGCGTTCGGCGACGCCTCGGCGTGGCCGGTGCAGAGTTTCCTCAAGCACTTCCGCCACGAGTTCGAGTACATGGTCGATCACGGCGGACGGAGCCTCGTCGGGGAGCAGCTGGGAGCGGCGGCCTGAGCTCGCCCACCGCAGACGGACACACTCATGGCGGATGACCTGGTAAACATCGAAGTCGACGGCGTGCCGCTCAAGGCGAAGAAGGGCGAGATGCTCATCCGCGCCACCGACCGCGGCAACATCTACGTGCCGCGCTTCTGCTACCACGAGAAGCTGGCGATCGCCGCCAACTGCCGCATGTGCCTGGTCGAGGTGGAGAAGGCGCCGAAGCCACTGCCGGCGTGCGCCACCCCAGTGGCCGAGGGGATGAAGGTCTCCACCAAGAGCCGGCGTGCCATCGATGCGCAACGCGCCACGATGGAGTTCCTGCTCATCAACCATCCACTCGATTGTCCGATCTGCGACCAGGGCGGGGAGTGCGAGCTGCAAGACCTCGCGGTCGGCTTCGGCCGCGACATTTCCCGTTACCAGGAACGCAAACGCGCCGTGGCGGATGAGAACCTCGGTCCGCTCATTGCCACCGACATGACCCGCTGCATCCAGTGCACCCGCTGCGTGCGCTTCACCGAGGAGATCGCCGGTGTGCAGGAGCTCGGCATGATAGGCCGCGGCGAGCACATGGCGGTGCGCAGCTACATCGAGAGCACGGTGAATCACGAGCTCTCCGGTAACGTCATCGACCTGTGCCCGGTAGGGGCGCTGGTCGCCAAACCCTCGCGCTTCAGCGCGCGCGCCTGGGAGATGGACGCGGTGCCGCTCATCTCTCCGCACGACGCGGTGGGCTCGAACCTCTTCGGTCACGTGCTGCGCGGCAGACTGATGCGCGTGTTACCGCGCGAGAACGAGTCGATCAACGAGATATGGATCGCCGACCGCGACCGCTTCAGCTACGAGGGCATCTACAGTGCCGACCGGCTGCACGCGCCACTCGTGCGGCGCGGCGGCGAGTGGGTGGAGAGCGAATGGGAGCCGGCGCTCACCCTCGCCGCAGAGCGCCTCAAGGAGCGCGCCGCGAGCTTAGGGGTCCTCGTGAGTCCCTCGAGCACGACCGAGGAGCTCTATCTGGCCGCGCGTCTCGCCCGCGGTCTCGGCTCGAACAACATCGACCATCGCCTGCGGCAGCGTGACTTCCGTGACCAGGCGGCGGACGCGGCATTGCCCACGCTCGGCATGCGCATCGCCGAGGTGGATGGCCTGAATGCGCTGCTCGTGATCGGCTCGAACCTGCGCCGTGAGGCGCCGATTCTTGCCCACCGGGTGCGGAAGGCCGCGCTGCGCGGCGCGCAGGTCACGATGCTGAATCCGGCGCGCTTTCCCTATCTTTTCCCGCTTGCCGGCTACCTCAGTTGCACCCCGGGCGCGATGGCGGGCGAGCTCGCCGCGCTGCTGAACGCCGCGGCCGCTGCTACAGGTGCAGCCGTTCCCGAGCATCTCGCGGCCGTGGCGCAGGCGGCAGCGGTTACCGATGTGCATCGCGCTGCGGTGACGGCGCTGCTCTCCGGGTCCCGCCGCGCGGTCTGGCTCGGGGCGCTCGCGGCGCGCCATCCGGCATTCGCCGATCTGCGCTCACTCGCCGCGGCGCTCGCGCAGATGTGCGCGGCGAGCTACGGCCGTATCGCCGAGGGCGCGAATGCCGCCGGCGCCTACGTTGCCGGCGCCGTGCCCCATCGCGAGCCGGCCGGGAAGGTGCTCGCCCAGCCGGGTCTCACCGCGCGCGAGATGCTGGGCGCGCCGCTGCGCGCCTACCTGCTCTTTGGAGGCGTCGAGCCCGGGATCGATACCCTCGAGCCCGAGGCGCTGCGCACGCTTGCGCAGGCAGAGTTCGTCATCGCGCTCACCCCCTTCGTGAGCGAGGAAGTGAAGAGCTTCGCGCACCTGATCCTGCCGATCGGTACCTTCGCCGAGACCTCCGGCACTTACGTGAACTGCGAGGGCGTCTGGCAGAGCCAGGCGGGCGCGGCGACGCCCGTCGGGGCGGCGCGCCCGGGATGGAAAGTGCTGCGCGTGCTCGGCAACCTCCTGAAGCTGCCGCACTTTGACTACCAGTCGTCCGAGCAGGTGCTCGCGGAGCTGCGTGCAGAGTGCACGGCGCTTGCGCCGGGCGCCTACAGCGGCCGGCATGCCGTGCCGCCGCCTGGCGATGGCGCGCGTTCTGCGCCGCCGCTGACCGTCACCGACGTGCCCATGTACCAGGTCGATGCGCTCGTGCGCCGTGCCGTGTCGCTGCAACGAACGCGGGATGGCCGTGCCGCGCTCGGTACCTACTGAGGGACGGGCCGCGGTGCTGCACAATCTGACCAGCCTCTGGATCGCGCTTCCTGACTACGCACAGGCGACGGTGTGGATTCTGATCATCACCGTCGCGCTCATCATCTCAGTCGCGCTGCTGACGCTCTGGGAGCGCAAGGTCATCGGCTGGATGCAACTGCGCCGCGGGCCGAACCGCGTGCGCATCTTCGGCCTCTTTCCCGGACTCGGTCAGCCCTTTGCGGATGTGTTCAAGCTCCTCATGAAGGAGGTCGTGATCCCGACCAGGTCCAACAAGCTGCTCTTCCGCCTCGCACCGATGATCGCGCTCATTCCGGCCTTCGCCGCCTGGGCGGTGATCCCGCTGTCACCGACGGTGGTGGTGTCGAAGGCCGACGCGGGGCTTCTCTACCTGCTGTCACTCACCTCCATGGGCGTCTACGGTGTCATCATCGCCGGCTGGGCGGCGAACTCGAAGTATGCCTTCCTTGGCGCCATGCGCTCGGCGGCGCAGCTGGTGGCGTATGAGATCGCCATGGGATTCGCGCTGGTCGGTGTGCTCATGGCGAGCGGCAGCATGAATCTCGGCAAGATCGTCGAGACTCAGTCCGGTGGTATCGGCTCGTGGAACTGGTTCTGGCTGTTCCCACTCTTCATGGTGTATTTCATCTCCGGGATCGCCGAGACCAACCGCGCTCCCTTCGACGTCGCCGAGGGCGAATCCGAGATCGTCGCCGGCTTTCACGTCGAATACTCGGGCATGGCGTTCGCACTGTTCTTCCTCGCCGAGTACGCCAACATGATCCTGATCTCGACGCTTACCGCGGTGTTCTTCCTCGGCGGATGGCAGGGCCCACTCGAGGGCTACCCGGGCATGGCCTCCGCTCCCTGGTGGATCGCCTGGCTGGGTGCACCGAGCTTTCTGTGGCTGTTCCTCAAGGCGTTCGTACTCGTGTTCCTGTTCCTGTGGTTTCGCGCCACCTTCCCGCGCTACCGCTACGACCAGATCATGCGCCTCGGTTGGAAGGCGCTGATTCCGGTGACACTGGTGTGGCTCGGGGTGGAGATGATCCTGGCCGTGTACCACATCGGGCCATGGGCGCGCCCCTGGTATCACGGAGGGTAGTCGCTCGATGGCCTGGAACCCACTCAAGACTTTGCTGATGCCCGAGCTCATCAAGGGGCTGGCGGTGACCGCGCGCACCTTGTTCAGCAACAAGTACACGCTCAACTACCCGGAGGAGAAGACGCCGCAGTCGCCGCGCTTTCGCGGTCTGCACGCGCTGCGCCGCTACCCGAACGGCCAGGAGCGCTGCATCGCCTGCAAGCTGTGCGAAGCGGTGTGCCCCGCGGTGTGCATCACCATCGATTCGGACGTGGCGCCCGATGGCACCCGGCGCACCACGCGTTACGACATCGATCTGTTCAAGTGCATCTACTGCGGCTTCTGCGAGGAAGCGTGCCCGGTGGACGCCATCGTGCTCACCCGAATACACGAATACCACATGGAGAAGCGCGGTGAGAACATCATGAGCAAGGACAAGCTGCTCGCGGTCGGTGAGCGCTACGAAGCGATGATCGCGGCGGACAAAGCCGCGGACGCCCCTTACCGATGAGCGCCACGCCGTGCTGATCCAGGTGCTGTTCTACGTGTTCGCGGCCATACTGGTGGCGGCAGCCCTCGGGGTGATCACCTCGCGCAATCCGGTCTACTCGGCGCTTGCGCTGGTGTTGTGCTTCGTCACGGCAGCGGCCATCTGGCTGCTGCTCGAGGCGGAGTTCCTCGCGGTGGTGCTGGTGCTGGTGTACGTCGGCGCCGTGATGGTGCTGTTCCTGTTCGTGGTGATGATGCTCGATGTCAGCCTCGAGCGCCTGCGCGAGGGATTCACGCGCTTCGCCTGGCTCGGGGTACTGATTGCGCTCGCGGTGGTCGCCGAGATCGTGGGCGTCGTGTGGGTGCGCGGCGGACTCGGCATCGACGTCAGTCACGGCGGCGAGCCGAACCCGGCGAGCTACAGCAACACGCTCGAGCTCGGGCGCGTGCTCTATACCCGCTACGCCTATCCGCTCGAGCTCGCCGCCATGGTGTTGCTGGTGGCGATCATCGCCGCCATCACGCTCACTCTGCGGCACCGGCCGGGCTACAAGCAGCAGGACATCTCGGCGCAGGTGGCGGTGCGGGCCGCGGACCGGGTGCGGCTGGTGAAGATGGATCCGGAGCCGCGGCAATGATCTCACTCGCGCAGCAGCTGACGCTTTCCGCGGTGTTGTTCGCGATCGCGGTGGCGGGTGTGTTCCTCAACCGCAAGAATCTCATTCTGCTCCTGATGTGCGTCGAGCTGCTGCTGCTCGCCGCGAACTTCAACTTCATTGCCTTCTCGCGCTACCTCGGGGACCTGAACGGGCAGGTGTTCGTGTTCTTCATCCTCACGGTCGCTGCGGCCGAGTCGGCCATCGGCCTCGCCATCCTCGTCGTGCTGTTCCGCGAGCGCCGCACCATCGAGGTCGAGGACCTCAACACGCTCAAGGGCTGAACACCGTGCACCCGCTCAATCCCACCGTGCTGCTGGCCATCGCCCTGCTGCCGCTCGTGGCTTCAGCAGTCGCGGGCCTCGGCGGGCGCCTCATCGGTCGCGCGGGTGCGCACACCATTACCTGTCTCGCGGTGGCCATCTCGTGCGCGCTGTCGCTGCTCGTGCTCAAGCAGATCTACCTCGATGGCGCGCCGCTCTACGACGGCGCGGTGTACACCTGGCTGGTGAGCGATGGCATGCATATGGAGGTCGGCTTCCTCGTCGACCGGCTGAGCGCGCTCATGATGGTGGTGGTGACCTTCGTGTCGTTGTGCGTGCACGTGTACACCATCGGCTACATGGCGGACGACCCGGGCTATACGCGCTTCTTCAGCTACATCTCGCTGTTCACCTTCTCGATGCTGATGCTGGTGATGTCCAACAACTTCATGCAGCTGTTCTTCGGCTGGGAAGCGGTGGGCGTAGTCTCGTACCTGCTGATCGGCTTCTGGTATACCCGCCCGAGCGCGACCTTCGCGGCGCTCAAGGCGTTCATCGTCAACCGCATTGGCGATTTCGGCTTCGTGCTCGGCATCGCCGGCATCGCCTACTACACCGGCTCGCTGAGCTACAGCACCGCGTTCGCCGCCGCCCCGGGCATCGCGCACGCCGTGCTGCCGATGACCTCCAACTCCGGGGTCGCCGCGCTCACGCTCATCTGTATCTGCCTGTTCATCGGCGCCATGGGCAAGTCCGCGCAGGTCCCTCTGCACGTGTGGCTGCCGGACTCGATGGAAGGCCCGACGCCGATCTCGGCGCTGATACACGCCGCCACCATGGTGACCGCAGGCATCTTCATGGTGGCGCGCATGTCGCCGCTGTTCGAGTACTCGGAGGCGGCGCTCTCGTTCGTCATGGTGATCGGAGCGATCACCGCGTTCTTCATGGGATTGCTCGGGGTGGTGAACAACGACATCAAGCGGGTAATCGCCTATTCGACGCTCTCGCAGCTCGGCTACATGACGGTCGCGCTCGGCGCCTCGGCCTACGGTGCGGCGATCTTCCACCTGATGACGCACGCCTTCTTCAAGGCGCTGCTGTTCCTCGCCGCGGGCTCGGTCATCATCGCGCTCCACCACGAGCAGGATATGCGCCGCATGGGCGGACTGGCCAAGTACATGCCCATCACCGCGGTCACCTGCTGGATCGGCGCGCTCGCGCTCGTGGGCACGCCGTTCTTCGCCGGCTTCTATTCCAAAGACGCCATCATCGAGGCGCTGCACGAGTCGCATCGGTACGGCGCGGGCTTCGCTTACTGGTGCGTGCTGCTCGGTGTATTCGTCACTGCGCTCTACACCTTCCGGCTGCTCTTCATGACCTTCCATGGACCCGAGCGCTTCCGTGCCCCGGTGGTAGGCGCCGCAGCGGGCGCTCACGGCGGTGAGGCAGGCGAGGCAAGCGCCCACGGTCCGCACCAGGATGAGCACGCGCACGGCGATCCGCACGAGAGCCCGGCGGTGGTGACCGTGCCGCTCATCGCGCTCGCGATCCCCTCGGTGGTGATCGGCGCACTCACCGTGGTGCCGGTGCTGTTCGGCACCTATTGGGGCGGCTCGATCTTCGTACTCGAGGTGAACGATGTGGTCGGTGAGCTGGCGCACGAGTTCGCCCAGCCGGCGTGGTTGTCCTTTGCGCTGCATGGGCTCATCTCGCCGCCGTTCTGGCTGGCGGTCGCCGGTGCGGTCACGGCGTACTTCTTCTTCCTGCGCAATCCCGAGTGGGCGGAGCAGGCTGAACAACGATTCGGCTGGCTCTATCGATTGCTCACCGAGAAGTATTACTTCGATTGGGTCAATGAGCGGATCATCGCGCCGCTCACCCGCGGAATCGGCCTCGGCCTGTGGAAGGGCGGCGACGAGGTGCTGATCGATGGCGCGATGGTGAACGGTACGGCGGAAGGGGTGAGCTGGGTAGGGGGATTGTTGCGGCACGTACAGACCGGCTACCTCTACTCGTACGCCTTCTGGATGATGATCGGCCTCGCCCTGCTGCTCGGCTGGTTCCTGCTGCACTTCCACTACTGACGGCCACCGGCTTCGCAATGCACGCGCTGTTGTCCCTGCTCATCTGGCTGCCCATCGGAGCAGGCGTGCTCGTACTGCTGCTCGGCGAGCGCAACATCGTCATCGGCCGCTGGGTGGCGCTCGCCGCCTCGCTCGGGACACTCGCGCTCACGGTGCCCCTGTGGACGCACTTCGACACCAGCAGCGCCGCGCTGCAGTTTGCCGAGTCGCTGAAGTGGATCCCGCGTTTCCAGGCGTACTACGCACTCGGAGTCGATGGCATTTCGCTCCCACTCATCGTGCTCACCGCGTTCATGACCGTGCCGGTGGTGATCGCCGGCTGGACCGTGATCACGACGCGCCCGGCACAGTACTACGCGGCGTTCCTCATCATGGAAGGGCTGATGATCGGGGTCTTTGGCGCGACCGATGCGCTGCTGTTCTTTTTCTTCTGGGAAGCGATGCTGATCCCGATGTTCCTCATCATCGGCATCTGGGGCGGGCCGCGCCGTGTCTACGCCACCATCAAGTTCTTCCTCTACACCTTCCTCGGCTCAGTGTTCATGCTGGCCGCGCTGATCTACCTGTACGTCAAGAGCGGTAATTACGCGATCGCGAGCTTCCAGGCCATGCCGCTGTCGCTGATCGAGCAGCGCTGGATCTTCGTGGCATTCCTGCTCGCCTTCGCGGTCAAGGTGCCGATGTGGCCGGTACATACCTGGCTTCCGGATGCGCACGTCGAGGCGCCGACCGGCGGCTCGGTGATCCTCGCGGCCATCATGCTGAAGATGGGCGGCTACGGGTTCCTGCGCTTCTCCTTGCCGGTGGCGCCCGATGCCAGCCGCGAGCTCGATCTGCTGGTGATCACGCTCTCGCTGATCGCGGTCATCTACATCGGCTATGTGGCTCTCGTGCAGCCGGACATGAAAAAGCTCATCGCCTACTCCTCGATCTCGCACATGGGCTTCGTGACGCTCGGTGCATTCGTGATGTACGAGATCGTGCGCAACACCGGCAGCCTGCAGGGGGCGGGGATGGGGGTCGATGGCGCCATGGTGCAGATGGTGTCGCACGGACTCATCTCCGGCGCGCTGTTCCTGTGCGTCGGCGTGCTCTACGACCGCCTGCACAGCCGCCAGATCGCCGACTACGGCGGCGTAGTGAACACCATGCCGGCATTCGCGGCTTTCATGGTGCTGTTCGCGCTCGCCAACACCGGACTTCCGGGCACCTCCGGGTTCGTGGGCGAGTTCCTGGTGATCCTCGCCAGCTTCCGTGCCAGCTTCTGGTATTCGGCGCTCGCGGCGGTGACGCTGATCCTGAGTTCCTGCTACACGCTGTGGATGGTGAAGCGCGTGGTTTTCGGTCCAGTGGTGAGCCCGCGGGTGGCGGCGCTCAAGGACTTGAACGGTCGCGAGTTCATCGTGCTCGGGGCACTCGCCGCGGCCGTATTGATAGTGGGGGTGTGGCCGGCGCCGCTGCTGAAGGTGATGCAACCGACGGTTCACCACCTGCTGAGTCAGGCCGTGGCTACCAAGCTGTAGGGCGCACCAGGGTGAGCACATCGAGTGACTGACACTACCTGACTATGGATCAAGGCTTTCTCAACGCCGTAAGCTTCGCGCCCGCAGTGCCGGAGATCTGGCTCGTCTGCGCGATCTGCGTACTGCTGCTGGTCGAGGTGTTCGGCGGCGCCAAGCGGCCGGGACTCATTCCCACGCTCACCCTGCTGGCACTCGCGGTCGGCGCAGCACTCACCGTGAGCTACGCTCAGGTGTCGCATCGCGTACTGCTGTTCGATGGCACCTATGTGGCCGACGAGCTCGCCGTCGTGCTCAAGCTCGCGGGCTTCCTGTTCGTCGCGGTGACACTGCTCTATTCGCGTACCTACCTCGAGTACCGCAATATCCAGCGCGGCGAGTACTACGTGCTCACCCTCACCGCACTGCTTGGCATCTTCGTGCTGGTGTCCGCTAACAACCTCGTGACCGTGTACCTCGGCGTGGAGCTGCTCGCGCTCTCGGTGTACGCCATGGTGGCCTTCGACCGCGACTCGGGGGTGAGCGCCGAGTCGGCCATGAAGTACTTCGTGCTCGCCGCCATCGCTTCGGGCGCGCTGCTCTATGGCATGTCGCTCATCTACGGGCTCACCGGCACGCTCGATCTCGGGCAGATCGCCACGCGACTGCAGCCGCCGCTCAACCCCGGCGTCGTGCTCGGGCTCACCTTCATCGTCGTGGCGGTCGCCTTCAAGCTCGGCGCCGTTCCCTTTCACATGTGGCTGCCCGATGTATACGAGGGCGCGCCCACCAGCGTGACGCTGTTCATCGGCACGGCGCCGAAGATCGCTTACTTCGCTCTCGCGCTGCGCCTCCTGGCGCAGGGACTCGCCGGCACCGCAACCGAGTGGACGCAGATGCTAGCCGCGCTCGCGGTGCTGACGCTCATCGTCGGCAACGTGCTCGCGCTGGTGCAGAGCAACCTGAAACGCATGCTGGCGTATTCAACCATCGGCAACGTCGGCTTCATCCTGCTCGGATTCGTCGCGGGCACGGCTGATGGTTACGCCGCGGCCCTCTACTACACGCTCCAGTACGTGCTGGTGGTGCTCGGCTCCTTCGGCGTCATCCTGCTGGCGGGCGCCAAGGGCTTCGAAGCGGACCGCCTCGATGACTACAAGGGCCTGCAGCAGCGCGATCCGCTGCTCGCCGCGGCCATGATGGTGCTGATGTTCTCGACCGCAGGCGTGCCGCCATTCATTGGCTTCTGGGCGAAGCTGCGCATCATCCAGGCGCTATGGGAGACCAACCACCTGTGGCTGGTGGTGGTCGCGATCATCATGTCGGTGGTGGGCGCGTACTATTACCTGCGGGTCATCAAGCTGATGTATTTCGATGAGCCCGCCGGCACGCAACCCGCGTCCGCGCGCGAGCTTGGTGTGCGTTTCACCCTCGGGGTGAACGCCCTGGCAGTGTTGGTTCTGGGACTGCTCCCCGGCCCGCTGCTCGACCTGTGCGCGCGGCTGATCCACTGATCCGGAGAATGTTTGCGATGCAACCTGCAACATCCCGGGCGCCGCTGTGCGCCCTGGCGGGCGCTGGTGCGCTCTGGCTCGCGGCAATCGGCGCACAGGCGCAGGTGGCCCCGCAGTACCGCATCGCCCACGAGGTGAGCCTGCCGGGCGATGGCGGCTGGGACGATCTGACTTTCGATGACGGAGAGCATCGGCTCTTCATTGCGCATGGCAGCGAGGTGCAGGTGGTCGACGCCGACAAACTGACGCTCGCCGGTGCCATTGCCGGTACGCCCGGGGTGCACGGTATCGCGCTCGCCGGCGATGTGGGGCACGGCTACGTGAGTGCCGGCCGTAGCGGCACCATCGTGGTGTTCGATCTGAAGTCGCTCGCGCGGCTGAAGGAGATCAAGACCACCGGCGACAACCCGGACGCCATCCTCTACGACTCTGCGACCCACCGGGTCTTCAGCTTCAACGGGCGCGGGCGCAACGTAACGGCGGTCGATGCGAAGACCGATGAGGTCATCGGCACGATCGCTCTCGATGCCAAGCCGGAATTCGCGGTAAGCGATGGCAAGGGCACGCTCTACGTGAACCTTGAGGACAAAAGCAGTATCGCGCAGATCGATGCACAGCATCTGAAGGTGGGTGCGGTCTGGCCGATCGACGGCTGCGAGGAGCCCTCGGGGCTCGCAATCGACCTGTCCGGGCAGCGCCTGTTCGCCGGGTGCAGCAACAA
>Ga0310811_10002963_pt1 | contig 21331 bp, 24 predicted proteins | sample YCmetagenome_FD_207642 | JGI IMG/M metagenome (GOLD analysis project Ga0310811, IMG submission 207642) | Soil microbial communities from experimental microcosm in Duke University, North Carolina, United States - YC | ecosystem: Engineered > Artificial ecosystem > Soil microcosm > Unclassified ...
AAGCCCTTCGGATCTGTTACCCCTTGAGTACGACCTTAACAGTATATTCGAACTCACACCTTTCCGAGTATACTTACGACATTCTCCATGGCACCCACTAGAACTATACAGAACTCCCTCCGTAACGTACCATACGATAGTCATCCGGACCTTCAGATACGCTACAACAGCCATCCGGATCCTCAGGTATGATATATATAGCATTCTGAAATATGGGGCTATACTCAGGAAAGGGGCACAGCATATGAGCTGAGGCCAAAGCCCTTCGGATCCATTACCTCTTGAGTACGACCTTAACAGTATTGCTCAACTTATGGCAAACGATCTGGCTACTTCCATTGTGTATGTTCAGACTCTTGGCTTAGCTGAAGATTTGATGGAGGCAGCTTTGAAAATGCCAGAAGTGAAAATTGAGTGGGCTTAGCATAGTGACTGATTACTTGAATTTGTCTTCCAAGCATGATATTCACATTTTTGTTGTCATCTCAAGTTTTTGGGGCCTGAACTTTGTCTTCAAATCATTTGGCTCATAGAACCTGTTTTGGCAAATGCTGAATCATGTGACCATTGTGCACTGGTTAACACGCCTGGTAATCAGAACAGTTAGATGTGGAGGAGATTTCTCCTAAACTCCCTTGACCTGGAATCCACGCTTCCATGTCATATTTGTGATATGTGCTGGCGCTTAATTCCTCAGTGGGCATGTTCAGAACCCAGGTATGGTTCAGTCTATGTATTAATGCTACTAGAGAGCTAACAGATCCCAAGTTCCCATCAGACCGTGTTTGGATGATGTGATAAATTTATGTATTTATCCAATGAGAGAGCTAACAAATTCCAGGTGATGAGTGTGTGGCTTACCTGTCCCTGTCTATATGCAAGTGAACTATATCACATATGTAAAGACTTCATTTTCATGGCCAATTCCAACAATCTCTCATCTTCTTTGCAGAGGTCATCACAAGGATGATGACAAAGCAACTTGTGATCAAAGTCCCTGAGAAGTCTGATAGTTTCTCTCCCCCTGCTTTGCCAAGAATTACCGGAAAATGGTGTTCCCTATGAGATTATGGATGTAGTGAAACACTCCAAAGACCTCAGATCATTGGAGAAAGAACGTGATGGATATGTTGCTGAGGATGACGAACATGATGAACTTGAAGGTAAAATTGACACTGAGTTGTGTGGCAACAGCCTTATTCATGGGCATCTAGAAGACACACAAAGTGATATAGTAGATGATGGAGATGCAAATGAAGAACAGAGTTACAAGCCCCAAAAAAAATCAGTCAATGGTATGTGCCAGATCAAACAACTCACCTACCAGAAAAGGTCTGAAATGGCCTCACTGTTTGAAAATAGACTTCAAAGTCTTTTGCTTACAAGCTCATGGAGTCATTGACACTGAGGCAAACAACGTGGAGAACTCTGATCTGATAGCACACGCCATGGCCAACACAGCCACAAAATCTTGAGTGGATTTTGCAGTCAAGAGGGGAGGCATGCATGTCAATGAATATGGCAGGAGAGATGAAGCTGGCAATCTCACTATTGGAACTTCCAAGGATGCCAATCACCTTCTTGGAGCCTTTCTGTGTTTGTTTCCATATGCTATGGGAGGATTTGAAGTAGAACAGCCTGTCATGCTTTCATATGCAGATCACATGAAATGGTCACTCCGGTTTGCTGATCGCTGGTTCCGGAAAGACCATAATTTCATCTTTCAACTTTTCGGTGTGCTGCAGAAGAGACAAGTTTGTTCTTCAAGTTGTCTGCAGGTTTCAAAGAAGACATTTCATGACAACGAAGCACTGTTTCGCTCTGTACATCCCTCCAATTTGGAGAAAGCAAGTCATGAGGAAGCCAAAAAGCTACCACTCTCAAATCCCACTGTCTTGAGCCTCAAACGTCACATTTCTACTGTCCATGCCAAAGTGATGGGAACTGACGAATCCCGAATGAATCTATGATCGCCCATTTGGGGAATGACTGTCATGAATGGGCCACCATCGTTGTGGATTACAATTAATCCAACAGACACCCAAGATCCAGTTGCCCAAGTCTTTGCAGGAGAGGACATTAATCTGGATAATTTTGACAACACTGTGGGACCTGACACACATACCAGAGCCTGTATCATTGCAGGAGATCCTTATGCTGCAGCAAAATTCTTTCATTTCACTGTCAAAATTGTCCTTGAAGAATTGTTTGGTATCAAAGGGCATCATCATTTGAGTTCCATCCAGTGTCAAGAAGGAATTTATGGGATGGTCAAAGGATACATCGGCATGGTAGAAGCTCAAGGATGAGGGACACTTCACCTACACATCTTACTGTGGTTATCTGGATGCCCGACAGCAACACGAATGAAAGAACTTCTTCACTCAGTGAATTTCCAGGACAGAGTGAGCCGCTACATCAGCAAAAATATCCATGGTGATGTGAATGGTGTTTCCTCTGATGAATTTGACACACCTTCACAAAATGGAACTCTATCATATTCACGTCCTCTTCATCCTTCCACAGAGAACTACACACCTTTGGCTTCAAAAATGGAGTTCCTTCTAGCAAAGAGCTTGCAAAAACACAAATGTGGCTTGGGATGCATCAAGGTCGTCAATGGGAAGGTCATATGTAAACATCGTGTGCCATTTCCTGTTTCAAAGTCTAACTGGGTTGACATTGAGGGCAAATGGGGTCCTCGTCGACTTCATCCATGGCTTAATAATTGGAACCCAACTACACTTCTTTGCATGAGATCTAACAATGACATCAAACTCATAACCAATGGAGGCGAGACAAAAGAATACAGCTGGTACATCACTTCATATATGGCAAAGAAACAGCACAACACATTGAATGCATCTGCACTCCTTGCCAAAGTGGTAGCCTTTCACCAGAAGCAAGAGTGGTATACGTCTGACATCAACCTTCTTAACAAACATCTTATTCAACGATGCGCCAATACTCTGAGTCGAGAACAAGAGTTCAGCGCACCCGAAGTCATCAGCTATTTGATGGGATGGGGAGATAGATATGTCTCCCATCAGACGGAAACAATATACTTTTTGTCAGTTGTCTCCTTGTTGAAGCGTCAGTATCCTACAGTAAGAAACCAAAAGTAAGTATGGTACCCAATTTTGAGTTTCAAAAGCATGACAAGCACTTGTACAAACAGTTCTTCTGGAATGACTTCAGAGAATACATTTGAGGGACATTCTGATGAGAGTGACACAGAAGAAGTATGTGATAATGTTAAAACATGCATTGAAGACTCATAATTTGATGAAGTTTGTAATGCTGGAGGTGAACAAAGACTCACTCTACATTCACGACCAAATTGGAGAGTACAAAGACCGTGGTGACTTGCTTGAAAAATTCTGTTATCTTGATTTTTTCTTGCAAACATATGATGGACCCTTTTCCAGTAATGAAGAAGGCTGTTGTGGCTGGCCAAAGTCCATCAAGGTGCCTTACCATGAAGACTCCATTCACAAAAAATGCTGTCAAATTCTGCATGCAGAGCACGCTGAAGTAATTCCTAACTTTCCAGGAAAGTGGTTCACCAACCATGACATTTTTGAAGACTGACCGCTGTTCTGCACATCAATGTTAGCACTCTTAAAGCTGTGGAGATCCCTTTCAGACCTCAAGGATTGTTCTGAAACTTTTGCAGAAGCATTTGACCACTTTCTCACAAACACATCAACAAGTATATGTGATATTGTCAAGAACGTCCAATATTTTCATGAATGTTCTGAAAGTGCATGAAGAAAGAGGGAAGCAGAAGCCAACACGTACATTGGAGGTGATGCAGCAAGATTTGATATGCATATTGAAGATGAAGATGATGAAGAACGCATGGCTCAACCCAACTCAATTGAAGCAGCAATCAATGAATCACAGGTTCTGTATGCACTTCAACACCCCTTTTCAACTCACAAGGTGCTATATGCGCAAACTGTGATGAATGTTGCTTTCGACAAGGGCATTTTCACAGACGAGTTATCACCCACCACATTTCATAAACCACTCCCACCAAGCTCAGTGACAGACCTTGCACAGTGTACAAACCTACACCACACAATGTCTTCAATTGAGATCAAAGAGGGTGAAAGAACGGAGGCCATGAACTCACATATTGATGAAGGTTCTGTAACATCATGCATCAACACATTGGCGTGCAACACATCATCTGAAGAACCTATGGTCACTCAAATTGAGACACAACCCACCCATGACGAAATGAATGAAGAAGATGACGGCAACCTACATATGAATGATGAACAACTTTTGGTGCTCAATATTATTCGTGTGCAACTCCACAAACACATCAATGGCAAGCCTTTCTCGCAGCTTCTCATGATAGTATGTGGCAAAGGTGGCACAGGAAAATCAGCACTACTTGAAGAGATAACAAAAGCTTATGCAAAAGCTGGATGTCTCTCACATTTGGCAAAAATGGCAATGTCAGGAGTTGCAGCTAGTATAATCAGCAGAAGCACACTTCACTCTTTGGCTGGCCTGCCGAGCCAGACACCACATAGTGAAAACTGGACATCTTCAGGCAGTCAGGAGACAAAAGCGCAGAGGACACAAAATATCATTGGTACATGGTTGCTCAGAGTAGATGAAGTCAGTATGATGACAGCAGAACAATTGGCTATGCTTTCTGAGGCACGTTAATTTGTCATCTATACCATTGTCAGATTCTAATAAATTGAACAGGTGATGAGTATCATTTGTGCAGGAGAAGGAGGACCCAATGCAACTGTGCCTTTTGGAGGTTTGGATGTCTTGGTAACAGGTGACTTTCATCAATTTCCACCGTGGGACAACAAAAGAAGGCACTGTATATGTTGTTTCCCTTCAACCAACATTGTGACATAGGACAGAACTTGTACTTGCAGTTCCAAACCATTGTCCTTCTCACTCAACAAATGTGGATGACCAACAAAGTTTGGATGGACATCTTTTTTTCAGGAAAAGTTAGTGTGTTGTACTGATTTATTGTGGATTTTGAAAACATACTGGTTGGTGCTTGGCAATATTTTGAGTCTCATGATCCACCTCCAAAAGTGTTGCAGGCACACGGTTCGGTGGAAACTTTGGGTTTTTGGACTTGTTCTCAGTATTGAAACAACAATGTGGATTGTGACAAAACTGGGACAGACGCCACTCTAAACCATCATCATCAATTATCTCTCTGATGTTGTATCGTATATCCTAGTTGGCCACGAAATATTCATTGGTGTGGTTGGTTTGTCGCCAAAGTACAGGACAGTTGGTCAGGCAAGGACCATTTAAGAACTGTGTAGAATGTTCAATGTTAAATCGCTGACTGGAAACACTTCCGAGCTTCTCATGGTTCACTAGCTTCCTCCCTGTTTCTGTCAAGTAGTTGAAGTATGTGAAGGTCATTGTGGGGTAAAGGGTTGCAGCTCCTCCAGGCATAATGAATGTCATATCAGCAGTGGTTGGACAATTGACGATAACTCGCATAACATCCTTTTTGTCCTTCGATTCTGTGAGCGTGATGTGGATTCCAAGGCAGTAGAATTCTGTAAAGGTTTTCACTGTGGAACACATAACTCAGTTGATTGTGGTAGCACCAGCATCAAGACAAAGAATATCGGTTAGAAAATGTGCCATGAGCTCAAATTCTCCCTCTGGCACAACAATATTGAGATTGTTGGTTGGATATGTGGGTGAACCAAGAATCATGTTGATAGCGCAAGAACCAGTAATCATGCCTCGTGTAGACGTCAAAAGAGCAAAGAATTGATGACAATAATGTTCAGAGCGGATATAAGGAGTCAGAATCTGGTGTTTGTATGTTTCCAGGAGGTAGAGAACAACACCATGTATACTCGAGCATGTTTGTGCAACATTGACCAAGTCTTGGATGTTTAAGCCATCAAGGATCATCACCACAAGTTCTTTTGCAAGTAAAACTAGTTCAGACTGTGAATAATACAAAGAATCATATTGATGTATTGACATACTGCGTTCAAATGGCCTCATATTGCAGACAGCGTGCGTGGTGGAACACCTGCAGGCAATTAGCGGTCTTTGTGTGCATGGAACATCCCGAGATCCGCTTGGTCAGTTGAACGCACACTGACAATTAGGGGCTGGCATGCAGGTGCACGGCAAGGTCCGTATTTTTCTAAGCGCATGACACACGTGGAAAATTGGTGGCTGATTGTGGCTGAGCGTTAACGTCGGTCTGAGACTACAAAACGACTGACTTGAGGAAATTTTAAACTGGTCAGTAAAAAGGCATGATTGTCCACATAATTTAAAAATTAAGGAATAATTTTTGGGACGATCAACGGTTGTGCATTTGGGAGAAGGAAGTTTGAAAACAACAACAAAAAGTCATTCGGGAATTGCCGGTATTTGTGCGAGTGGACGATTCGCAGGATTATTGAGATGGCATATGACCTTGCAAGCAAGGTGATAAGTCCCAGGCGCAATGATATCTTCTAGCAGCCTGTAATTGTGACGCACTTATACCTGATATTACTATCAGCAGCCAGAATATAAATGCATTATGAAGAGAACTGCTATAGAAGGAAGTGATTGTCATTACGCCTCCTCATCGTAATAATCATATATATTAATCGTGTGTTTTAATGCTTTCGGTGAGGCTCGTTGGCGCGTAAATGATTAGAAGCACAGTTCTTGCACACATATTACGTTTGACCCTGAACAGAACGCAGTCATGCCAGTCGGCAAATTAGAACAGCCCAGTAAAATACATCATCGTGGCAAATGCGTTGATTATAACTCAACCTTTGCGCTGCAAAAGATTCCGAAAATAGTGATGCCAAGGGCTGCCTCGCCTTGTTACTTATGTCTGGAGACATAAGTACACGCGACAGGTATAGTGACCGTAAAGTTTGATGCATTGCGTGACGTTAAGCGGCCTGTGCTTCGGTTAGTATGGATCGCCTCGAGCAGTGAAAGCATGAAGGTGCCAGTGCATGCATGTTTGCACAAGGCTTATTTCTGGGTCGCCTTGCGCCCTAGAGGGCAACTATGGCAATTGGTGCTTGGTTCGCACTCTTGACTGTGAGAATTACTGCTTGGCTTGGACAGGGGATACGTCGCCGAGCCGTGTTCCAGCCTCTTCTTGTCGATACCGCAGCACAAAAGTGCTTCGGGCGCCAAGTTCTTCCCAGGTGGTACGCTCTGCAGGAGCTAGAGCTGGACTTTGACCTAGACACAGCACGCTTCAGGAGCTTAGTTATGTTCGTCAACAGCGCCGCCATATATCGCAATTCATGGCGTCGGAGGGTATGTAGGGCAAAGGGTTTCCGCTGTGGCAATAGCAGTCCCCCTTCTTCGTTCCATCTTGACTTGGCTTTTGACTTTAGAGTTATATTCTAGCGATTAGCCTGTATTCCTAGAAACTTCGGGCGTCGTCAGTTCTGGTACGTCATTAAGTGGTTTCGGTGACTCAGCAAGAGGCTGGAGGGCTCCGGATCTCAAATGAGCACCCGGAGCGCAATTCGGCTGGTGCATTTTATTCCCGATGAGGGAAGTTTGTTTGTCATGCCTAGCAGAAACATTGGATTACTCCACGGACGGATTGGGGGAAGAAGTGAAACAAAAGAAAGCGAACTATGACGACTTTCGTGTTTCAACCATCTGCTCTGCAAACGACTGACATCATGCCGCCCTGTCAATCCGGACGCTGCTACAACGCTGCCATACGAGGCATGGGGAGAGAGATGCGGGCTTACCAATCGGACCAAAATCCATGATGCTTCCAAACTATTCCTTCGATTCGCTAACGTGCAGTCTCTGGAGACTCAGCTGCCGACGACGAACTTCTACAAATAGTATATCCATGATTTTCCTGAGAAGAACGGTACAAAATTCAGGCAAGCTCCCGATCATACGAATGACCATTTACTCAAGGAACCCGGACCAGATATCGATCCAGGATTCTCGACTGAGCTGAACAAAGGGTTGCGAGTGGACAATTAGAGGATTGCATGTTTCAATTAGGGCACAGTGGCAAGAGAAAAGGCGTACGGTCCGACGTTGGGTACAATGCCCTAATGGTCATAGATTGGAGTCGGGAACCAACAAAAAGAGAAAAGGAGATGGACAGAAACGTGCGTTGAGCCTCGCCGACTGGAACAGGCTGGGGGTCCACAATAAAAATTCGCTAGTCACAGGTCCTAGGTCCCTGAACTGTGTCGTTGGTAGTAATAACAGAAAACTTGATTCGTATGCATGAAGGTGATTTTGGTGGGAGCGTTAGGGCACAGATGATTACAAGAATGTTGTGGCATGTTAGTCAGTGGCCATTCTTTTTTTTCACGCACCTAGATCTTGGCGTCGTGTCCGAATGTGGTTCACATGTATACTGTGAAATTGTAGATCGCCATTAAAGGTCTCAGCCAAGTTGGGGATACGCATCTGGTAGAAGAATACTATTCAGCATCTTGCGGTGGGGTCGCGGAGATAGAATCTCACAGGATCGGAGTGAGCCAATCTTCTCCAGTCACGGTGAAATGGGAGTTCCTGACTGGTCACGGTGGAGCTCGATTTCAGGTCATGAATGTGAAGCTCGCTTTACCAAGCCCATGATGTATGATGCGTCGCGACGTCTTTCGAGTGTGTGCCTCGAACCAATACCCAAGTACTCTCGAGACCGTTCACCACTGGCCAACGCGGGTGTCAAAGCGGGAGCACAGAGGGCGCTTCATTGAAGATAACGTGATAAACGCCGACGGTGAGCTAGAGGAAGCTTCACTGGGGCTGTATTCTCTGCAGCACTGACTTGCTCTGACGTCGAGAGCAGGAAGATCAAACCTGATTTGCACTCTACCACAGGAAGCCTATGTTGCAAAGGGGAACGACGCACGTCATGAATGTGAGACAACAATATATATGGCAGCATAATTGCGGTACTGCATGGTATGAAATACGGTTTCGCAGGAGACGCTGTTACTTTCCATCACTGCACGCTGGAAAATTCATCTTAGATGCTTTGACACATCGAGTGGTGTCACGAGGTATCGGAGGGTGTGATGTTTGATGTCATTTGACTGCGATGAAGTCACTTTGGGCTGGAGATTTGTTTTAGATGATAAAGGCAATGTGGAAGATGTAATTATTGACCTACCAGGCGTCCAAACACGCAGCCGTAAAAAACTTACTATCCCACTTTTAGGACCGTCAGCTGGACTCTTTGGGAATGCAACCTCCCAGTCTCTCGATACTTCACATGCCTTCTGGTATCGAGATGGCAAGCGTTGTTACAACCCGCACCCAGTAGTGAGATATAGTCCTTGACCAGGGGAGCGGAACCACTCTATGCCCAGTAACTTCGACTTCTGCGACCTGTATTCTTCAAGACGATGTGCGCTGTACATTCGAAGGTAAGAGGATGCCACTGTGTACTTGATGTACCGATTCCTTAGGTGTGGAATATGCCTTCTCTATGATAGGTGTACTGGAGTGACATGAGCAGTGATGTTCAAGGAATAGGTGCCCTGGTTGGAGCACCTTTGATACCGGCTCCACCTCAGGATGAATGTCGACGATTAGGCGCGTAGATGGGGTGTGTTCCTACTCTCAACTAGCTGAATATAATCTTTTGATGCCTCAGAGACTTCAGAGTCAATCAGATTCTGCTCACCAATCCGGGGGGCCATCAGGATTACTTGCTCCGTCTTGAATACAACTCATCGTCCTGTGAAATGATCTAGCTGGTTTGACATCGAAGGCGAGACAGACAATTGTGCCAAGACATTCGGAGCACAAGTGGTGGAACGCAGTGATGTAACTCACGTCCCAGGTGCCGACAAAGGTACATTTCATGCGAGCGAGGAGCGATAGTCCTTGCGATGTTTTTTTATCCTATGTGACAAGGACCTTTTTTTTCTGGGTCAAAAGATTTTTTCCTCGAGGCGAAGTTATGTCAGTGTGGCCATGGCTAAGTCGTGCAACACATGGACCGGTCGGAAGTGGTACGTGCACGTTGTCTCAGGCTAAAATTATTTTTTTTCGTCGCGAAGGGCATCGGAAACGACAGACATGCCAAATAACCTATGTTTGTCCAATAATCGCTGCTAAATTGTGTGTACTACTGGCACGTCTAGGACTCGAGAAACAGCACAGGTACATAGTAGAGTTTAACAGGTAAGAGCCTGATTTTGCGCCAATGGCTCCACCTCGGAGCTCAAAATGCTTATTCACGCCACAGCTGAACTGCAAGCTCGGACTTCAACACGCTGACGACTAAACCATATCTATATGTTTTATGGATCGTCAATTCCGCTCTTGATGCGGCTTGTGACGCGTGTGCCTCCGTTGTAAAAGTCAAGAACAGAGAAGTATGGTTGAGAAACGTTCTAGTAAGTCTAGAACTTAAGAGCTGCGGCAGCCTCTCAAACAACTCCCTCAGCTTCTCTCTTAAACCGTCCATGGTCCCTGAATATTATACGGAGAAAAACATGAATAATTTTTACAACAAGCCACAGACATGATTGGATATTCAACGAGAGTCTCATGAGCATTTCAAGCTGATCACGAAGTCCATGACCAGGTTAAACGTCATGCAAACCGGTTCGTAGCTTGCCAATCTGCGATCATCGTGGAACTGCTCAAATGGAATGTCCGAAAACGAAGGCAAGAACATGCCTCGATGTTCTGATCTATCGAGAAGCTTCGATAGATAGCATTGGTCTTCAAATCAATCATCTACATGAGGTGACCACAGGGCAACTCTCACGGATGTACAGGATGCCATCACTTTGTCAAAACTTCCTGAGCTGGAGAACTGAAACTAGGTCAATCGAGATTGAAGGAAAGATTGAGCCCTTTGCCCCATGTAGTAACATCGACCATTGGTGCTATCGCAAAGGATTCTCAAGCTCTGGGGATCACGGCACGTAGCTCGCTAATTATGTCATGAGCTATGTGGCATTTTATCGCGGCCTTTCTGCAAACGGGGGGACAACCACCAGGTCAAAGTACCGTGAATATGGCAGTCACTCAGTGGCAGTCTTGAAAGCTACTGCGCCCCGTCCACAAAAGGTACTCATCTCTTACAACAAAGAGTTAGACAACCATACTCACTATGAATTTAATTTTCTTGGCCTTATCTTTTCATCCCAAGGTTTCAAGAACCAGGATAAGTCAGGTGGACCAGCACCACGGAAAAATTCCGAGCTCGGATTAAGGTGGCCGTAGATGTTCACGGAAATGAGCACAACATCAAGGGTGTGGGTGCACCCTCGAATAAACGCCGATTGAAAAGGCCCAAGCTGCATTAGGTCATCGGAACGCGCCCTCCTGAAAAACGCTTGAGCTTGATATGCCTAATAAAATGTCGATGTGTCATGCAGACAATACCATACCAATTTAGCACATATTGGTACTGGGGGGATGATGTATGCTGATGTTATGGATTGCGCCTGGACGAGGTTCTGAGCTTATGACTGATTGAGGGAAGGTCGAGACCGTCATTAAATGACGAAACCGTTCAGTGTTACGTTTGGCTGAAATTTTTTGGTAGTTAATTACATGGTTTATGCTAACAATTTTACATATATATATATGTCAATGAACCTTAATTTCAAGCTTCAAGCCTTCAGGGCATTACTCTGGACAATTAGGATATCTGCATTGAGTAGAATCAGATTCAAAATTTGAGGAATAAATTGTTTTTGGAAAGTTGTGATCGGTGTTACTACCGCACCTGATCAATGCATCAATGTGTCAACCCTTGTTCAACACTTTTTTGTTTTTAAGTTTACGATGCTCCGACGGGCTGTCAATTGTATTGCCTATCATAATCTATGTTTGTGTTTGTTTGACCTCCTATTTGTAATAATAATGCCCCAACTATTTATTAATACTTATATATCATAGTATCCTAATGAGGGAGCTCATGTAATCAATATCATCCAAGTCAGAGCCAACCCACTGGGAACAACTACTCGAACTTGGTCTTCTAAGTAGACCTACCTCGATCCATTATATTCATACGTGGTAGTGGAGAAGAGCAGGGAACTCTTATACTTATTTGCAAGTGTCACTCGTCAAAACCCGATGAATTCCATTGATCATCACCTCAACCTCTTTCCTTCTCTCATTCAAGTCGGACATGCCGAACAGTTCACCCAGTCGGGAAAGACGCTTTTATTTGCTCAATCGCCTTTGAACCAATCGTACGCCGTATTTCCATCAGCCCGAGTAGGTTTCACATCGTCAAATTGCTTCAACGAAATACGAGTTTACAATTTGTGTTAGAAAGATGTTCCAAGCACAAAAACCAGTGGTGTGGAAGAACAACCCATATTCTTTGCGAGCAGTGAAACTTTACCATCATCTGAAAGACGACTGGTGTGTCCACATGGTCTATACTATATCGCACGCGTTCATATTTGGATAGTTCATCGGAGATACATCCATAATATTTGCTGCCTTACAAAACTTGACTAACACAGCTCAAAATCGAGGACAAGAATGGTGCTGACCCTTGACTAATGCACTCATACACACTAATCTCGTGCCACATTAGGTTACATAGTCAAGAAACCCATGATGTGATCAGAAAGCTAACCCTGGATTATGTCAATTTCACCAGAGAGTGCTGGATACACACCTCGGTGAGTATTTGCATTTTGTCTCACTATGAGACGTTGACCGGGAGATAGCAAACGTCTATTCAGTCTCAGGGCTCCTCCCAATTTTCGGGTGATCATTATCGCAGCTTATACACCTGTCTTGCCCTATTTGCTGTTTTATACGTACCCGAGTACGGGTACGAAGATGCACCAGTAGGTGATGATTTAATGGAGTGGCTGAATGTCCACTTCATCGAACCTTCCACGGAGGAGGGCGATCACCTGTCAGGTCTAGATCGTCCTTGGGAAGACGAGACATTCTGGCCATATCTTGTCAGGTAGGACCCTATTTTCATAATACTCAATAAGCTAATTTCGTACAGGGTGACTTTGAGAGGTCTTTCCAAAGCCGCAACCTTCTTCCTCGCAACGCTATCAACTCACCCGTCTGGCAATCTCCGCCGGCTCGCTCAGCGGTTGTCCCCATTGCTTCAATCTCAGCCTCACCTTCAGTCTTTTGAGGCGGAGCGCGATTTTGCGTATGCTTCTCACCGATGGAAGGATAAGGTGAAAGCTCTGCGAATTGAACTAGACAGCGTCTCTGAATCTGATCGGCATGACGGGATTGAGAATTGGTGGGATCGTCTGAGCGACATTGTTGGTATACTAGAAGGACGCATTGAAGTCATTCGTCGGGTCTGCGAAGATCTTGGCGCGGACTGGAGAGAAATTTCTGTCTCATGGGGCGTATTTGCCGATGCAAGATTGCGAAGACAGGATTTACCGTACGTTACTCCCTTTCAAGACCGAATTTATGCTGACATCCTCAAAAGTGAGGTTGTCTCTCAGGTCCTTGATGACATGCCCCAAGATCCGACAAATTTGGAGGATATGGTACATGCAGCGTTGTTCAGCGGTGACCCTGCCAAAGCACTGTCCCACGCAGCGCAGCTCGACCCTTGGCTTGCCGCGCATATGGCAGATTTGATGCAAGCATTATCTTTAATTGAAAAGGACGCAAATGAGGAGTATGTTGAAGTCTTTTACATGATAACTGTGCTTATACCTTCTGCAGCTCAGGTCTCAATATCAGAGATTTTTACGTGCTTGGTTATGCACAGTACCTTAATGCTGATCCTGCACTTTGGAGAATTACTGTGGCGTACATGTTTTCTTGTGGAGAGACTGGCGTCAGAAGTGCCGACGAAGTGTTAATGCGCGTTCCGCTCAAGTTGCGCTCCGTCGGATCAATTACCCATGGCCAAGGGGAGCAAAACGGTGCCGATAATTTAAAATCCGGAGATCTTGCAGGTGTGATAAAAGACATAAATGCAACGTGTTATGAATATCAGCGGGAGGAAGTTCGACGGACCATTTGTCGCGTATGTATCATCTCCGATTTACACCAATTGTGTTCACCATGTTCTCACACAGATAGCCGCTCAGACCTTCGTACAAGAAAAGGAATATGGACTCGCACTTTCATATTCTTCTTCAGCGGAAGACTGGCCTGGACTGGGTCGCGTGGTTGATCGCGTTTTAGAAGAATATATCACTGCAGGTATGAATAGCTTGAGTCTTCTTGCCTGGTGTTGAACGAAATACCATCAGGACCCGAACAATTCACCCGTTATGTGGCTGGCATTGCACCGTCACTCCAGGCACTTCGAATGCAGTCCGGTGCACAGGGCATCTTCATCCACCGCTTGATGTTTGCTGTTCGTTACGCTGAATTCCATCAGCGCCTGGGTAATCAGGATCTGCAAGATGCTGCGTGGGATCTCGTATCAATGTTCCAAGATGGGCTAACGCCGAAATCGTGGTGGGCGGTCCTACTGTGCGATTCCCGACAACTTTTGCAGCATGGTACGTAGAGAGCTCCATATACGTGTGTCAGGTAACTAAGTTTCTGCTAGATGCTACATTACTCTTTCCGTACGCAAGTGCGTGCGTTTTGCTACAGCATTTAGAAGAAGTAGTTGCGCGAACTGATCAAGGGTCCGGCGATGAATATCTCCGTGTCTTGATCTCAAAGCTCCATTCTGGTGGGACAGCTGAGGCACTCCATGCACTCCAAGGCGTACGGCTGGCACTGGCGAAGTATTTTGCCAGATGCACAATGATTGGTACTGGGGGGAAACAGGTTTTGGAGCGCAAATTCATCGCTGCGGTGTGACACGCCTCGTTTTTGCGTCTTCTCAGTTCTCCTGATTGGTTGACACTATGAGTTAGCACCACTTTAATGCAGCTTCAAAAAAGCCCATATACTGTCCGAAAGGCGAATAATCGTACCGCTGGTTAAATGCACTCGATGCAAATGTTTTTTCGGCGAAACTAGAACCTCATCGTTTACTTTTCGCCCAACTGGAATGTTACTCAATTTTTCCCTCCCTCATGGAGCATTTGAATTCCAGTGCCGAGCAAATTATCATAGAAGAGCACTAGAACCTTCGTGGGACCTCATTTAGTCCGAGGCCATCGAGGTTTCATTCAGAGTTCCTGTTGGCTCTTGTTGGCCATTGTATTTCTTCAACGAGGATGTCTAATTGTCGATTATAGCATGCGAAGCCTTGAAGGTCTTGTCTCGGCCCGTGCCTGTCAATTTGCATGGGATGAACATGACGGGTAATACCAATGCGTTCCCGCGTGGACACTCAGTAACATGAAAGTGGCGTGCCCAACCACTCAACTGCTTCTCAATCGATATTGTGAGCCTCCCCAATAATTCCGTCCAATATAACCTGAATCGGGCCTTATCGACAGCGCGCATACTGCTGGTGAGTATCCCCGGGGTCGTGCTCTTCCTACCGCTCACCTGCTGATCGCTCAATATCGAATACAGCGTCGACCCAAGCAGTGTTCGTATTGCCCCTTATCGTAGCCAATGATCCGCTCCGCAGCGGAAGACGATCTTGTCTTGGATCGTCGGCAGATTATATCTGCTTTTTGGAAAGAACCACGACCCGGGGCTCTGGTGGGGGTGGCAATAGCCGAACCCCAAAGCAGCCCCGTGGAGCTTTTTTTGCGATCACGAACTAGATTGCATTGACTCGTGGATCCAAGAGCACAGCTGATGAAACTCAATTGATACATTCATCGGTTTCTACGGTCAGGTGAGTTTGCGTTAATTTGGTGATGTGTAGATTACAAAGTAACTTATAACCTAGCCCTCAATGTTGATCAACAGATTATTCGACTGCGAATCTTTCCTTGAATGTGCTACAAAATCATCCAGTACGCAGAGTATAGCTGCAGCCACCAGACGGTCACTAGACAACAAGTGGTATGTGTTGACTACAATGCATATTACATCGACGACTAATCATTGCACAGGTTGATTGTCGCAGTAGAGACTGTCGTTTTAGTCCATCTCATCAGACGGGGGCACACAGTTGTGGATCTACTTGCTCCCAAACGTTAGTATCTTGCTTAACAACACTGACTGCGAACTCACGACCATCAGAATGCTTCCTGACCAAGGATTGATCATGGAACAGTTCAGTAACCCTTGCCGGCGTTGCGGGGGGGTGACGAACGGTCACTAAAGAAGCCAACAATTTCCTCTCGTTCGTTTGGCCTTCGTGTGTTTGGTTTTGTGGTATTGCATACGGTATTCTTCTCAGTCACCAAGTCATTAAATCATGCCTACGCAAGCTATGCGAAACTTGTACATGCTGAGGAAGTACAAGAGATAGTTTACTCGTCAAAATGAAACAGTTTTATAAATTTTTCTTGGGCTCTCGTTCAGGGGCAAGGCTCTCCGAACGACATATGCTTGTTCTGGAAAGTTACATAATCCACGATAGTTGTTCCGTGCATTAGAGGACTTTACTCACAGGATCCTTGCTCACAATCTTCCCGAGCCTGTACAACCCGCGCTGAATGTAGCCATGGCCGACGAAGGCTACTCCTCGACTGCTTGGGAATCGACTGATAATTCCGATCCTAATGCTAGCCAGACTCCTTATTACGGGCTATTCCAGCCTAATAGTCCGTCTCTTATTCATGAATCCGTCACTGCTCCCGCTTTGTCGTCTTTACCAGTCAAACCGTCATCACCTCCCCCTAGGTCAAGCTCGGACTCGCTGGGTCGATCATCCAGTTCAAGATGGCGAGACAGTGTGCCGGTGACGATTGAACGCAAGGATACGCTATCCATGATCCCGAGCGACGCTATCAGTCTTGTGGAGACCAGCTTTGATGAGAATGTATTAAGAGTGTTATGCGAGCTGGACGTAAGTATCTTAAACTTTGTGATATCCGCCGTGTTCATTGACATGTCTTGGCACCGCCCTAGTGTGGTGTACCTTTGCTACTGGATCGGATTAAACAAAGTATGGTCTCGTGTCGCGTGAGTATCATTCTAGTTTTTCGTGTTTGAGAAAGGCGTTATATGAAGTTCCTTTGGTAGGAAGCTTCAGTTTTCTTCAAGAAAAGAGCGGTTTTGGAAGAGGAGTATGGGAAGAGTTTGCAGAAGCTCGCGCGAACTACATCCGAGGTCTACTCTATGAACGACGGAAAGGCTGGGTAAATATGGACCGAGTGCTATTGGCATGTCACTAATTACAATTTATAGGTCTTTCGTGGGTGCTTGGCAATCATCCATGAAAATCCATGAAGTTATGGCAGAGAACAGGATTCGTTTTGCCCAACGGTTAAATGAGATGAGCGATGAGCTGGCCTCACTCGCAAAGGAAGTTGACAAGAACAGAAAACAGGTACTTCGCATCGTTCTACTTGAAGGTCATGTTTTGACGTTACCTAGACTAAGGAGCTGGCTAGTCGCTACGAACGCGCCCTTCAAGAATCAGAGTTGAATATGGAAAAGTCGAAAAACCGATTGGAAATCTCATCGGAGGAACTTGAGCGAGTCTTACTTCAGAAGGAGGGGGAGTCTCTGAAAGACGGTGGTTTGCAGGCCAAGAATCAAGGAGGAGTCGCAGGTAAACGAGCACTTGGAAAAGCAGTAGCCAAAGGTGGGCTTCTGCTCAAAGGGAAGAATCCTGGAAATGTTGGCATTTGTTACGCTGTTTACGACAGTCCCTCACTCGTCATTTCAGATACAAAGACAAGAAGACGACGTCCGCACGCGTGTATCGAATGCATCTGACTCATACCGCAAGGCACTTACTGATACCCAAGCAATGAGACAAGAATACTTCAATTTCCAACTCCCTCGGATACTGCGTGTTGAGTAAAGTCAACCGTGATTTCTTGATGGGGCTGATGTAATTTCATAGGCTCTCAAAGAATGTGCTGATGAAATAGACTTGGGAACGCAATATCATCTGACGAGATATGCATTTTTGTTCGAGAGCATAGTCCTAAGCGACGGATCAACACTTGTTCCAGTAGGGCCAGAAGATGGTAAGACCTTATCAGCCACACATTAACACCTACTAATCGCTTCATCACACATTATATAGGCATCGGGTTGAAATCTACCATCGAGTCTATTGATAATCGAGCAGACTTCAAGATCTACATGCAAAACTATGCATACGCACGTGGCGGAGCCGCCCCCCGTGGACCGCGACGCGAAGGTCCAGCAGAGGAAGGTTTTGTACGTCATCCCCATTTTCTCTTTGGAATTAGCACCAACACGGTTATCAGCTGCCACCGTTGCCAACCCATGGGGGTGGCGCATATTCTGCTGTTCATGCAAATACTCCGATTGGGAATAGTCACAACGCCCAAATAGTTGACAAGGGCCGGCCAACATTCGGCGTAGATCTTGCAGAGCAGATGGCGAGAGATAATGTTGAACTCCCGGCGATCCTTGAAAAGTGCTGTGTTGCTATCGAAAAACATGGCCTTCGATCCCAAGGCATCTATCGAATCAGTGGTATGGCGCGGAAAGTTGCTTCACTGAAAGAACGTTTAGACAAAGGTTCGCCTTCATCGGCTCTGTTCGACCCTGGAACCTTACGGCTATTTCCGCAGATATGGAATCCGTCAACTTGGATTCGGAAGAGTGGATATCTGACGTCAACAATGTGACTAGCGTCCTCAAGATGTGGTTCAGAGAGCTTCCTGATCCGCTGCTCACATCAACCCTGCATCAGGGCTTCGTGGAAGCAGCAAGTAAGCCACTTATGCTATGCAGATATGGCAACTTCTTACAGGGGTTTCAGAAATCGAGAACGATCGCCTGCGGCACATACGTTTACACGAGCGAGTCAATGACTTACCGGACCCGAACTACGCAACACTCAAATATTTTTTGGGGCACTTGCACAAGTGTGTTCACCCTTGTCGTCATTTATCTCCACTTATCAATGAATTGGCCCCGTGCTGCAGGATCGCGGAGTACGAGGCAGATAATTCCATGTCTATCCAGAATCTTGCCATCGTTTTCGGACAGACTCTCTTTGGTCAGATAATACCCGGTAACGGGAGTTTTTCGGGTCATGGGAACGGGGGCATAGCAGATGCTCCTTTTCAGAACAAGGTGATTATCAAGCTTTGATAACTCATGGCTCAGCTTTGTTACGTTGATTGATACCTTACAGGCGATCGAGACAATTTTAGACCACTACTCCGATATCTTCGTCGATGAAGCTGAAGTGGGTGCTTAGGCTCTGCTCTTCCTCTGGCAGACAACTTGCCATGGTTTTTCCTTTCCCTCTCATGATACCCGCCAACCGCCGCAGGCAGAGTCATCTACTAAGTTGGCTGTGGCTTTGGTCTTGGGACAGATTTCTAGTCACTCGTTTGATATAATCGTTGGGTTGTGATTCTATTTATCCATGCGTACTCGTTCGGACCGTGATGATATGTATGTACTCAGCCCTCAAGTACTGTGTATCACTTATAATTAGTCTGGGAGATCAGTAGATTGGATTGAATGACATGACATTGATATTGTACGATTTTGCATCTGCTAAATGATAAGAGTGTTCGCTTCACTAGAGTGAGCTGAGCTGCAGGTCAGCGTCAGCGTCAGCAAAGGTTTGACTCCTCGCCTCGTATTGTCCCTCCCCATTCATTACCCGTGCAGATGGTCTAGGTCAACTTTCCAGCATTTCGGCGCGTCCAGGCAGACTTGCCTCTGAGTGGCTCAAGTTGAGGTGTTTGATTCAAAGGCATGATTCCATCACTGATTCTGATAATGCAATCTGAGCATGTCTATAACATATCGTGGATCCTCGCCATCAACACGACCGCCCACATTAATGCACACACAGAGGGGGACTTGTCTGCTGCTGAAAAACTTCTCACACGGGATAGCGACGGTGATCTCGACTGGCATCTTAGTAACTGGCTCTCTGTAGTCGGTCAAATGTTCACGGACAAGACCATGAGGTGAGCAGATACGATACCCCTATATCATGTATTCTAGATGTCACCTGACTTACGCACATAGTTTCCATGTGTTCGTACATTTGCGATTGAGAAACCGTGTGTAGATGCGCTTCCGGACGTCGTTGACTGATTTCCCACTTTCCGGAACAAGCTGGACCCCATCTCTTGTTCACGGCCGCGGCCGCCCTGCCATAGTTTCCTTCCAGGCCAGACCTGCTGTGTCGATAAATCCACTTCGAGGTGGCGAGGAATCGTGTCGGTGACGATTTAACGCAGGGATATGCTATCTACGATCCGCACAGTCTCGTATAGATCAAAATTTACTAATGAAGGCCTCCGTTGCAGAGATTGGTAGCTGTTTGAGACGTGAGAAACAAGACAAGACCTCCAGTTGCAATGCGCGCCTCGACACACGCACGCTGGGAGTTGAAGGGATGGCCGGAGGAATGGTACTGTGGATAGAACATCCTTGTGACCAGCTAGCCTCTAGGGCAGCAACATGTAAACAAATTACGTATGCGGTGATCTCATGGAGACCCTAAAATTTTGATGGCCTTCGCAACACAAGACTTGCGCACTAGGTTGAATGCCTCTTCTTGAATCATCCAATAAGAGGCATTCATATGATATGGGTAGCACTCCGAGTCAGTCTCCGAGGCACTGGCAAAAATTCGAGCAAATCTTTTTGCCATAGTCATCAGAAGGCTGTGGCTAATGGCAGGCCGATCAGACGTGCATACATGCCCACTAGCGCCCAGCCAGGCATTGATGTAGCTGCCAAGCTAGAAGCAATTCTGCGTGGGCACCACCATTCTGGCACACCTCAGGCTTGGACTCGAAACATCAATGACGATCTTGCAGGTCCTGAATCCATATCCATATCACTTGATGAGATCGATGCAGCATTTGCGCTACTAGAACACAAGAAAGATTCAGAAGCCATGGAACAAGTGCTAGATGATGGAAACGAAGTGTTGGAAGGCCAAGTTTATCATTTTGCAGAACTGGAGCATGTTGACCAAGGTCTTCTATCAAAATCTGTCGACAATGACGGATAATGGGATGTGGACGTGGTAGTGTCTTCTAATGGCGTTTCCTAGTCGTACACATAGCCCTGTAGCGCTTTAATAATTCTGCCCCCAGCACACTACCTGTGCATCAGTATTTCAATTGTCAGTCTTACTACTTGAATATATTGTTTTCAATCTGTCGTAATGATTGTACAGGGTATAAAGGAAGACATCAAATTTACAGCAACTACCTATGGATCTGTCTACCAAACACATTTGAGCTCGTTGCAGCGTTTCGACGAGCGCACAGCACCTTATAAACTCTTGACAAGAATTCGTCAAAATTTGCATGATGTAGCTCGGTGCGTTTCATCACTCTAATTTCACAAGCGCTAGCCTAACTTGCCAAGTTTCCATGCA
>Ga0310811_10002965_pt1 | contig 21321 bp, 26 predicted proteins | sample YCmetagenome_FD_207642 | JGI IMG/M metagenome (GOLD analysis project Ga0310811, IMG submission 207642) | Soil microbial communities from experimental microcosm in Duke University, North Carolina, United States - YC | ecosystem: Engineered > Artificial ecosystem > Soil microcosm > Unclassified ...
TGCGCTCGCGATCTGTTTCCTGATCTGCCGCGCCGTGGTGACGTCGAAATTCGGCAAGGTGCTGGTGGCGATCCGCGACGCCGAGACACGCACGCGTTTCCTCGGTTATCGCGTGGAAGCCTACAAGCTTTTCGTGTTCACGCTGTCGGCCTGCATGGCGGGCGTCGCCGGCGCGCTCTACGTTCCGCAGGTCGGCATCATCAATCCAAGCGAGTTCGCACCGGGCAATTCGATCGAGGCGGTGATCTGGGTCGCGGTTGGCGGCCGCGGCACGCTCACCGGCGCCGTGCTCGGCGCGTTCGTCGTGAACTACGCCAAGACGTTCTTCACCACCGGCTGGCTCGCGCCTTATTGGCTCTTCGTGCTCGGCGGCCTGTTCATCGCGGTGACACTGCTGCTGCCGCGCGGGATCATCGGCACCTACGAATGGTGGCGGGCACGCCGGGCCGAAACGCAGATCATTCCAATCGCGGCCGAAGCGCCGCATGCCGCGGAGTGAGAGGTCATGCAGCTGAAAACAACCTCCGCAATGCTCTATCTCGACGGCATCAGTGTGTCCTTCGACGGCTTCAAGGCGCTGAACGAATTGTCCTTCGTCATCGAGCCCGGCGAAATGCGTGCCATCATCGGCCCGAACGGCGCCGGCAAGACGACGATGATGGACGTCATCACCGGCAAGACGCGCCCCGACAATGGCGATGTCTACTTCGAACAGGGCGCCTACGACTTGTCCCAACTGGACGAAACCGAGATCGCCGAGCTCGGCATCGGCCGCAAGTTTCAGAAGCCGACCGTTTTCGACATGCACACCGTCGAGGACAATCTGTTGCTGGCGCTTAAGAATGACCGCAGCGTGCGCGCGACCCTGTTCTGGGAAGACTCATCCGCGCAGCAGGGCCGCATCAATCAGATTCTCGACATTATCCGGCTCGGCAGCGCCCGCTCGCGCGTCGCCGGCAGCCTGTCGCACGGCCAGAAGCAGTGGCTCGAGATCGGCATGCTGCTCGCACAGGAGCCCAAGTTGCTCCTTGTGGACGAGCCGGTCGCCGGCATGACCGACGCCGAAACGATGCAGACCGCTGAGCTTCTGAAGGAGATCAATCGCGACAAGACCGTCATTGTGGTCGAGCACGACATGGCCTTCGTGCGCGAGCTCGGCGTCAAGGTCACATGTTTGCACGAGGGCTCGGTTCTCGCGGAAGGTTCGATCGACCAGGTCTCGGCCGACGAGCGGGTCGTGGAAGTCTATCTGGGGCGCTAATCATGCTGGACGTCAGCAACATTGATTTGCACTACGGCGCCGCCCAGGCGCTGCGCGGGATTTCGCTCAAAGCCGAACCTGGCAAGGTGACGTGCGTGCTCGGCCGCAACGGCGTCGGCAAGACCAGCCTGTTGCGCGCGATCATGGGACAGCATCCCGTCAGCAAAGGCACGATCGCGCTCGGCGGCACCGACATTACGAGATTATCGACCGTCGAACGCGCGCGCAGCGGGGTCGCCCTTGTCCCGCAGGGTCGCGAGATCTTCCCGCTGCTGACCGTCGAGGAAAATCTCAAGACCGGCTTTGCGCCGCTTCCGCGCAGCGAGCGCGACGTTCCCGACGACGTGTTTTCCCTTTTTCCGGTCCTCAACAGCATGCTCCGCCGCCGCGGCGGCGATCTGTCCGGCGGCCAGCAGCAGCAACTCGCGATCGGGCGAGCGCTGGTGATGCGCCCAAAGCTTCTTTTACTTGATGAGCCGACGGAAGGCATCCAGCCTTCGATCATCAAGGATATCGGCCGCGCCATAACCTATCTGCGGGGGCTTGGCGGAATGGCCATCGTGCTGGTGGAGCAATATCTCGATTTTGCGCGCGAGCTGGGGGACCACTTCGCGGTCATGGAACGCGGCTCGATCGTCTATGCGTGCGACAAAAACGGCATGGATGAAGGGGCGTTGAAGCGCGCGCTGGCGATCTAGATTTGCGCGCGCACAACGATTTTCGTCACGCCCGGCCTTGTGCATAGGCGAGCGAAAGCACGTCGTTCTTCGAACGGCTATGGCATCCACGTCTTTCCTTCTACAATTCAAGCAAGACGTGGATGGCCGGACATAGGCGTGCGAAAGCACGCCGTCCTTCGGACGGCTATGCCCGGCCATGACGCTGGAGGGCCTTGTGCTGAACACTGTGGGCAGCACATCTTCGCCGCCAGCCGCGCGACAGGGCTGATGCGCTCCGGTAACGGAGCACGACCGCGCTCCGCGCTACTTGATTGGATGCCAATAAAGGCATCAAATGCATCGTACACCTATCGATTTTGGAAAATGCGACCGGGAGGTTGAAATGGCTGGTCTCTTCAACGCGGCAAAGCTTTGCGCAGTTCTTCTCGCGGCAACGTTCTTTTTCACCGCCGTCGCCTCACCGTCATTCGCGGAAACGGGCAGAGTGCGCCTGAAAGTCACAAGTGTCGGATTCATCGTCGGCGTTGGCGGGGGCTCCGGCACCCTGACCTTCCGAGGCAAGACATACCCTCTGCGCATCAGCGGCGTCAGCGCCGGCACGATCGGCGCGTCAGGGATGGATTTGGTCGGCACCGCCTCCAATCTGCGGACCGCCGCGGACATCGCGGGGACTTACTCGGCCGCCTCTGCCGGAGTTGCCGTGGCAGGCGGTGGGAAAGCCGCAACTTTGCAGAATGCGAACGGCGTCGTGCTGACGCTGCAGGGAAGTCAGGTTGGCTTTCAGGCCAACCTCAGTGTCAGCGGAGTAACCATCTCCCTGCAGTAGCGATAGTTCGCTGCCCTCCCGTAGCGCTTCTCACGCCCCCTGCGGCGGGCCTTCCGCCTCGCGGGCGCGCTGGAGGCCGAGCTGGCGCTCGCGCCATATGACGTAGAGTCCGGCGACGGCGACGATCGTCGCGCCAACGTAAACGAGCGTGTCTGGTAGCTCGCCAAACAACCAGTAGCCGAGCAGCAGCGCCCAAAGCATCGACGTGTAATCGAAGGGCGCAACCACCGAGGCCGCGGCGTAGCGATAGCTCTCGGTCAGCAAAATGTGGGCAAAACCGCCGAGGACGCCTAGCGCAATCAGCGCGACAAGCTCGCGCGGCGTCGGCGAATGCCAGGCGAATGGCAGGGTCAGCGCGCCGGCAATGGCGCACACCAGCGAGAAATAGAACACGATCGATGACGTCGTTTCGCTTTGTGTCAGCCGCCGGGTCTGGATGACCGTTCCCGCGTTGCAGAAGGCAGCGATGACGGCAAACATCGAGCCCGCCGCCGCAGCCGCGCCCCCGATCGCCGCATAACGGCCGATGTCGAGGTGCGGGATCAGCATCACGATGACGCCGCCAAAGCCGATCAGCACCGCCGACCAGCGGTAGATGCGCACGCGCTCTTTCAGGATGATGGCGGCGAGTGCCACGGTAATGAGCGGTGAAGCAAAAGAGATCGCGGTCGCATCGGCCAGCGGAAGCCGGGTGAGCGCGGAGAAGTTGCTGAACATCCCGCCGACGCTGAGCAGGCCGCGGCCGAGCTGGCCGAGCGGCCGGCTGGTGCGCACCGCGGTCGCGAGCTCGCCGCGGATGGCATAGACCAGCACGACCGGCAGGATCGCGAAGGCGCTGCGGAAAAACACCATCTGCCCGATCGGCGCGACGTCGCCGAGCTGGCGCACCAGGGCTGACATGGCGGCAAAGAGCAGAGCTGAAATCAGTTTCAGGCCGATGGCCTTGAATGGATGCATCGCGGGCTCAACGAGTCATCCATACATACCGGCCTCGCTCTGCCTTGTCATCGCCGAGCAACTCTTGAATCCTGGCCGTCAGCGCAGCGGGCGGGCCTCTTCGACATCAACTACTTTGCTCTTTATGAGACGTAATTACTCACGTCACCTGAGCTTCGCTGAGTTCTTCTCTTGATTCTGGCTGAATTTAACCTCGTTCGTCGCTCAGCTAAAAACAAGATATGAAAGCAAAATTACAATCGACAGACCGATAATGAACACGAGGTTGAAATGGAAATTAAACCCCGGCGCTCCGCCGTGCGACCGGGATTTCTGCACGAGCTGAACACTTTCGCTGTGCACGGTGTTTGATTGCCTGGCCATTTGTTCTTTGTCGGTCTTTGAAAAGAGGAGGGCCGTCGCGCGGCGGCCCTCTCCGTTCAACCTAGTCGATGACTTGAATGACCGTGCGGTTAGACGGCTCGACCAGATAAATGTGCTCGTCGGAGTACACGTAGCGATATTTCGAGAACTTCGGACCCCAGGCAGAGGGAACCGTTCTTAATTCCACATCGGCTGGCAGTCTTGCGCCTACCGCGATCCTCTCCTGTACCCGGACCGGGGCTATCTTTTCCTTCACAACGTACTCCTTGATCAAAGTTCGCTGCTCGGGTTCCACAACAATGGTGTCTGCAGGGCCAACGCCTACGGTCTGACCGAACGCCGACGCCCCGGCGAGACAGGCCGTAAGACCCGCTGCCATCAAAATGCGTTTCATGCTCAACCTCCATTCGTGCGGGCGGGAATCGCCCTCAGGCGAACGCCAGGGCACGACCTGCAGTTCCCGCGAGGCCAACGGAACCGTCATCGACGATGGAACAATAAATTGCGAGCGCGCCAGACCTCGGCCGTCAGTTGGCGCACATGTCTTCAACGGCTTCCGGTGCGCCGACGATAATGGGATGTCGCCAGTAGCGAAGATCCGCTTGGCCGCCAAGCGACGGCTGCTCCGGCGCAAATCGAGACATCGATTCCCACTTCCCGGCACGCCACTGGCGCACGGCGCCGCCTGCTGCCTCGACCAGGGCGATGCCGCCGGCCACGTCCCAGATGTTTGGACTCTCGAAACGGGCCACACGCAGCATGCCGGCCGCGACAAACGCGCATTCGATTGCGGCGGATCCCGTCTTGCGTGTTTCCCAGTTTTTGTCGTGGGCAGCCACAGTTGAGGCGCCAGCGAGCCGCCGCCGCACGGCGGGATTCAGTTTCGGCGTCACATCGCTATTCTCAAAACGAAACTTGCCACCCGCGCTCGCATGATAAACGCCTGGCCGCAGCGCGTGACCGGTCGAGCACCAGACGGCACCGACCACCGGCCGCCCACGCTGCAAAACACCGATCGAAGCCGCGAACATCGGAAAGCCGTTGACGAAGTTGGTCGTGCCGTCAATCGGATCGACGGTCCACACACACTCACGAGGGCGGCTCAGTCGTTCGACCGTTTCCTCTCCGATGACGTCATGGTCGGGAAATCGTTCAGCAACTCTTGTGCGAATCAAGGCTTCCACGCGCTGGTCAACCTCGGAAACCGGGTCGCGCCACAAGGACTGCTCCGGCGTTTCTCCTTTATAACGCACGGTCATCAGGCCGCCGAGCGCGGCCTGGATTTCCGCGCCCGCAAGCGTCGCAAGCTCCACTGCCGTACGTTCAATGTCATTCAGTTCGAGAGTTTCAACCGTGCGGTTTTCAGTCATTTTGAGATAGCTTTTTGCGCCGGATGTTTCACCGGAATCAGAATCTTCACCTGGTCTTTGTCGCAGCCAATCTCGGCGACCTGCTTGGTGTCGCGGTTGCCATAAGATTCGTCGTCAATACGATTGGCGGTGTCAGACCAGACCAACTCGACTATTTTGCCCTGCCGCGTGCTCACCGGCGCCGAGTCCTCGTGCGGCGCATCGAGCCACTCTTCCAACTCGCGCCGGCGTTCGAATTCGAAGCAGACGACGTCGAGCAGCCCATCCGCGACATCAGCTTTTTTCGCCAGCGGCAGACCCGGCCCGGTAAACGGCACGTTCATGACCTCGATGCCGAGAAATTCGCCATTGAGGGCCTTGTCGTCTATTTTCACGGTCAGATCGACCGGCTTTGCCGCCTTGAGCTGTTTTTCCAGCAAAGCCCGTCCCTTGCGCAAATTGTCGGCTCCCTTGGCTTTCTCTCTTTTGTTGGCTGCCCGCAGGAATTCGGCAAACAATCCGACTCCAAATCCTTCCAGAAAGCGCGATGTGCCCCAGGACGCTTTCACCAGGCCGATATCGAGCGGATGGGTCCGGTCGATCTTCCAGGTTTCGACCAGTTCCTGCGGCGTTCCGGCAATGCCCAGCGAGCGCGCAACGTTGTTAGCGGTGCCAAGAGGCAGTAAGGCCACCGGCAACGAACGATCGGGCAGCCTGGTAAGAACTTCGGCAATTGTGCCGTCGCCGCCGGCAACGACAATCAGATCCGCTTTCTTTTTGAACGCGTCCTTCAGCTCGTCACGCTTGACCGACACGTAATGGACGTCGAAATCGACAAGCTTCATCGCTGCCAGGATTTCATCCTTGGCAGCCTTCCCTCCAGCTGACGGATTATGAAAGAGCGTTGCCCTCATGTTCCCAATAACATAGGGCCTTTGCGTCGGGTTCCGACTCCGAACTACCAAACTTCAACGATTTAAATTCGTCCCAGCAGAACCAAAATCAGCAAAATAACGATCACCAGGCCAAGCCCCCCGCCACCATAATAGCCAGTGCCATAAAAAGGTCCGCCGCCAAGCCCGCTAAAGCCGCCAAGCAGAACAATGACCAGAATGATCAGTATGATTGTGCCGACTGACATGTGTCTCTCCAAATAAAATTCTCCGTGACCATCACGGACAAAAATCACGTGCACACGCCCAGAACAGGTTAGACGCTACGCGTACCGATGCGTTGGTGCCGCAGCCAGAAACCGGCAAAATCAGCTGCGTCCGTCTTCCCTGTTGCGGCCGGTTGCCACCGGGCGCGTGCGCAATTCAACGCGGAACTATGGGTTTAGTTCATCCCAAGAGGGTTATTCGACCCTTCCCGAAAATGGCCTGCTAATTCGCGACCGGCTTGCTGCGCTTGCTGCCGTGCGTATTCGCGTAAATTTTCGTGAACTCGGCACCGAACAGGAATATCTGGGCCGAGTAGTACACCCACAATAGCAGCACGATGAGACCGCCGGCGGCGCCGTAGCTCGAAGCCACCGCGCTGCTGCCGATGTACCAGCCGATAAGCGCTTTTCCGATGTTGAAGAGAAGCGACGTCATCAGCGCCCCGACGATCACGTCTTTCCAATGAAGCGTACGATCAGGCAAAACCTTGTAGATCGCTCCAAACAGCAAGGTGAAAAGCAGCCACGAAACGGTGAAATTAATCCCCGACAGGATCAATGCGCCCACGGGCAACCGATCCAGATAATTCGCGAAAGCCGTCAGGCCTGCGCTCACCACGAGCGACACCACGAGCAAAAAGCCCAAGGCCGCCACCAGCCCGAGGCTCGTCACCCGCGCGCGAATGAGACGCGACAGTGTGGTCTCCCGGGACCGCGTTTTCCAGATCGTGTTCAGGGCGGCCTGCATTTCACCGAAGACGCCAGACGCGGTGGCCATCAGCATGGCGATCCCGACGACGGTCGCAACGATGCTTGACGACTTGGTCGAGGCGCTGGCAATCACAGACTGCAGGACGTCAGCGGCCTGCTTTCCCATCAGCGTGCTGAACTGGTCGCTGATCGCATCCTGCGCAGCGTCGCGTCCAAAAACCATGCCCGCGATCGCGATGACGATAAGAAGCACCGGAGCAAGAGAGGTAATCGCATAGAAGGCGATAGCGGCGCCGCGACTTAGAGCTTCATCGTCAATGAAAGACAGCGTGGTATCCACCAGCAGCTTCCAGGCAGCGGATATCATCGTTTTTCACCTCTGCAAACCAACAGGCAGCGGAGATGTTTGTTCACTCTATCGGCCGACAATCGACGTTCGTACGGCCCCTTCAACCGCCCGAATAGCCGCCAATGATCGGAAGGATCTCGCCGGTAATGTAGCTCGAACAACACGGCGCCGCGAGAAACACAAAGGCGGGCGCGATCTCCTCGGGCTGCGCCGGCCGGCCGATCGGCGTATCGCCGCCGAATTTCGCGACGAGCTTTGCCGGCTTGTCGGCGGGATTGAGCGGCGTCCAAACTGGCCCCGGGGCGACGACATTGACCCGTATGCCGCGTTCGACAAGCTGTGACGCGAGCGAACGCGCAAAGGCATGGATGCCGCCTTTGGTGAGCGAGTAATCGAGGAGATGTTTGTTGCCCAGCAGGCCGGTGACAGAGCCGGTCATGACGATCGAACCGCCCTTCTTCATTTTGGGAACGGCCGCCTTCGCCATGTTGAAGTAGCCATAGAGATTTGTCTTTATGGTGCGGTCGAAGTGCTCGTCGGAAATGTCTTCGAGCTTGTCGGCGTGCTCCTGAAACGCCGCGTTGTTCACCAGAATGTCGAGCTTGCCGAACGTCTCGATAGTCTTCCGTACGGCGGCGCGGCAATAGGCCGGATCAGCGACATCGCCCGGCAGCAAAATGCAGCGGCGGCCCTCGCTCTCCACCGCGCGTTTCGTCTCTTCGGCATCCACATCTTCGTTCAGATAGGCAACCGCCACGTCTGCGCCCTCGCGCGCAAACAGCACGGCCACCGCGCGACCGATTCCGGAATCCCCTCCGGTCACAAGCGCGACCATATCGTGCAGCTTTCCGGAACCTCGATAGAAAGGCGCCTTGTACATCGGCGCCAATTCAAGATCGGCCTCACGGCCTGGCTTCGAAAGATGCTGAGCGGGCAATTTCGGCTCGGGATAGCGGCGCGCGCCTGCCTGCATCGCGCCTTTTTCTTTGTGGGCTTTGCCCCAGCGCTTGTCGCGGCGATCAATCTTGCGCTGGATCGACCTTTCCCTGCGGGCGGTCTTCTGCGCTTGTCGACGAAAACCCGTTTCGGCGGCCTTTGTCTTCGTGCGCCGGCTCGTTTTGGCCATTTGCCTCTCGCAATGAAGTCTCGCTCGATAACTCGGCGTATTCATGAGTGTTCCCGCGCGCGAGGCGCTCTGCCGGGAACCGGGAACTGGGCTGGTACCGCGCCGTTGCAATTGCAGCGAAAGCCGCAACGAGGTTCGCCCGATACCAATCGGCGCGCCATCGCATGTGATCTCTCGCGAAGCCTATAGCGGCCGGTTTATGGATTGGAGGCAGATGGAAGAAGTAGGCTTATTACTTGACCGATTGCTCGGTCTTTCCGCTTCGAGCGCCCATGAGCTCACGACTGGCCAGGTATGTTTGCGCGCAGTCGTCGTCTACTTCGTACTCATTCTATTCGTGCGCGTCGGAAAGAAACGGTTCCTCGGGCAAGCGACCGCTTTTGATGCCGTTCTTATAATTATGATCGGCTCTCTGGCCAGTCGAAGCGTTTCCGGCACTGCTCCATTCGTCGCCACGCTTGCGGCTACCCTCGTGTTCGTCCTCGTGCACTGGCTCATATCTTATTTGTCGGTACGATCTGCCACGCTTAGTTTCCTGGTAAAAGGCAACGATACGCTCCTGATAAAACACGGCCGTCTGAATCGAAATGCGTTACGGGACGCACATATGTCCTCCGATGATCTCGACGAGGACTTGCGGGAGCAAGGCGTCGGGAAACTCCAAGAGGTCAAAGAAGCCCGTCTTGAAAGAAGCGGCAAAGTATCTGTGATCAGAAAATAACTTCTTACACGGAGAACTATCCGCGGCAGCCGGTTACCGCTCCTGTGCGCCGAGCTCTTTCATGACCGTTTCGGCATTGTTGCCGACCTTGGCAATCGCAGCCTCGATCTCGGCCTGCGATTTTTTGAGCCGCTTGCACCAATGACGCGCCAGATCCTTGCTGGATAAATCGACGCGATTTCGTTCTTTCCTAGCAACCGAAGTTGTCAGCATGAGCGATGATCCCTGTGATCACCGACAAGCGTCGAAATGTCCGTTTGTTCCGAAGGAACGCGGCAGGCCGCGGCTGGTTGTTGGTACGGCCAGAGCCAAGTCTTACCTGCATCAAAAGACACAAGGAGTATCAGTCATGGACTGGAATCGCGTGGAAGGTAACTGGAAACAGTTCAAGGGTCAGATCAAAGAGAAGTGGGGCAATCTCACCGACGATGATCTCGACAAAATCGAGGGTAATCGCGATCAGCTGGAGGGAAGGATCCAGGAGCGGTATGGAATCGCCAAGGACCAGGTCAGAAAAGACGTCGACACCTGGCTCGAATCGGTGTGACACGCCGGACAAATCCGACACGTTTCGTCAAAAGCGGGCATCTCAGCGATGTCCGCTTTTTCCTAGCTGTGCGTCAGGGAATGACTTTTCTCGGCCGACACGACCTTGGAAGCGGATTCTGCCTCGCCGACGACCTGGAGGGTGCGCAAGACACTCGATGGGTTGACGCTGATCGAATCGATGCCGAGTTGCGCCAAATATCTGGCGATCTCGGGATAGTTGGCTGGCGCCTCCCCGCAGATACCGACATGGCGTCGATTACGCTTGGCTCCGGTGACCGCCAGATTGAGCATCTCCAGCATGCCAGGATCGCGCTCGTCGAAATCGAAGGCGACGATTTCTGAATCGCGATCGACACCGAGTGTGAGCTGCGTCAGATCGTTTGACCCGATGGAAAACCCGTCGAATAGCTCGGCAAAGGCATCGATTTGAATGACGTTGTTCGGGATCTCGCACATGACGTAGATTTCAAGGCCATTATCGCCGCGCTTGAGGCCGTGCTTGGACATCTCATCGATGACCTGTTTGGCTTCTTCGACGCGCCGGCAAAACGGCACCATGACGCGCAAATTCGTCAGACCCATCTCTTCACGAACGCGACGGAGCGCGGCGCATTCGAGCGCAAAACCCTCGGCATAGGCGGGATGTGCATAGCGTGCCGCACCCCGAAAGCCCAGCATCGGGTTTTCCTCTTTTGGCTCGAACCCCTCGCCGCCCAATAGACGTGCGTATTCATTGGTCTTGAAATCGGACAGACGCACGATGACCGGCTTTGGATAGAAGGCGGCCGCGATCGTGCCGACGCCTTCCGCGAGCTTGTCGACAAAGAAGTCTGCCGGATCGGCATAGTTGCGGACCAATCGCCGGATCGCCTTGCGCGCGGAAGCCGACGCAATCTTGTCAGGTTTCACCAGGGCCATCGGATGAACTTTGATGTATTCGCTTATGATGAATTCCATGCGCGCGAGGCCGACGCCTTCGTTGGGCAGCATGGCGCATTTGAAGGCCAGTTCCGGATTGCCAAGATTGAGCATGATCGCCGTGCGCGGCCGCTTGAGCTCGTTCAGGCTGAGCCGGGTGGTTTTTACCGGCAGCGTGCCCGCATAGACGTGACCGGTCTCCCCTTCTGCACAGGACACCGTCACCGTCGCTCCCGCCTTCAGCGTTCTTTTGGCGTTGGTGGCGCCTACAACCGCCGGAATGCCGAGTTCGCGGGCCACAATGGCGGCGTGACACGTGCGTCCCCCGCGCTCCGTCACAATCCCGGCCGCAATTTTCATGACCGGTTCCCAGTCCGGACTTGTCGACTCGGCAACCAAAACTTCGCCCGCTTTGAATTTCTTGAGCTGCTTCACGTTTGGGATCGTGCGGACCTGACCGACCGCGATTTTTTCTCCGACCGCGCGACCCTCGGCCAGCACGGTGCCGGTGCTCTCGAGTGAAAAAGTTTCGAATCCCGTCGACGGCCGCTGCGATACGACCGTCTCCGGCCTTGCCTGGATGATGTAGAGCTGGCCATCCGTGCCGTCTTTTGCCCATTCGATATCCATTGGCATATGATGGCCGGCGATCCTCGAGTAGTGGTCCTCAATCGCCATCGCGTCCTCGGCGAGTTTCAGCACTTCGCTGTCGGTCAGACAGAAACGCTCGCGCTGGGTCTCTGGCACCGTGACGTTTTTCGTTCCGCCCCCGCGCCCGGCATAAATCATGCGCTGTTGCTTGCCGCCGAGCGACCGGCTCAATACGGCGCGAAAGCCCGCGCGGAACGTCGGCTTGTGAACGTAGAACTCATCAGGGTCGACGGTGCCCTGCACGATGTTTTCACCAAGCCCATAGACGCCGGTGATGAACACCACATCCGGAAAACCGGATTCGGTGTCGAGCGTAAACATCACGCCGCTGACGGCCCGGTCAGCACGCACCATCTTCATCACACCGACCGAGAGCGCGACCTTGAAATGGTCGAAGCCCTTGTCGATGCGATAGGAAATTGCCCGGGCCGTGAACAGCGACGCGAAACAATGACGGCAGGCGTCAAAAAGTTCATCGGCGCCGCGAATGTTGAGATAACTCTCGTGCTGGCCGGCGAAGCTGGCTGACGGCAGATCCTCGGCCGTGGCCGAGCTCCGGACGGCAACTGCAACATTGCGCCCGTATTGCTCCTCGAGCTTGCGATAGGCTTGAACGGCCTGCCGCCTAAGTTCGTCATTGCCGGTCGCGCGATAAACAATCCGGCGAAGTTCGGCGGCCCGCTTTGCCAGAGTTTCGACGCGCCGCCTGTCGAGCCCGTCGAGGAGCTTGCGCAGCGGCTCCCAGGCATTGGCCTCGGTAAGAGCGTCCCGGTAAGCCTGCGCGCTCAAGGCAAAGCCGTTCGGAACGCGTATTCCTTGCGCCGTCAGGCTCGAATAGAGCTCGCCGAGCGATGCATTCTTGCCGCCGACGATCGGCACATCGTTCAGCCGAATGTCGGAAAACCACCGGATGTAGTTGTTTTCGGGCATCTTATTATCAAGGAAACTCGATAACCGCGGCTTCGACATTGATTTCCATCAATGGCAACCAACGTGGGTTGTCGCAAGGACACACGATGCAAAATAGCAGCACCCAGCGGGTCGCATTTTACTTCGCGGCGCATGAGGACGACTGGCAACTTTTCATGAATCCTGCGGCTTTTTATGACGTGCTGGATGCCACTGCTAAGACGGTCTTCATCCACGTGACCGCAGGCGATGCGGGTCTCGGAACAGATACAGGCGGACGCAGGCATCCCTACTACGCCGCGCGCGAAAACGGCGCTGAGAACGCGATCCGTTTCATGGCCGATTCAGACAATCGTGCGCCGGTCGAGCCGGGGGTGTCCACGCCGGCATTCAATGGCCGGCAGATCCGCCGGGTAAGCTACCGCAACACCGCGGCGTATTTCCTACGTTTGCCGGATGGCGGCACGGAGGGCGACGGCTACGCCGGGACAAAACACCAATCGCTCCAGCGGCTGGCACAGGGCCAGATCCGGGCGCTCACCGCAATCGACGGCAGCGCCTCATACGCAGGCTGGAGCGACCTGACGGCAACGTTGCGTGCCATTGTCGATACCGAACGCGGGCAAGCCCCGGCCATCCACTTCCATCTTCCGGAGGCCGATAGCAAACTCAATCCCGGCGATCATCCCGACCACTATATGACGGCGCGGGCCGCGCTCGATGCCACGGAAGGCCTCAGTGCGCATCGCGTGCACTATGTCGGATATAGCGGCGCCAAATCGCCCGAGAATCTCGGCCCGAAGGACCGCGACATGAAATGCGCGGTCTATGCGGTAACGGTCGCCGGTGTGCTGGCGCTCGATCACCCGATGTCCTGGCAGCACTACGACGAATGCTTTGCCGGGCGCAGCTACTCCAGGCGAGTCTGAAATTAAAGAAACCGCATTCAAGCGCCCGTGTCATGGCGACATGCGGAATGCGTTAGGCAGTTCATAATCTTCAAAATCCCGTTTGTTCGTGTCGAGATTTTCAAGATTGAAGAACAGGCATTCGTCGTGCGTGAAGTGAGGGCCGGCATGCCAGGTGGCGACGTGAAGTTTGATGACGCAGTCGCCCGGGATCCGAAATGCCGCCATTCGCGCAAGCTCGGGAGGTGCCCCGTCGGTCAGATCGCTGGGTGGCGCCACGGCAATAAACCATTCCTTGCCCTGCAAGGAGCCGAGGCACTGTGAGACGCGCCGATGCCGCGCCAGCTTTGAGAAAGCAAGCCCGTTTTTCTTCAGTCGCATGATCCATAACCGTGGCGTCCCGTTGGTTAAGGTCAGTTTCGGTTCTTCGGTGCTTGTCTCCGGGTCATAGGGATTGATGTCAAATTGTGAGCCAGCAGCACGCGGATAAATGACTTCGCCATAAGGTGCGAACGATTCCGCGTCGAGTAGCTGCGCCGGTATCGTGGTGACTGTCGGTGCGCGCATAGAGGAGCCAGCAATAGCCGGCCAATATTTAATCATCATGGTAGAGACAACGCTACTCCGCCACACGGCTGCAGACGGCTCTAAAATTAAAGAGGCCGCGTTCGCCGCGACCTCTTTACGTCCGAACAACCTTCGAACGCTTAGTGCTGGTTGAGAATTCCACCTTTCTGGAAGTACTCGTTGCCGAAGTTATTGTCGGCTGGCACAAAAGCCATTGCGTCAAGCGCGCGATCGACTCGAACTTTCTTGCCCATGACGTCCGGCTGCGGACTCACCGCCCAGGTCTTGGTCTGGTCGACGAAATACGCTGCATGGGAGAGAGTCGGCGCGGCCGCCGCGAGCATCAGCGCGGAAGCGAAGATAACTTTCGTGATGGTCTTCATCGTTGATCTCCGTTGGGTTGAGGCAAGATCAAATTTCTTGCTTGCGTCCTGTTTACCCGCCGACGCCCTATCCTCAATCCTCCAAGTGGCAATGAATTCGATAGCCATCTGCTATGCGTTCCAGTGGCAATTGTTGCGGACCAATCTCCCAGTTCGAGTTCGCCGCGCATCGACAATTTTGACTTTGGGGGTCGCTAACAGCCTCTCCGGGCACTGACTGTTGCCCCCGACAAATCCGACACCCTCATCGAAAGAAGCCGATAAAAAATAGAAGAGGCCGCGTTCGACCGCGGCCTCTTTAGTTTGAAAACATTTGGAGCGAATTCCGCCTTACTTGGACTTCTGGGTCCGGCTATCGTCCTTGTCGATACCAATTCCCGGCACCGACGTGTTGCCGACGCCAAAGGCCTGGCCCTTTGGGGCTTGCGTTTTCGCTGTGTCGTGACGCGTGACCTTGCCCATGTTGTCCTGTGCACGCGCTTCCAGGGCCCAGGTCTTGGTCTGGTCGACGAAATACGCTGCATGGGAGAGAGTCGGCGCGGCCGCCGCGAGCATCAGGGCGGAAGCGAAGATAACTTTCGTGGTGGTCTTCATCGTTGATCTCCGTTGAGTTGAAGCAAGATTGATTTCTTGCTTGCGTCCTATTTACTCGCCGACGCCTTGCGCTCAATCCCCCAAGTGGCAATCAAGTCGATAGCCCTCTGCTATGCGCGCTTGTGCTAGTTGTTACCGGAACAATCGCCAATTCGGCCGAGGACACGTTGAAAGAATCAAGAAAATCTCCGCATCCGGACCGCGAAGAGCAACACGTAGAAGACCAGAACAACCTGAGTTCCCGGTTGTCGGCGTATCGCAGGGAAAGCGGCCTTAGGAGGCCAGATTTCGCCAAGGCCTACGATGAACTTGTTGAGCGTCTTAACGTGATCGACCGCGGTGAGGTCGGTCCACAGCTTGGCGAAGCGATGCCGCAATTTAACCTTCCCGACGAGAACGGACGGCTCGTCACGCTCACATCTCTTCTCCGATCTGGACCGGTGGTTATCAGCATTAATCGGGGTCACTGGTGTCCGTATTGCAAGCTCGATCTCCGCTCGCTCGCGGACATCAACGATGAAATCGAACGGCTCGGAGCGCGTACGATCGCCATCATGCCGGACAGCGCAGAATTTACGGAGGGCTATGCCACCCGAAACAGTTTGCCCTTTCCGGTGCTTAGCGACATCGATCTCGGCTACTCGCTTTCGCTCGACCTCATTTTCTGGGTTGGAGATCAGATCCAGACGCTCTACAGCCAAGCCGGCGTGGAGCTCGAGAAGTACCACGGCAATGACGCATATTTCTTGCCCATGGCATCGAAATTCATTGTCGGGCGTGACGGCCTTGTAAAAGCGCGGCAGGTGAACATCGAATTCCGCGAGCGCATGGAGCCCGAGGCCATCATTGCGCAGCTGCAGAAGCTTCATTCAGCGGCATAGCAGCCCGCTATCGGAACCATCGGCAGACGATATTTTAGGGTGATCGCGAAAATCGGCAGTCTTCCGGCATCGCTCGATGGCGAGCGCTTCGCAAAACGGGAGAATTTCCAATGGTACAGAAGATCACAACATCGCTGGCAATCGCAGCGGCCCTGAGCTCCGCGCTTGCCGCGACGACAATCTCGCCCGCACAGGCCGGCGGAAAAGAGAAATGCTACGGCGTTTCCCTGAAGGGCTTGAACGACTGCGCGGCGGGCGCCGGCACCACGTGCGCGGCAACGTCAAAAGTCGATTACCAAGGCAACGCCTGGAGGCTTGTCGATCAGGGCACCTGTACCACCACGCAAACCCCGCTTGGTCCGGGTTCGCTCACGCCCATTAAACGGCCGGCCTAGCGCGCGCAACGGGCGGGAGCGGTGACCCGCTTCCGCCCACCGCCGCGATTTCCTCGGGGGAGCGCATGAGAGAGCCCGTGTCACCGCAGACCGCCGGTACGGTCATGCCCGCCAATGCCGCTGGCACCGGGCTCAAGCCCGAACATGCCGAAGATATTTTCGGGCAGCCGCGCCAGGTCGATTTTTTCGAAATTCATGCCGAGAACTACATGGGCCGCGGTGGCCCGCCGCATGACCTTCTTCGGCGTATCCGGGCGGACTATCCTCTTTCAATTCACGGCGTAGGCCTCTCCATCGGGGGCACGGCGGCGCTCGACCGCGGGCACCTCGCTCGCTTGAAGCGCCTCATTGCGGTCTATCAGCCGGCCCTCTTTTCCGAGCATCTTGCGTGGTCGACTCACGACGGCGTCTTCCTCAACGATCTCCTGCCCCTGCCCTACAATGAGATTTCGCTGGCCCATGTCTGCGCCCATGTGGACCAGGTCCAGGACAGTCTTGGCATGAAAATGCTGCTTGAGAATCCGTCGACCTACGTCGCCTTTGGCGCGACCACGATGACCGAGATCCAGTTCCTGTCGGAAGTCGCACAGCGGACCGGATGCGGACTGCTGCTCGACGTCAACAACGTCCATGTTTCCGCGGTCAATCATGGGTTCGACGCCACGGCTTACGTCGACGCTTTCCCCATGCAGCATGTCGGCGAATTTCACCTGGCCGGCTTCGCCGAAGATCGCGACAGCGAAGGAGCACGGCTCCTGATCGACGACCATGGCCGGCCCGTCAGTAACGTCGTGTGGGACCTGTACTGTCGCGCGCTGGCACGGATATGCCCGGCGCCCACGTTGATCGAATGGGACAATGATGTTCCGCCTTTCGACACTTTGGCCGGCGAGGTTGCTCGCGCGCGTCAGCTGATGGCTGCGCAGCCCGGTGCTCCGGCGACAATGCGCGCGGCTTAGAGCCATGTTTGCATTGACACTGGACGATGGATTGACGCGGCTCGAGGCTACCTTCGCCGATGCGATTTTCTTTGACCACGCACCGATTCCTTCGACAATTCGCGACGCATCGGGAGAGGCCCACGCCAGCCGCTTTTCGATCTATCGAAACAACGTCTTCGCCGGTCTGACAAACGCCATCGGCGCACGCTATCCGGTCGTCAAAAAGTTGTTGTGGGACGACGGATTCAATCGCATTGCACATCTGTACGTTTCAGCGGAGCCGCCGCGTTCGCCGGTCTTGCTCGAATACGGCGAGAGTTTTCCGCAATTCCTCCGGAGCATCGGACAAGGCGTCTCTGCGAACTACCTTGCCGACGTCGCCGAGCTCGAGTCCGCGCGCACACGCGCCTACCATGCCGCCGACGCGACCCCGATTGCCCGTGACGCTTTCAGCCAGTTGGCTCCGGATGAGATTCCGAATCTGCGTCTCGCACTGCATCCTTCGGTGCAGTTGCTCAAATCGCAATTTCCTGTGGTCAGCATCTGGGAAGCCAATCTCCATGCGAACGACAACACGCTGAATCTCTGGCAGCCGGAGTGTGCCCTGGTTGCCCGTCCGAGGCTGGACGTGGAAGTGCGACGGTTGACGCCCGGCGCCTATGAATTCCTGTCCGCCCTGGCGCAGGGATCCAGCGTCGGCGACGCCATCGATCGAAGCGTGGCCAACGCCCCGGAGTTTGATCTGACCGAGTGCTTCGAAACGCTGATTTCCGCCGACATTACAGTCGGCCTGGAGTCCGACGATAGCCGCGCGCTATCGACGACATAGGGACGAAAACCTTGTCCGCCGGGCCGCCGGCTGTAGCAATAAGCGCGTAAATCAATGGGACGGACAAATGGAACAGTGGTCAAATCCACGCGTCGTGATCGTTGGAGGCGGTTTTGGCGGGCTTTCGGCCGCCAAGGGTCTCGCGGGCGCTCCGTTCGAGGTGACGCTGATCGATCGCAACAACCATCATCTGTTTCAACCGCTGCTGTATCAGGTCGCGACCGCAGGGCTCTCACCAGCCGACATCGCTTCGCCGATCCGCAGCATCCTCAGTGGCCAGGCCAATCTCAGAGTCATGCTGGCGGACGTGTCGGGCGTGGATGTCATGCGCAAGGAAGTGATCGCGGATGGCAGCCGCATCCGCTACGACTACTTGGTGCTCGCCACCGGGGCCCGGCATGCCTATTTCGGACATGACGACTGGGCTGCGTTCGCGCCCGGCCTGAAGACCATCGACGATGCGACTTACCTGCGCCGCCGCATCTTGCTGGCGTTCGAGCGCGCCGAAAACGAAGCGGATGCGGAGGAACGACAGAGGCTCATGACTTTCGTCGTGGTCGGCGGAGGCCCGACCGGGGTCGAGATGGCCGGCGCCATCGCTGAACTCGCCAAGCGCGCACTCGCATCCGACTTCCGATCGATCAACCCGCTTTGTGCGCGGATCATTCTCATCGAAGGCGCGTCGCGGCTCCTTACTCCGTTCGACCCTCGACTTTCGGATGCGGCTCGCCGCTCGCTCGAGCAGATCGGCGTCGAGGTGCGGCTCGGAACGGCTGTTAGCCAATGCAATTGCGACGGCGCGCGCGCAGGCGGCGAATTCATTCCGGCGCGAACCATCATCTGGGCCGCCGGCGTGATGGCGTCGCCCGCAGGCCGCTGGCTCGGCGCGGTAGTCGACCGCGCTGGACGCGTCATGGTGCGCGCCGATCTTTCGGTGCCGGGACATCCCGATCTCTTTGTCATCGGCGATACCGCAGCGGTAGCTGGCCCGGACGGAGCAACGCTTCCTGGCGTGGCTCCCGTTGCCAAGCAGCAAGGCCAGTATATTGCCCGCACGCTGATCGCGCGCCGGCAGGGGCGCACAGCCCATGCGTTTCGCTATCGCGATTTCGGCTCGCTCGCCACGATTGGCCGCTCGAGGGCGGTCGCCCAATTCGGCAGGCTTCGCCTTTCGGGTTTCGCGGCGTGGGTCTTGTGGAGCGTCGCCCATGTCTACTTTTTGATCGGATTCCGGAACCGCTTCGTGGTCGCCCTGAACTGGGCATGGAATTATCTTACTTTTCAGCGTGGCAGCCGCCTTATCACCGGCCTCTACGCGCGTACGGACGGTATCCGCCAGTCGCCGCGAACAGAACTTCGATCGCAAGCAGGCTAGAGAACTATGCTTTAGTGGTCGCCAGGGGGAAGTCTGCATGGAAATGCACCAGGTACGATATTTCCTGGCAGTCGCGCGGACGCTGAATTTCACCCGCGCGGCGGAAGAGTGCCACGTGGCTCAGCCGTCGCTGACGCGGGCGGTCAAGCTTCTGGAAGGCGAATTGGGTGGCGATCTTTTCCGCCGCGAGCGGCCGCGCGCCATGCTCACCCCGCTCGGCGAGCGCATGTTTCCGCTGCTGAAGCAGTGCTACGACAGCGCCCAGAGTGCCCGCGCGCTCGCGGCCATGATCAACGACGGCGAAGTCGGCGCGCTCAAGCTCGCCGTATCCGGCAGTATTGAGCTCGGTCTCATCCTCTCGCATGTCAACGAACTGAGAAAGAGCTTCAGCGACGTCGAACTCAAGATTCTGCGTGGCACCGGGCCGCAAATCGTCGAATACCTCAAGGCCGGTGACGCCGAACTCGCCGTGGGAACCTCGATCGGCGAGACCTGGGACCGGCTTGACAGCTGGAAGCTCTTTGAGGAGTCGTTCGACATGGTCTTCAGCCGAACGCATCGCCTCGGGAGCCAGGAGGCGATCACCCTCGATGATCTCAAGCCCGAGCGTTTTCTCCTGAGGAGCCACTGCGAGAAGTGCGACGACCTTGCCGCGATGCTGCGTGCAAAGGGACTGAATGCCGACCATCGCCATGAGGTTTCGTCGGACCAGGATCTGCTGGCTCTGCTCGACGCCAATATCGGCATCGGCTTTCTGCCGCGAACCGTCAATGCGCCGCAAAGCCTGGCCCGCGTCTCGGTGAAAGGACTTGAGTTGGGACGGGACGTATGTCTCTACGGCGTCGCTGGCAGACAACGCACCCCGATTGCCGCGACTTTCATGAAAATGCTGCGCGCTGCGAACTGGCAGAAAAAGCCGGCCTGAATTCAGCTCAGCGCGGCGATCAGGTCCTCGACCGCCATACGCTTACGATAATCCGGATCGACAAAACGAGCCTTGATCAGGCCATCCTTGCCGACGACGAAGGTGGCGGGGATCGGCAGCGTCCAGGACTCGTTGCCCTGGTATTGCGGAAGCCGCCGGCCGATCTTGGTCATGTACTCCTCCATCTCGTCGCCGACCCAGATCGCAAGGTTCAATGACATCGCGTAGCCATTGTCCATGTCGGAGAGGATCGGGAAGTTTACGTTGCAGTCCTCCTTCATCTCGGCGGCAAACTGCTCACGATCCGGCACGATTGCGACCATGCGTGCGCCCAGCGCCTCGATGCGTGGCTGCGCTTTTACCAGGGTGTTGATGCTGATCCGGCAGTACGGACACCAGTGACCGCGATGGAACGTTACGACAACAGGGCCTTGAGCAAGCAGATCCTTCAGGCTCACCAGCCGCCCGTTCTCGTCGGGGAGCACGAACGGCGGCATGACATCGCCCAACTTTGGCGCATCCTTGCCGGCATCATGCTCTTTGAGACGGGCCACGAGTCGGTCGACAATTGCGGCACTGGATGGGTGAAGCTTTCTCGTGGCGTCGGCGAAGACGTCAAGGCGCTCCGCCATGGAGCCATCCAGCGCGCGCGCCTGCTCAAAAGCCTGCCTGAGATCCTTGACCAGAATTTCCGTGGCCATTTCCAGGGCTTCCCTGTGGCGACCTGCGCCAGCACGGTCCATTCATAGGCGATTGACCCGTCCAAACGCCACAAATTTAAGCGCTTTTTCGATAGCCGCTCTCTATGATTTGCCTGGCCACATCCGGCGGGCCCTGCCACTGCCGCTTCCGACCGTTAGGCGGAAAAGTGATGCCCCGTTCGGGGACAACGGGGCATCACGTCATGCGACGGGGGTGTGGGGGGACGCGCAGCCGTCACATATTGTGGTCACGCTCGTCGTGGCGGACGTCACCGACGTAGAGAATCACCGGC
>Ga0310811_10002966_pt1 | contig 21305 bp, 25 predicted proteins | sample YCmetagenome_FD_207642 | JGI IMG/M metagenome (GOLD analysis project Ga0310811, IMG submission 207642) | Soil microbial communities from experimental microcosm in Duke University, North Carolina, United States - YC | ecosystem: Engineered > Artificial ecosystem > Soil microcosm > Unclassified ...
AAGTCGAGCCATTTCCCCAAAATGGAGAAATGCCTCCGCAGATGGAGGATGGAGGAGGGAATAGGGAGGAGGAAGAGGAAGAAGTCTCTCGGTCGGTCGCTGCCGCGACGCGACCCCGCGCGGACGAATTCGAGGAATTCTGGAAGGCCTACCCGCGGCGCGATGGCCCCAATCCTCGAAAGCCGGCCGAGCAGAAATTCAACGCGATGGTGAAAACCGGGGTGGACCCGGCAATCATGATCCATGCTGCCAAGCAGCTAGCATCTGACGAGCAGCAGCGCGGTAACGTCGGAACCCGGTACATTCCGCAGGCGATCACATGGCTCAATCAGCAGCGTTGGAGTGACCATGCTGCCGTGGCGTTCTCGGCATCGTCGGAGAGCGATCGGCTGAGCTGGGATGAAGCGCTCGAATCCTTCAAGCGCAATGGTCATTGGTCGCGCTATGCGCCGGCAAGTGACATCGGATCGGCGCCGCCTGATCTGCTTGCGAAGCACGGCCTGATGCCAGACGGAAGGCGGGTGCAGTGATCCGCGATCCCTCAGACGGCTCTGTTCGCGAACCCAAAAAACCCGACCTCGGTATGCCGACTTCGGGCTTGGCGCCGATCGACAAGGACCAGGCCAACGAAGCCGCAAGGCTCAAGCGTTCGCGTGAATGGCTCGAGGAATACTACAAGCGAAGAGGGGCAGAATGACCTGGTACGTCGCAATCACCAATCCAAACTGCCACCGCCGCGCTGAGGTCGGTTTGGCCGATCTTGGTTATCGGGCCTTCTGGCCGAAGATGAGGAAGTGGGTTTCGCACGCGCGGACCAAGGTCTCGAAGGAGTATCCGATCCTCGGACGCTACCTGTTCGTGGAGATCCCGGACGGCAACTTCTGGGCCGTGCGCAATGTCAATGGCATCGAAGCCATCCTGACGGGCGATAACAACGCGCCGGCTCTCGTCCCGGAGGCGATCGTGTGGCGCTTCCGGGAGCGCTACATGCGCGGGGAGTGGGACTTCGTGACCAATGAGACTGGCGAGTTCGTCAACGAGGCCGGCGAGCTCGTCACGCGCCGCAATCCCATTCCGACCGGGGCCAAGATCAAGATCATGGAAGGTGAATTCGCCGACCTGATCACCACCGTCCGCGGCCGCAAGCATGGAAAGCTTGAATTCCTCGCGAATGGCAAATGGGCGACCACCCGCGAGAGCAATGCGAGGGCAGCATGAGCATGCTTGATCACACGCCGGCTGGCGTCTCATTCACGACGATCACCCAGCTCGAGCGCGAGAACATTGAGCGCAAGACATTGGAGCGCGCCGCTGCGATTGTCGAAGGCCTGACGGGCAACGCAGTTTATACACAGGCATGGCGCCTAGCCGCGCGCGCTATCCGAAAAGCAAAGCCGGATTAGCCGATTATGAATTCACAATGGAGCGCAAATCAGTATTCCATCGTCGCGGCCGGTCCCGCAGCTTTCACCCGCCGGGCGGCTTGTGTCTGAAATTCCAGATCGTCGCAGCGCGCTCTCTGCCCATCACCATCTCGCCCCCAAGCTCCGCTGACGGCTAAGGGCGCGCTGCTTCGACCAATTCCGAAATACCAACAGCTTAGGTAATAAAATATGGCCGGAAGACCTGCCGGCTCTCCGAACAAGGACAAGCCGTTCCGAGACGCCCTGAAAATGGAAGCAGCCCTTGCTGAGAGCGGCGAGGAAACGCCTGCTCCGAAAGGGTCGATCCGTTGGATCGCGCGTCAGCTGCTAATCCGCGCAGGCGAAGAGACCGCGGCAGCGAAGGAAGTTGGGGATCGTCTCGATGGCAAGCCGGCTCAGTCCGTGGAGATGTCTGGCGGCTTGAGCATTTCGCACGAGGAAGCCTTGGGAGAGCTGGAATGAACAATGAGCGGCTCGCCGAAGTTTGGCAAGACCACGTTCGCCAAGTAATCGTCGTTTGGCCGATGGTATGGAAGCATGAACCGGGCGGCAATTGGTTCGTGTCTCACAAATTCCGATGTCGGGCCTGAGCCAGCGAAATCCGCGGCGGGTTTTTGATTGGGATGACAACCTTGATGAGCGCTGAAGATACAGCATCTGAACAGCGGATCGGTCGCCCTTTCGAAAAGGGTCAATCTGGCAACCCCCAAGGTCGGCCGAAGGGCTCACGGAACAAGCTCGGCGAGGAGTTCATCCAGAAGCTCTACGCCGACTTCCAGGAGCATGGCGAGGATGCGATCGTGAAGGTCCGGACCGAGAAGCCCGACGCTTATCTGAAGGTCATCGCAGGCATCCTGCCGAAGGAACTGAAGATCACCAATGAGTCCGATTTGACCGATGAGCAGCTTATCGAGCGTATCCGGCAGCTCGACTCCGTCATTCGACCTTTCCTCGGCGCTGAAGGAGAGGGCGGCACTGGCGGCCGAGATCAGCCGCCGGCTGTCACGCACTAAGCTCAAGCGTTACAAGCCGTACAGCAAGCAGAAGGTTTTTCACGCGAACGGCGCGAAGCATACCGAGCGCCTATTCATGGCCGGAAACCAGCTCGGCAAGACGGTTGCGGGCGGCGCTGAGTGGGCAATCCACGCAACGGGCCGCTATCCGGATTGGTGGCAGGGCGCCGTATTCGACAAGCCGCCGCTGCTCTGGGCAGGATCTGTGACAGGTGAGAGCACGCGCGACAACCCGCAGCGTATTCTGGTCGGGCCCCCACCGAAAGAAGAGGAATGGGGGACCGGCTTTCTACCGGGTGATGCCCTGGCTGATTGGGATCGCGCTATGGGCGTGCCTAATCTGCTGGATAACGTGCAGGTTCGTTGGGGTGGTGGCGGCGATGTTCAGGCCGGCATCGCTGTGGTGGCCTTCAAGGCCTACGAGAAAGGCCGCGAGAAGTGGCAGGGCCCGACCGTAGACGGCGTGTGGTTCGATGAGGAGCCGCCGTTGGACATCTACACCGAGGGCCTGACGCGAACGAACAACGGGCAGCGCGGCCAGTTCGCGATGCTGACATTCACGCCGCTGCTCGGCATGTCGGACGTGGTGCATATGTTTATTCAGGAATGCGGGCTGGAATGAGCGGGAACGTACTTTTGGGCGTGCTGCTGCTCGGGCACGTTCTGCTAGGTGGCTGGTATTGCTACGACATTAACAGGCGCTGTCAGCTCCTTGAGGAGTCGTTGCGAAAGTGAGCCGTTCCATCGTCAGAATGACGATCGACGACGCGGAGCATTACACCCCAGCGCAGCGCGCGGCGATCATCGCGAGCTATCCGGAGCACGAGCGGGAAGCGCGCGTAAAGGGTATCCCGACGCTCGGCAGCGGTCGGGTGTTTCCGATCGCTGAGGAAAAGATCAAGACCGAGCCGGTTGAGATTCCGCGGCATTGGGCGCGGATCAACGGGCTGGACTTCGGATGGGATCATCCGTTCGCCGCGGTCTCCTGTGCGTGGGATCGAGATGCAGATGTTTGGTACGTCACGGCGAGCTATCGAGAGACCAAATCGACGCCGGTCATTCATGCGGCCTCGATCAAGCCTTGGGGCGATTGGATACCCTGCGCGTGGCCTCACGATGGCTTGCAGCACGACAAGGGCAGCGGCGACCAGCTCGCCAGCCTCTATAGCGACCAAGGCCTGAACACGCTTCCGGAGCGCGCGACGTTCGAGGACGGCGGCAACGGCGTTGAGGCCGGCGTGATCGAAATGCTCGACATGATGCAGACGGGCCGGTTCAAGGTCTTTTCGCATCTGAAAGAATGGTTTGATGAATTCAGGCTTTACCACCGCAAGGATGGGAAAATCGTGAAAGAGCGTGACGACCTTCTTTCGGCAACGCGATACGCGCTCATGATGAAGCGCTTTGCTGAGACGGCGCCGAACTCGCGCGAGCGTTCGCGCCGTGCTGGCGGCGGCTGGATGGGCGCCTGATGGCTGACGATTACGCCGACGACCAGACCTCAGAGACCAAGCCGAAGTCTGACTGGGACGAGGTGCATCGTCAGGCACTCGAGGAGTATCAGCGCGACTACGAGCGCGAGCGGCACAATATCGATGACGCCTATGAGGATTTGCGCTTCCGCCGTGGCCGGCTTGAGGACCAGTGGGATCCGCTGGCGCTGCAGGCCCGTAAAGGGCGCCCGTGCCATGTCGTGAACAAGTTGCCTCAGTTCGTCCGTCAGGTGACTGGCGACATGCGGCAGTCCCGCCCGGGCATCAAGGTTGTGCCGGTCGATAGCGGCGCTGACATCGAGACGGCCGAAATCCGGGCCGGAATGATCCGGTATGTCGAGAACCGCAGCAAGGCGAAGCACGTTTACACCACCGGTGCCGATAGCCAGGTGACTTGCGGCATCGGTCACTGGGCTGTGACGACCGAATACGCTCACGCCGGCACGTTCAACCAGGAGCTCCGGGTCGTCGGGATTGAGGACGGAGTTTCGGTCGTCTGGGACGCGGATTCGTTCCTGCCAAACCGGGCGGACGCCGATCATTGCTTCGTCCCGAACGACATGACGACGGCCAAATTCAAGAAGCAGTGGCCGAACGCCAAGGCTGACGGCTTCGATACCGGCATTTACGGCTGCACGTCGGGTGCTTTCGATAGCTGGGCGACCGACGATTACATCCGGGTGATGCAGTACTGGAAGAAGAAGCCGCAGAAGCGGACGCTGGCGCTCATGCCTGATGGATCGATTGAGGATCTAACCGATCAGATCGCCGGATTTGACGCTGATCAGGTCGCGGCCGGGCTGCAGTGGTTGACCGAACAGAAGGGCGCTCGGGTTGAGGAGCGCGAGAGCTACAAGATTTGCCGCTACCTCATCACGATGGCCGAAGTGCTCGAGGAGCAGGACTGGCCGGGGATGAATATCCCGATCGTGCCCGTGATCGGCGAAGAGGTCCGGGTTGGGCGCGAGATTTACCGGCATGGCATCGTCCGCTACGCCCGCGATCTGCAGCGGATGGAGAACTATTACGCCTCGGCTGAAACCGAGGTCGTTGCGCTGCAGCCGAAGTCGCCTTGGATCGGTACCAAGAAGATGTTCCAGGATAATTACGATCTCTGGGAGACGGCTAACACCGAAAACCACCCGTTCCTGGAATACACGCCAGACAACCTGCAGCCTGGCGGGCCGCAGCGCGTGCAACCGCCGGTGGCCTCACAGGCGATCATCGAGGGCAAGGCGCGCAATTCCGAGGACATGAAGGCTGTCATCGGCATATATGATGCCAGTCTTGGCGCCAAGTCTAACGAAACCAGCGGCATCGCGATTGCCCGTCGAGATGCACAGGGCGATACGGGAACGTTCGTCTATCACGACAATTTCGCGCTGGCGATCGAGCGCACCGGCGAGATCATCAACGAACTGTTCCCCAAGATTTACGACACACAGCGCACGATCCAGATCTTGGGGGACGACGGGAAGCCCGATTTCGTCGAGATCAACAAGCCGATCATCGTTGACGGCATCGAGCGCGTCCAGCACGACATGACGTCGGGCTCTTATGACGTCGTCATGGAGGCGGGTCCTAACTATGCTACCAAGCGCGAGCAGGCGCAGGATGGCATGACCGAGTTCATCCGGGCGTTCCCGCCGGCCGCGCCGCTGATCGGTGACATCTACGCCAAATCGATGGACTGGCCGCATGCGCAGGAGATCGGCGAGCGGCTTGAAGAGGCTCTACCGCCTCAGATCAAGGCCAAGCTCGAGGCCGATCGGCAGCAGCGCGAGCGGGCCGCGGGCAAGCCACCTTCGCCGCAGGAGCAACAGGCCGCGCAGGCTCAGCAAGAGCAACAGCAGGCCGCCCAGCAGGCCCAAGCGGTCCAAATGGCGATGGTGCAGGCCCAACTCGACAAGGCAAACGCTGAAGCCGAGGAAGCCAAGGCGAAGGCCCGCAAGGCCGTTGCCGAAGCTGCAAAGGCTGAAGCCGAAGCAGGGTTCAAACGCGCCGAGACGGCCGGACTACACATGGAAGAGCTCCGCAACATCGAGCGGCACGGCGTGGAGATGGACCGCGCCGAAGATCAACATCGCCAGGATCGCACCCACAAACAGGATCGGCATGAGGCCGATCTGGTCATTCTCGGTCTGAACGCCAATCGCGCGGGCGAGAAGCACGATCTTTCGATGGAACAGATGCGACAGCCGCCGGAGCCGGCGAGCGTCCAGTGAGATAGTCCGGCACATTCGGTGCTGGGCATTTGGCGGCCGTCCTTCGGGGCGGCTTTTTTCATGAGTGAACCATGAGCGAGCAAGAGACGCTGGCGGCAACGCCGGACGCGACGACGACTGACACCCCGGTAACGCCGGTCAATGACGGCATTATCGATCTTGATGCTCCCGAAGCGGAGGTCAAGGAAGAAGAGAAGGAAGACGGCGAGTCCGAACAGGTCGGCGACAAGGAAGCCGGCGAAGACGATAAGCCGAAGAAACCGAGCGGCGCGCAGCGGGCCAAAATCCGCGAACAGCGTCTGCTCGCTGAACTGCAGCAGCGTGAACGTGAAATTGAAGAGTTGCGTCGTTCGGCGCCAGCGAAGACCGCAGGCGAGGGCGACGAGAAGCCCCCGAAGGAGGAAGACTTCAACGGGGATTGGTTCGCGTATCAGACGGCCAAGTCGGCCTATGAGGGCCGGCAGGCAATCCGGGACGAGCTCCGAAAGGATCGCGAAACCCGGGAAGCCTCTGAGCGTGAGGCCAAGCAGGCTGAAGTACACCGGGAGCGCAATATTGCGCATGCCGAGCGGGTCGAGGACGCGCGCGAGGTTATCGCGGACTTTGACCAGACCATGGAGGCGATGAAGGGCGTCAACGTCCGTAACGATGTGCTCGAAGAGATCATGTCGTCGGATAAATCGGCGCTCATTGCCTATCACCTCGCGAAGAACCCAAGCGAGCTGAATGCACTCAACAGCATGAGCGGACGCGAGCTGGCCCGAGCGATGGGACGGCTGGAAGCCACTGTTCGGATGCCGGAAGCGAAGAAAGCAACATCCGCTCCCCCTCCGTTGTCGAAGCCGAAAGGCGGCGCCACACCTCAGAGCCAGGAAGGAATCCTGGATGCGTGGCTGACGAAGAAATACGGAAAGGGAGCCTGATCCGTAAAGGATAGGCTTCAATGGCTAACACTACCCTCAATGCTTCGATCATCGCGAAGGCGGCGGTCGGGATCCTCGAAAACGAGCTCACGATGGCCGGTCTGGTCTATCGTGGCTACGAGGAGGAGTTCGACAAGAAGATCAACGGCTACACGGTTGGCGATACCATCACCATCCGCAAGCCGACCGACTTCACGGTTCGTAACACGATCACCTCGTCTGCGCAGGACGTGACGGAAGGCAAGCTGACCCTGCAGATCAACAAGGTCGCAGGCGTCGACTTCGCCTTCACCAGCCAGCAGCTCACGCTGAATATCGCTCAGCTCTCTGAGCGTGTGATCCAGCCGGCGTTGGTCCAGGTCGCCAACCAGATCGACCTCGACGTGATGTCCCTCTACAAGGACATTCCGCAGTGGGTGAGCACCGCGGCGCCTCCGACCGCCACCACGGTCATCGACTCCTTCGCCAAGTTCTCCAAGGGGCCGCTGAACCTGGATTCGCGCGCAGTGCCGCAGGGCATGCGCTCAGGCATCCTGTCGCCGGCTGACTATTGGGCCATGGCGGGGTCGCAGACCGCGCTGTTCAACAACTCGATCAACAGTCAGGCCTACCGCCGCGGCCGGATTGGCGAGGTTGGCGGCGTCGATACCTACATGTCGCAGAACGCTCCCGTGTTCACCACGGGCCCGGGCGGCGGCACTCCGCTGATCAACGGCGCCAACCAGAACACCACCTACGACACCACCGGTGCCAACACCCAGACGCTCATCACGGACGGCTGGACTGCGGCGGCGGCGGCGCGTGTGGTCGTCGGTGACACGTTCACCATTGCCGGCGTGTTCGACGTCAACCCGGTCACCAAGGCGACGCTGCCCTTCCTGAAGCAGTTCGTCGTGGCTCCCGGCTCGACACTGGCCTCCGACGGTTCGGGCAACCTGACGCTGACGATCGCTCCCCAGATCATCACCACGGGCGCGTTCAAGAACGTCTCGGCGGCACCGGCTGACAACGCCGCGCTGACCTTCAACCTGGGCGTCGCGGCTAGCACCGCGCTGACCAACAACCTGATGTTCGACAAGAACGCGTTCGCGCTCTGCATGGTCCCGATGGTGAAGCCGCCGGGCGCCGTGGACGTGTCGCGCATCAGCAAGAACGGCATCTCGGTTCGCGTGATCCCGTACTACGACGGCGTGAACGACAAGAGCACCTGGCGTCTCGACGTCCTCTACGGCGTCCAGACCGTCGATCGCCGTCTCGCGGTTCGCGTCAGCGGCTGACGATCCTCTCAAGACTGGCGGCGGCCTACGGGCCGCCGTTTCCCTTTGAACAGGAGAAGACCATGGACGAGGAAGTCAAAACGACCCCGACCTGGGGATACCACAAGACCAAGGAGCCGCAGATTTTCGACCTGAAGGATGGCGAGAGCCTTCCGCGCGGCTGGAGCGACGCGCCGGTCGCGAAGCCTGAAGAGGCTGAGGAGACCGAAGAGAAGCCGGTCGCGGACGAGGCTGATGGCAAAGACGCGGACTGACCTGATCAACCAGGTCCTCGATCGGTTGAATATCCTGGTCTACGGCCAGTCGCCATCCCTTGAGGATGTGCAACGGGCCGACCGCATCGTCGATGGCGCCATCGCCAAACTGGCCTCACTGGACATCTATTACGTTCAGGACCCGGGTCAGGCAGGGCCGTCCGGCGGCGCCATCGAGGACGAGGCGTTCTTGCCGCTAGCGGACTATATCGCCAGCTTTCACCTCTTGGCCGACGCACGGACGCAGGCCTTGGCTCAGATCGCTGAGGCTGAGCTGCGGACGCTCGCCGCGCCAGCGCGGAGTTTGCGGACGCTGCGGGTTGATCCGGCGCTGACGCCGCGCCGCTATGGCTACTACCGGGGCGGCATTTGAGCGTCGTCAGGATTCCTTTCACCGTTCAGACCGCGCCGGGTGCAAAGTCTCAGGAGGGTGGCGGCCGGATCGTCAACGGATACGTGGAAGAGCTCGGCGATCAGGCACCGAACAAGACCATCATCCGCCGTGCGCCTGGTATGGTGAATTTCGGGACCTCGGGTCGGTCCGGCTATCGTGGCGCCATCGTCGTCAACGACGTGCTTTATGTCGCCTTCAACGGCAAGCTCGAGAAATGGACGAGTGCCGGCGGCGCGTCGGTCAATGTCGGAAACCTGAACGGCACCAAGCGCGGTTTCTTCGCCGCGAACAACAACACCACGCCGGATAAGGTCTTTGTCGATCCTGACGGCAACATCGCAGTGTTCACGCCGAGTAGCGTCACAAACGCCTATCCGGACGCCGATCTCCCGGCTGTCAACTCGGTGGATTTCCTCGACGGCTATCTGGTGTTCACCACTGGTGACGGTCGCGCATATGCAACGGATCTGAATTCGACTTCAGTCAATTCATTGTCGTTCGGTAAGGCCGAGGCCAAGCCTGATGGCCTGGTTCGGGTGGTTTCGTGGGGCGGCCGACTGCTGTTCTTCGGCACCCAGACCACGGAAGTATGGACCGACGCCGGCACCACGCCATTTCCATTTGCGCGCTCCAGTGTCATCCCGCGTGGCTTGGCTGGCCCTTATTGCGTGAGTGGCTACGAGGACGGCTTCAGCCGCGGGCCGATCTGGGTTGGCGACGACAGCTGTGTGTATCGGCTCGATGGATATACGCCGGTCAAGGTTTCCGTCCCCGACCTTGAGGGATTGATCGAAGCGGTCAGCGACAAGACGACGCTGGAGGCCACTTCCTACATCTCTCGCGGTCATGCGTTCTGGCAACTGGCTTGCCCGGCTTGGACTTGGGTGCTCGATATCAGCACGAGTCAATGGGCACAAGCTGACAGCTATCTTGTGACCCGCACTCGCCGGTCCGGCGCGATCAACGCCTTCAGCAAGTGGCTCTCTGGCGATACCGCCAACGGGAACCTCCAGCAGATCACGTCAACCGCGAACGATGAAGTCGGGAGCCCGCTTCGGCTTCGCATTGAGAGCGGTCCTGTCCTGAATTTCCCGGTTGGCACCGTGGTAGGGCGCGCTGACTTTTACTTCGTCACCGGCGTTGGCATCGCGACGGGCGACGACCCGGACCAGACGACGCCGGACGTTGAGATTTCGTGGTCCGATGACGGCGGCCTGAACTGGAGCAATCCGATCACGCGCACGCTCGGCAGGCAGTCTGAGTCGATGCAGCTTGCTTCCCTGGTTAGTTGCACGGGCCGCACGAGCTGGCAGGGACGGCGCTGGCGGCTTGATATCTCCAGCGCGGTCTATGCGGGCTTCATGTTCGCCACGATGTCAGAAAATCCGAGGCTGTCGTAATGGCTCGCATTCGCATTCCGCCTCCCGACGTTCCTGCGATCGACCCGGCGACGGGTAGGTTTACCCGCGATTGGTACGACGTCTTGAAGGGGCTTGAACGACTAGGACTGCTTGACCTTGCAGGCGTCGTTGGCGGCACGCCGAGCAATGGGCAATTGCTAGCGTATCAGTCTGGTTCGTGGGTTTTAGAGCCTCCTGCAACGCCTTCGAATGGTCAAAAGCTCACTTGGGATGCGGCCAACAATCGTTGGACATCTGCTTAGAAGAAGGAAGGTGAGATATGGGCCTTTTCACGGACCTGTTCTCCACAAAGCCGGCAGAGGACGCGGCAGCCGCCAAGAAGGCGGGCCTGCAGCAGGGCTATGACGCGCTCAGCGGGCTCTATCAGACCAGCCGGGACGCTCTATCGGGCCGTCTTGGATATGGCCGCGACGCTCTAACCTCGAACATCGGACAGGCCAACGAGGCGCTATCGTCCGGGTACGGTTCGGCGCGTGACGCGATCACGTCGGGGTACGGCGATGCGTCTGCCCTGTATGACCCCCTTGTTGCATCAACGACGGCGGGTGCGAGTGCGTATGGTGACGCCACGGGTGCCAACGGGCAGGCCGGCTTGGATCGCGCCAAGGCTCTGTTCACGGCATCGCCCGGCTATCAGTCTGGATTTGATCTCCTCACCGATGCGAACGACCGGCTTGCAGCCTCTCGCGGCATCCTCGCCAGCGGCAACACGATAGCCGATACCACGAAGCTGGCGACGACCTACGCCGATCAGAACTACGGCAACTTCGTCAACCGCCTCGCGCCATATCTCGGCGCCAATCAGAGCGCGGTGTCGGGCGCAGCCGGGCTGGATGTGGGTCGCGGGACTGCGCTTGCGGGCGCTTATGGCAGCGAAGGCAGCGGACTGAGCAGCAACTTCGGAGCACTTGGTGCTGGCCTCAACGCAAACTACGGCGCGGAGGGCTCTGGATTGGCGGGCATCTACCAGGGGCAAGGCCAAGCGGCTAACGCGAACCTCACGGGGCAGGGACAGGCTCAGGCCGACGCGGACTTGGCGGCGTATTCAGCATCGGGCAACTTCTGGAACACGCTGCTCGGCGCCGCAAATCTCGGTCTCAAGGCAACCGGCGTAGGCGGCTTTGGAGCGAAGGCGAAATAAATGGCAGGCTTCGGACCTCCTCAAGTCGATTTCTATTCGATGCTGAGCGGCCTTGGTGACACGCTCCGGACAAACGCTGCCATTCGGCAACAGCAGAATATCGCAGATGCCCGAAAGGCTGCTTTCTCTGACTTCACGGCGCTCGACCCGAGCTCGCCCGACTATGGCCGTCAGGCGCTGACGGTTGCGCAGAAGCTCGGTTCGGTCGGTGACCAGGATGGCGCGCTGAAGTTCCTGACGCTGGCGCAGACTGCCGCAGACAAGGCGCAATCGACCGCGCGGGATGCCCGCGACTTTGCTTTCCGGCAGACCGAGGCACAGCGCGCACAGAGCAATGCCGACCGAACGTTCAACAAGGACAAGTTCGCGATCAAGGAAATCGAGAACCCGGATGGGTCTAAAACGCTGGTTCGTGTGAATACAGATGGCGCTGAGGGCCCTATCAGCGTGGGTGCGATGACAGCAACCGCGCCGAATAATCCGTTCTCCCCCGGCAAGTTCAATGCTGACCAAGGCAAGGCTGCGGGCTTCACCGATCGCATGCTGCAGTCGGAAGGAATTCTGTCGGGTATCGCGCCGACGCCCGGTCAGGCAGGGCCGCCACTACCCGGCGTGCAAGACGTTGGCAGCAACGTTGCCCAGACAAGCCTGAGCAGTATCCCTGGTGTCGGCAATTTTCTGGTGAGCGGTGATCGCCAGAAATACAATCAGGCAAAGGCCGACTTCATCAACGCTCAGCTGCGACGAGAGTCCGGCGCGGCAATCGCTCAATCGGAATTCGCAAACGCCGATAAGCAATACTTCCCGGTTCCTGGCGACAGCGCAGCGACGATCAAGCAGAAGGCTGCAAACCGACGCGCCGCAATCGAGGCGATGGGCCGGGAGGGTGGGGCGTCTTACCGCCCCAAATTTGCCTTTGGTCAGGATGGGACGCTCGTTCCGTATGAGCCAAAGCCTGCAGCCGTCTCCCAAAAGGCCGCGTCAATCGCTGCGCCGCCGGCTGCCATCGCGGCGCTGAAGAAGGATCCGCGGCTCGCGAGCCAGTTCGATGCGAAATACGGCCAAGGCGCCGCTAAAGCGGCTCTCGGCGGCGGAGACGACGAATAGTGGCGAACTTCTTCGACCAATTCGACAGCGCTTCAGCGCCGGCCGCGTTGCCCTACGCAGGCGCGATCTCGTCGATCGAGAGCGGCGGAAACTATCGGGCGATCGGCCCCGACACGGGCTCTATGGGCCGCGCGCTCGGCAAGTATCAAGTGATGAGCGCGAACGTCGGGCCGTGGTCGAAGGAGGTTCTTGGTCGCGAGATCACGCCGCGCGAGTTCATCAATAATCCTGATCTCCAAGACGCGATCTTCAACGGCAAGTTCGGCCAGTATGTGGACAAATACGGGCCTGAGGGTGCTGCCAAGGCTTGGTTCGCTGGCGAGCGCGGGATGAACAATCCGAATGCCAAGGATGCATTTGGCACCACGGTTGCTGAATACGCTCGGCGCTTCAATAAGGCGCGCGGGTCAGATCAGGATGCCGTTTCGGCCGTGGAGCAGTTTGCACCGGATGCACCGCAGGTCATGGCCTTTGCCGATGATAAAGGATCGAAGGCGAGCACCATTCAGCCGGGCGCGAAGAACTTCTTTGACCAGTTCGATGAGCCGGCTGCCGCGCCTGCCACGACGGAAGGCCTGCCGGCGGTTGGCCCCTCCGGGCTGAGACGTGTCTATATCGGGCCCGATAACGCAAAGCCGCCACAGGCAGACCAGCCCGCCAATGCCGATCGCGGCACGGTTGATGCGCTCGCGCGCGGCGTCGCGCAGGGTTTTACGGCCAACTTCGGTGACGAAATCCGTGGCCTGGTCGAGGCATCGGGTGCCAATCCCGACGATCCGGCCAGTGTCTACAAGCTGCTCTCAGGCGCCCTGAAATACTGGTCCGGCGATGCCGAGGCCAAGAAGCGGTATGACGCTGCCGTGGCCCGCGAGCGCGAGCTGAATAAGACCGCGGAAGAGCAGCATCCCGTTGCCTCAACGGTTGGCAACATCGGCGGCGCCGTTATCCTGCCCGTCGGGGCCGGCGCTGGCGCGGCAACGCTGGGTGGCCGAGTTCTGGCCGGGGCCGGTACCGGGGCCGCCTTGGGCGGCGCCGCGGGCGCTGGCGAAGGGCAGGGGGCGGTTGATAGCGCGTCTCGTGCGCTGGTCGGGGCCGGGATCGGTGGCGCGCTGGGCGGCGCTGCGCCGGTTGCTATTGAGGGTGCTGTCCGTGGGGCGCGTGCCATTGCCCAGCCTGTTGCCAACGCCATCCGCGGTATTCGAGACGTGGACAGCGAGGCCGCGCGACGTGTCGTAACCGCGCTGGAGCGGGATAGGGCAATCGATCCGCAGGCGGCCCAACGGCTCACGCCGAACGAGTTTGCCGCCAGCGTCCAGAGCGGAGGGCCGGCGGTTATCGGGGATCTGGGCGGCGAGACAACGCGCGCTTTGGCCCGGTCGGCTGCCAACACCTCGCCGGCGGGGCGCGCAGTCCTCAATCGGGCGATCAACGAGCGCTACGAGGGCCAGAGCGGACGGGTCGTCGATTGGCTCCGCCAGACATTTCACTATCCGGATGCTGCAGCGCAGGCCGATGCGATTGATCAGGTTCAGCGCACGGTCAACCGCACGAATTACCAGCGCGCCATGCAGCAGGGCGACCGGCCGATCATGTCGCCGGAGCTCGACCGGCTCATGGGCAGCCCCGCCGTGGTCGAAGCCATGCGTCGGGCGTCGATCAGCGGTCGCGATCGGGCGATCACGCAGGGGTACGGCGCGATGCGCCAAGGCGTGACCGTCGAGAACGGGGTTGTCACGTTCACTCGTGGCCCCAATGGTGTGCCGACCTATCCGAACCTCGCCTTTTGGGACGCTACCAAGCGCGAACTGGATGACGCAGCCCGGCGAGCCGGAGGCGGGACGCATGAAGCAGGCGTCCTGAACGACTTGGCCCGTACGCTGCGAACCGAGCTCGATCGGCAAGTTCCGTCTTACCAGACCGCTCGCGCCGGTGCTGCCCGCTTCTTTGACGCCGAAAACGCCCTTGAAGCCGGTCAGAACTTCGTCGGCAAGAACATGACGGCCGGCGACGCCAGGCGTGCTCTCGCGCAGATGACGCCTCAGGAACGGCAACTCTTCCAAGATGGCTTTGTGTCCCGGTTCATCGAAACGCTCAACCAGGTCGGTGATCGCCGGAACATCCTCAACCAGATTGCTGCGTCACCGGCGGCACGCGAGAAGCTGAATGTCGCGCTGGGCCCGCCCAGGGCGGCCGAACTTGAGGCCGGGCTCCGGGTCGAAGGCATCATGGACTTGGCGCGCAACGCGGTGCAGGGCAATTCGACGACGGCGCGGCAGTTGGCTGAACTCGGGCTGGCTGGAGGCGCCTATGGCTTCTCTGGAGGTGGCCTAAATCCGTTCACCGATCCGGGCGCGGTCATGAATGCGGCGATCGTCTATGGCGCGGCTCGGGGCCGGAATGCCATCAACGAGCGCTTGGCGCGGCGTGTGGCGGAAATGCTGGTCTCCAACGATCCGCGCACCATCACCCGCGGCATACAGACCGTCGCCCGCAACCAGACACTCTTCAATTCGCTGCGCTCGGCCGATCGAGGCCTTGCGCGTGTCGGTGCCGAACAGTCGCCATCCGTTCCTGTTATTTCTGGTGCAATACCAGCGCGCGCTGACGAAAATAATCCAAAATGACCATGGAAATGGTACAATTAGCCATGTCAGAACAGCGCCGGCAAAAAGAATCCGCAATTGATCACGCTCGGCTTTTGGAAGTGTTGGATTATGACCCAGAGACCGGCATTTTCAAGTGGAAGGTTAGAGGGGCCTAAACATATGAAATATCTGAGACTGCTCAGCGCCCTAGGGGCGCTTTTTTATTGCCAGATCGCGATGGCGGCCGGCACCATCACGATGAGCCTTACCCAGAGGTTCGATAATAGCACCCATTTGCCGCTTGCGGGCGGCCAAATGTACTTCATTCAGGCAGGCACGACCTCGACGCCGCAGAATGCCTACCAGGATTCCGCACTTACCATCCCATATGCCAACCCGCTGACGCTCGATAGCGGCGGGAACATTCCACAGCTGTTTTTCGCTGACGGCGTCATCAAGATAAGAATTACCAACAGCCTCGGCGTCCAGCAGCTTGTTCAGGACAATATTCAGGTCACGGGCGCGTCTTCTGGTGGTGGCGGCGGCGGTACGGTCGATCCGACGACGATTGCTTCCACTGGCGATATAAAGGCAGCCTACGGCACGTCTGTTCTGTCTGGCTGGGTCCGCATGAACGGGCGCACGATCGGGTCGGCTACCAGCGGGGCCACCGAGCGTGCGAATTCCGATTGCCAATCTCTGTTTCAATACCTGTGGGGTGCCGATCCAAACCTGCAGGTGATCGGAGGTCGAGGCGCTTCGGCAGCAGCTGACTGGGCAGCAAACAAGCTGTTAGTCCTTCCGGATTTGCGCGGTCGCGCCATCGCCGGCCTCGACGACATGGGCAATATTCCGGGTGGCGTCCTCACAACAACCTATTTTGGAACTGCGACGAACGTACTCGGGGCGCGAGGAGGTGTACAGTCGCGAACGCTGGCTCTGCTGAACTTGCCGCCCTACACGCCGGCTGGCTCGCTTTCGCTTAGCACGATCGTCTCGACTGGCGTTTCGACATCAGTCACCGGAACGGCGACAGTGAATGCAGTAAACTGGGTTGCTAGCAATCCAAGCGATGCTTCGTTTATTTCCGCGACCGGCGGCGGCGTTGTTGGCGGCGTCGCTGCGTCGGGCGGGAGCACGTCTCATATCCAATCAACAGGCTCGATCACAGCGTCTGCAACTTCCACCGCAAATTCGTCGGCGACGACGACAGGGACGTTTATAGGCTCGGCACAAGGCGGGACGAGTTCGCCGTTCTCGATTATCGCGCCTCTGATGCTTACCTCAATCTACATTAAGTTGTGACCATGTATACCGGGCAGATCGCGGCCATATCGAACAAGGCTGACTGGAACGCTCCGTTCTTCGTTCAGCTCATCGATAACTCAGACGGATCGATCATCGACATCTTGAACCCAGACGTAGCTTTTGACTGCTCAGTTTACATCAATGACATGAGTGGTTGTCAGCGCGTGATTGGCACAATCGCCAACGGGAAGGTGATTGCGTCATCTGGTGATGATGGACCTGGCTTCCAGTGGGCATTCTCTGAGTCAGATCTTCAATGTCTTTGTGCCGGTACCTATCGGTTCGGCATCAAGACCGTGACGAACGGAGAGACGAACGATCCGTTCGACGGCACAATTGCTATTGTCGAGGGAAACTGATGGCTATCGCGCTTAAACTAAGGGTAGTTCCCAAGTTCCTGGCGTCGATCTTCAGCGGCGTGGGGACAAGCATTCGCAAGGACGGATTGGCCACCTATGTTGACCTTGATTATTCAAAACTGGTCGCTATCCCGACTATTGATCCAGCAATATACAATCTAGCCATCCAGTCCATCGCGGATGGTTCATTTGCCGCGATATCGATTGCTGAATTCCTGTCGAGTGCATATACGGAGCAGGATATTGCATCTGGATCTAACGTAACTGTTCAAAAATCAGATGGCCTTATCAAGATCAACAAGACTGTTGGCTCGCCTACAACTCTAACGCTCCCACTTTCCGATGTGAAAATCGGTCCGGTGAAGATTGTTGACTGGAAGGGGGACGCCGGGACCAACAACATCACCATCAACTGTTCCGGAACAGACAAGCTGAACGGAAATCTATCGTCGTGGACGATCGCGGCCGATGGCGGCTCAATCGTTCTTACCCCTCTTAAAGATGGCACTGGATACGCGGTCTGATATCATGAAAATCCTGAAGGTTATGATGGTCGCTTCGGCGGCCTTTTTTATTGCCCATTCTGCGCTCGGACAGAATGCCGGAACGGTCACCAATCACGCCTTTGTGGTGGGGAAGGGGGCGGGCCAAACAGGGTTTACGTCCCTGCTTTGTGGTTCAGCGCAACTCGCAGTTGGCCAGGCTGCGGCTGATCCAATCTGCCGCACGATCACAGGAGACGTGACGCTGAGCGCATCTGGTGTCACGGCTATCGGGACAGCAAAGGTTACGAACAGCATGCTTGCTACGATGGCAAGCAACACAGTGAAGGGAAATGCTACCGGATCCATAGCTGCTCCGACCGATATTTCTCTGCCTTCGTGCTCGAACGCCAATAGCGCACTAACTTGGACTGCAAACAGCGGCTTCGGGTGCAATGCCATCGTCGGTACTCCTGCGAGTGTTAACACCGTTACGGCGAACTACACAGTTGCGACCACCGATTGCGAAAACGTGATTCAGGCCGGGACCGGAACATCTGGCCTTTTCACGGTGACGCTGCCGGCAGTCACCGGGTTTCCAACTACGTGCTTGATCACCGTGAAGAACAATGACACCGGCCGCGGCAAGGTGCTGTCCGGATTCCCATCGTCACTAGGCACTACGATTCTTTGGCCACAGCAGCAGATCCAAGTTCGTGTTGTAAGCGGCGCGTGGACGGTAGTTTCTAATCCGGGCCGATGGCAGGTTACTGGAGCCGCCACACTGAACGTCAATCACGCCTCAGGAACGGACACCAATAACGACTGTCTTGGTACCGGTGCCGGGGCTTGTGCAACGATCGCGAATGCCATCGCGATCGTTCAAAAGCAGTTGGATTGCCGGAATGGATTGAATCCAACGATCCAGAACGCCGCGGAGACTTTCACTGAGAACGTTGTGTTCCTCGGTCCGGCTTGCCCGGGGTCACCTGGCATCAACTTCACGGGCGATATCAGCACCCCGAGCAACGTTGTCTGGCAAACGTCAAGCACGGCCATGAATGTGCGCGATGGCGCTGTCGCTATCGTCAAGGGCTTCAAATTTGTCGGAACAGGGTCGGGAAACTTCGGCCTCACCACGGCCCAGTTTGGAATCGCCGATTTCGGGAACGTTGAATTTGGTGTGTTCACGAACGGCTACAATGTGAGCTGCACCCAGCTTGGATCGATGGGGGTAAATGCACCCTATACAGTGAGCGGCAATATGGGCACGGGCGCGCATATGCTTTTGAGCACAGCGTGTCAGATCAACTGTATTGGTCAAGTGGTGACAATGCCAAACGGCATCACCTTCGCGCAGTGGATCAATGCGAACCAGGGGGCAACGGTCCAAACCTCTTGCACTTACACAGGAGCCGGGACTGGCGGTCTGTCCGGGTCGTCAAAATACTCGGCATCCACAAATGCGACAATTCAGCTGAATGGTACGACGCTTCCTGGATTGAACGCCGGTACCGCGACGACTGGAGCACAGGTGTTCTAGAAAACAGGGTTGCACTTGTCGCCTGGCGCAGCGACCGCCTTTGCGGCCTGATCAAAGCAGCTTGGTAGAGGGTTGCGTGGGGTCAAGTTAAAAATAGTGGAAGCGACCGCCAAGGCGATTCCACCGCCAAAGACCACCCCAGTGATCAAGTAATCCAGCCGCGTCCACTGCCTTGGTTCGTACTGCACAGCGCCATTCCTCTACCGTAAAATTTAACTCTCTACCACCACAACCCCCGATCGATCAAGCAGCCGCCCTCCGGGGCGGCTTTTCTTTTGGAGATCCAATGACCGACCTCGTTGCCCTCAAGGCGGCGAATGCGAACCGCTGGGCGAAAGCCAGGCTGACGCGCGACTTTAGTAGTGTGGCGAAACGGCTTGCGGCTCCAGCGGCCAAGGCCCGCTATCAGGCCGTTGAAGCCAAGACCGGAGTTCCATGGGCATTCATCGCGGTCGCGCACGAGCGGGAGAGCTCGCAGGACTGGGCCGGCTCGCTGGCCCAAGGCGACCACTGGAACAAGGTGTCAACCCATGTGCCGGCGGGGAGGGGGCCGTTCAAGTCATGGGAAGAGGCGGCGATTGATGCCTTGGTGAACTGCGCGCCGCGGGCGGCTCTCAACAAGGATTGGTCGATCGGTGGCACGCTAACGATGCTCGAGCAGTATAACGGATTGGGATATTTTTCGCGCGGCAAGCCGTCGCCCTACATCTGGTCGGGCACGGATCAGTACGTCTCTGGCAAATATGTTCGGGACGGTGTGTACGATCCGAACGCGGTCGATAAGCAGCTGGGCTGTGCTGGCCTGTTGCTCGCCATGATGTCTCTCGACCCCTCGATCTCGTTCGATGGCAACCATGCGCCGGCACCGTCCGCACCAGCGCCGACCGTTCCGCCTCCAAAGCCTTCCACTCCGTCCGTCACCAACCCGGCGCCTGGCTCGCTGGGTGACTTCATCGCGGCCATTCTGGCTGCTGTTTTTCGGAGGAAATCCTAGTTCGATGATTCTTTGTTGTCCTCAAAGCGATACAATCACTGCGAAGCGCGGTGAGGCAGCAATGATCAAAGATAGAATTTATTTTGTTTATTGGATTCGTAACGACGAATGCGTGGATGTGACGACGGAAGGCTATGTCGGTGTGACGTGGAACCCGCCCGAACGGTTCAAGGCGCACAAGCGGACAGAGCGATTTCCTGCAGATTCTAGGATGGAGATCATCTTTACCGGCTCTCAACCTGATTGCTTGCGCGAAGAGGTGAGACTTCGTCCTGTCGCTGGGATTGGTTGGAATCTCGCCATGGGTGGTCCAAACGGTTATCGCCACGGCCATTCTGAGGCATCTCGCGCGAAGATGAGTAGCGCGCGGATGGGCCGCGATACAGTAACGGCAGAGGGTAGAGAAAAAATCAGAGCTGCGCTGACAGGCAGAGTAGTTAGCGCTGAAACCCGGGCGAAGCAGCGTGCGGCGCGGCTAGGAAAGCCGCAAACAGCAGCGCAGAAGGCTGCTCTGCTTAAGGCAAATGCTGGCAATTCGTATCTGGTCGGCCACAAACATACTCAAGAAGCAAAAGACAAAATCAGCGCTTCCTCGATCGGGAATCAGTTCCGCAAAGGCATCCCTCACACCGAGGAAACGAAAGCAAAAATCGGCGCCTTCTCGCGTGGAAAACCGAGGAGTGCCGAGACTCGCGAGAAGATTAGAGCAGGGCTTCTTGCTCGACGAAAGCAATCAGAAGGAACACCACCACCATGATCATCTGGACTATTGCCGCAATCATATTTGCAGTGCTTGTTTGGTACGCCCTTGTGGGGCGACAATGGCTCAAATCCAAGCCTTGGGCTGCTGGATTTTTTTCATGGATCGAGCCGCTAGAGTTATCCGCCTTCAAGAAATCGGAGACCATCTTGGTCGGCCGGTTGCTCTGGGCCGGCGGCCTGTTCGTCACCTTCTATGACGCTGCGGCAACGTTCCTGACGACGCTCGACTTGACCCCAATTACGACGCGCATCTTCGACTGGCTCCAAGTTCCGCCCGATATGCGCTCGCTTTCCATAAGCGCGTTCATCGGCATTCTTGGTTTACTGATCAACCGGCTGCGGAAGACCACCACCAAGCCGCTTGCGCTCGTGGCTGTTCCTGATGCCACCTTGCCACCGGCTGCTGCTCAGGCGGTGGCACAAGCTGAGGCGGCCAAAGATGCCGCGGTGCAGGCTGTTGCAGAGGCGAAAAACTGATGTGGCAAGCCATCATCGGTTTCTTCGGCGGCCCTGTCATCAAGGGCCTGCTCGACGCCTACAACGCGCATCTACAAGCCACCACCAGCGACAAGCAGATTGCAGCCGATCTGGCCGGTAAAG
>Ga0310811_10002967_pt1 | contig 21304 bp, 19 predicted proteins | sample YCmetagenome_FD_207642 | JGI IMG/M metagenome (GOLD analysis project Ga0310811, IMG submission 207642) | Soil microbial communities from experimental microcosm in Duke University, North Carolina, United States - YC | ecosystem: Engineered > Artificial ecosystem > Soil microcosm > Unclassified ...
GGCTGGCTGCGACGGCTGGCTTGGTGTCTGCACGAAGGGGTCTAGTTCTCACGTGCAAGCCGTCGTGGCTGGCTAATGCCCAACACCTCTCGAGGAGGTGGTCCCCACAATACCCGGTACTGACTGCGATTCGGTGCTGGCCCGTTACTTCGTCAGGATCAGCTTGCCCAGGCGCGTTGCGCGCAGTTGATAGGTTTCGCCGTTATGCACGATGCTGACGTGAGTGTGGCCTTGCAGCAGCATGTCGCTGCGCACGACCCGATCCGACTTTTCGCTGGCACCGTTGGCGCGATCCGTTGCTGGCTTCGTGGCGGTTGTCGCCGCCGTCGCCGCCGACGGTTTCGGACGGCTGGTCAGCGCGGCCGCCGGGCGGCGCAGGCTGAGGGTTGAAGAGCGCGTGAGATCGGTCATTCGTTTTAGCTGTTGGTCGATTCGATGGACTAATTCTAAATGATAACTATTCCTATTTACAAGAAAGAGAAATTCATCGGATCTTAGTTTCGATAGCTGAAGGACGAAGGCGAAAGGCGGAAGAGGCACGCCACCTCCATCCGGCCGCCTCGCCCGGCACGACGACGCGGGCAGGGCGCCCGCACCCACATCAATGCAACGAACCGGGCTCCTGCTTGGCCACGACGTACTGACGGATCAGCCGCACCGTGTCGATATCGTTTTCGCGATACGCCGACTTCACGATTTCCTGCGTCTGCACGGCGTCCTGGTCGTCGGACACCGGCAGGGTGGTCGTGTATTCGAAGCGAAGGAACAACTGCAGTTCGTCGGGCTGCTCGATCGTCATGGTCAGCGAGCCGCCGACATAGTCCGCCGTCGGCAGAATGTCGTAGCGCACGCTCTGGCGATCCCGCAGCGTGACACGGTCGCGCACGGTGGCCTGGCCATAGTGCAGTTCGCGTTCGAGCGTGTCGGCTTCGCGTGAAAGGATGGTGCAGCTGTCGAGGCCGATCACGAACAGTTGCGGCTGTTCGGCACGGAGCACGAGACCTTCCCACAGTTGTTCGCGGGTCATTGAGTCGACAAGCGGATTCAACGGATCGTTGATCTGGATAAGGTGTTCGAAATTCAAAACGACGGCTTCCTATGAAAGCGTTGCAATAGGCGCGGTCCCGTCTGCCGGTGCCGCGCCTTTCCTGCTTCAGGCGACAGCGGCAAGACCCGAACGGATCGTGATCGAATGCGTGAGGATTTTGTGGACCGGACACGCATTGGCAATTTGCAATAGCCGTTCCCGCTGTTCGTCGGACAGATCGCCTTCCAGCATGATCTTGCGCTCGATCGACGTGCCCGCGTCGCCGCTTTCAAGCGACAGCGCCACGCGCACGTCGGCAAGCGGCCAGCCCTTGCGCTGAGCGTACATCTTCAGCGTGATCGACGTGCAAGCCCCGAGGCTCGACAGCAGCAGCGTGACCGGCGAAGGCCCGCGATCACCGCCGCCGACGGACTCGGGTTCGTCGGCGAGCCACGTGTGCTTGCCGTCGTCTAAAAGGACCTGGTAATTCGTCGAACCGATGTGGGCGGTGACGTGGGACTCTGCCATGCGCGCTCCTGAACAGGGACGGAAATCGCCGCGCGCCATAGTCCGTCATGGTTGGACGGTATGGCGCGCGGCATAAATTACTATTGTGAACGAATTTACCGGTCTCCGCGCCAATGCGTGGCGGCGCGGCGATGCGCGTTACCGCAATCGTCAGCGGCAACGCGCATCGGCAGGGTCGATCAGTGCGTGATCGCGCCCATGCGTCCGGCCTGATAGTCGATCACGGCCTGGCGGATCTCATCTTCGGTGTTCATCACGAACGGGCCGTAACGCACGACCGGCTCCTTCAGCGGTACCCCGCCGAGCAGCAGTACTTCGAGCGGCTCGGCGCCGGCGCTCAGCGTGACCGACTCGCCGTCGTTCTGGAACACCACCATGTTTTGCGCATCGATTTCCTGGCGTGCCTCGCCTTCGCCGTAAAAGCCCTTGCCCGACAGGCTATAAGCGAACACCCGGTAGTCGGCCGGCACGGGTTGCCGGATCGTCGCGCCCGGTTGCAGCGAGAAATGCTGATAGAGGATCGGCGTACGCGTTTCAATCGCCGCCTTGACGCCGAGCGCCTCACCCGCGATGACCTTGACGCGCACCTTGCCATCCGCGGACGTCGCCACCGGAATGCTGGCCGACGGTATCTCCTGATAGCGCGGCTCGATCATCTTGTCGCGGCGCGGCAGATTCACCCACAACTGCAAGCCGTGTACGCGCCCACCGGTGCGCACGAACGACGGGTCCGGCATTTCGCTATGCACAACGCCTGCGCCCGCGGTCATCCATTGCACGTCGCCGGCCCGCAACGTGCCGGAATGGCCGCCCGAATCCTTGTGACCGAACTGACCCTCGAGCACGTAGGTGACCGTTTCGAAGCCGCGATGCGGATGATCCGGCGCGCCTTTGGCCTCGCCCGGCGCATAGTCGATCGGACCCATTTCGTCGAGCAGCAGGAACGGATCGAAATCCATCAGCAGGCGGGTCGGAAACGGGCGGTGGACGATAAAGCCGCCACCTTCGGTCGTGCGAACGGCGGGAAACGTGCGTTCGATCGTGCGCGTCGTGCTCATCAAAGTCACCTCAAAAAATGGGGAATAGCATTATTTTTGAAACATAGAGCTATTATAGGGACCGTTTTCCTAGGTGCCAGCCGCCCTCACGCAATGGATTGTTCTATTACTGGAACGATGAGATGAAGATCGATTCACACAATCTGAATGACCTGATGTACTTTTCGCAGGTCGTCGAACATGGCGGTTTTTCCGCCGCCGAGCGCGTGCTGGGTATTTCCAAGTCGCGCCTGTCGCGCCGGCTGACCGAGCTGGAGGCGTCGCTGGGCGTGCGCCTGCTGCAACGCTCCACTCGCAAGTTGGCGCTCACTGAAGCCGGTCAATTGTTCTACCAGCACTGTCAGGCGATGCTGAGCGAGGCGCAGGCGGCCGTCAACGTGGTGCAGCAGTTGCGTTCGTCGCCGCGCGGCACGGTGCGCGTGAGCGTGCCGGTGACGGTTTCGCAAACCATCCTGTCGCAGATTCTGCCGGAGTTCATGCATCGCTACCCGGAAGTGCGGGTCGTGATGCGCGTGACGAACCGCGTGGTCGATCTGTTCGACGATTCGATCGATATCGCGTTGCGCGTGCGTTCCGATCCGCCGGAGAACGCCAACATCGTGGTGCGCCCGCTGTGGCGCACGCAGCAGCTGCTGGTCGGCGCACCGAGCCTGTTGCAGCAGAATGCGCCGCCGCTGTTGCCCGCCGATCTCAGCCGTTTTGAAACGCTCGACGTGCCGACCGGCGACGGGCGCCACGTCTTCGATCTGATTGCTCCGGACGGCACGCGCCACGCGCACGAACACGAGCCGCGCCTCGTCACCGCCGATCTCATGACGATTCGTGAAGCGGTGCTGTCCGGTGTGGGTATCGCCGCGTTGCCGGAAATGATGTATGGCAGCGCGTTGCGCGCGGGGCAGTTGTCGCCTGTGATGCCGGGCTGGACGTTTCCGACGCCGCAGTTGTACGCGGTATTCGTGTCGCGGCAGGGAATGGTGCCGGCCGTGCGGGCGTTCGTCGATTATCTGGTTGAAATGCTCGATCCGGACGAAGGCAAGCACATCATGGGCGAGTGTCCGACGCGAAACACACAAGACGCCGCGCGGCCGGCTCTCGCGCTCGCGTCATAGCACTTATTCCGGGTGGCAACATCGCTTTTAGCATTTAAGCGCCGCCTGTCATGAGTACTTTCAATGGCAGTTTGCTTGAATGCGCGCGTCTGCGGGCCTATAGTGAAATCCCTTCGCTAAGGAGTCTCTTATGCGAAAACTCATGGCCTCTATGATAGTGGGCCTGATAGGGCTGACCGCGCTGTCCGTGTCGACCACGGCTGTCGCATGCGGTGATTCGAGCTATCAGTCATCTTCTGACGGTAAGTGATCCCGCCGCCCGAAGGCGCCGAGTGCGCACAAAAAAAGGCCTTCATCTGACGATGAAGGCCTTTTACTTTTAGCACCTGTTTCAAGGGCTATTCTGCTTTTTCGGCAGGCGTTGCTTAACAGGGGCGCGACGCCATGCGTGGAGCGCTTGCCCTTATTTCGTTTTAGGCTGCGTGACGAAGCCGATCTTGGTGAGGCCGCCGGCCTGCGCCGCCGACATCACTTGCGCCACTTTCTCATACGCGACCTTGCGGTCCGCATCCAGATGCAGCTCCGGCTGCGGATTCGCTTGCGCGGCCTCTGCAATCTTCGCGCTCAGCGCCGCGTCGTCGACCTTCTTGTCGTCCCACAACACGTTGCCGTCCGCATCGATCGCGATTGTCACTTGCGCGGGCTTGGTATCTTCCTTCTGACTGCTTGCATGCGGCAGATCGATTTTGACCGCGTGACGAATCACCGGAATCGTCACCATGAAGACGATCAGGAGAACCAACATCACGTCGACGAGCGGCGTCATGTTGATTTCGTTCATCAGGCCGTCGTCATCGTCGCTGGCGAAGGGGCTCATTGCCATCGGAATACCTCGTCGATCAGTGAGCGCGCGTGGCGAGACGCAAACCGTCGCCGCGCTTGGACGACGACAGACGGGCGCCCGTCACGAAGAACGCATGCAGGCCGTGCGCAAAACGGCTCAGCTTGGCGACGATCGCCTTGTTGGCGCGCGTCAGCGCGTTGTAGCCGAGCACGGCCGGAATCGCGACGAACAGGCCGAACGCGGTCATGATCAGCGCTTCGCCGACCGGGCCCGCGACCTGATCGATCGACGACTGGCCGCTTGCGCCGATTGCCAGCAGGGCGTGATAGATGCCCCACACCGTACCGAACAGACCGACGAACGGCGCCGTGCTGCCGATCGAGGCGAGAATCGCCAGACCGCTTTGCATGCGCGCGACGCTGTCATCCATCGTGTCTTTCAGGCAGCGTGTCACCCAGTCCGACACGTCCATACGATCATGCAGATGCGGCTGGGTTTGGTGATGGTGATCGGCGGCTTCCTGGCCCGACAGCGCGAGCGCGAGGAAAGGATTGTCCTGCGGCGTCGACGAACCGCCGCCGAGTTTCTTCACGCCGTCGGCGAGATCGTCCGAATGCCAGAACTGCTGCTCGGCGTTCTTCGTGAGACGGTTCAGGCGCATCACATTCCAGCCCTTGATGGCGATCACGCTCCACGACATCACCGACATGATCAACAGCGCGAGCGCGATACCACGCGTCACGAAATCCCCTTGCGCCCACACGTGCGCCAGTCCGTAGTTTTGCATTGCTATTCCTTCTTTTTTGAAATCCGCCTCAATCGTTCAGATTGAAGTTGTAAGGCTGGGTGTACGCGGCCCGAACCGGCTGGCCGTTCTCGAGATAGGGTTTGCAGGCACTCGCGTGCGCCGCGGCAAGCGCGGCATCGTCCAGACGGTTGAAGCCGCTGCTCTTTTTCAGTTCGATGTTCTCGAGCTTGCCCGTCAGTCCGACCACGAACTTCACATAGGCCGTGCCGGTTTCACCACGCCGTTTGGACAGCGATGGGTATTCTGGCGTGACCATGTTGCAGTCGATGTGCGAAACGTTTTTCGGCGCGGTGATTTCCATCGTCGGCCGGCCGACCGCCGGCGCCGCCTGAACGGGCGGTGCGGCCGGCGCGGGCGGCGTCGGATCAGGCGCCGCGACAGGCGTGGGCGACGGCGCGGCAGCCTCGGGTAGCGGCGTAGGCGCTGGTTTGGGCGTCGGTGTCGGCTTTGGCTGGACTTTGGCTTTGGTATGGACCGGCGGCGTCGGCTTGGGCGGTGGCGGCGCGATCGATTGCAACGCGACGGGCGCGGCCACCGGCGCCGGCGGCAGCAACTGGGCGGTCATGACGCGCGATTCGATTGCCGGTGGCGTGGGGTCATGACGCAGCGTCAGGATCACGGCGAGCAAAGCGACATGAACCGCCGCGACCGCGGCAGTCGCGCTCAAGGCACGGGAGTTCATTCTGAGGGACGAAGCCGGCGTGGTGCGGGCTGAAACGGTATGCGAGGCCTGCATGTTAGCGTGGAGGCGTGCAGTCGATGCGGCACGTCAGACAAGACATCGTCATTTTCGGAAGATCAGCAGCGAAATGAACAAAGTGGTCACGAAACCTATCAGCAATTCCATCTCGAACTCCTTTTAACGGATGAGCGGGGTAGCTGGCTGGTACGGATACTGGCTTGCTGACGGCAGTGGGATAACGCGTGAAGCAGTGGGGCGGCAAGCCCCGGGGCGCGGCATGGGCCACGCCCTGAAAATGGACTCAGGCGGCCTTGCGTTCGTAAAACGTCAGCGGCACGGGCTGCGAGTGATGGTCGAAGCCGCAACGGCTCGCGCATACGCCGCTTTCCATCATGACGTCGCGCACGGAATCCGCGCACTTGCCACAGCAGCTAGCGACGCCGAGTTCGAACTGGAGTTCGTCGAACGAATCGACGCCTTCCGCGATCGAGGCACGGATCTTTCGGTCAGAAACAGACTTGCAGACACAGACAATCATGGCAGGGCGTCATAGCTAACGTTAATGCGAACTATTATCATTTTGATTGGCCGGTTTGGCAAGCGTCCTGCATCATTTTTTGTAACAAAACCAGACTCTTAGAAGGGTTTCGTCTAACGGAGCGGCTGGGGCGCGACTGGCGGGAAGAGGGCAGAAACGTCCGAAAACCATGCGAAAAGGCCGTCTGGCGGCCTAAGCACTGCGGGCGAGGGGCTTTATGCGGCTTGGGAATCCGGCGCGGCCGTGCGGCGCGATGGGATCACGACCCGGTCGACCGTTGCGTCGATATGCAGCAGGGTCGCGGCGAGTTGCTGCTGATGCGCGCCGTCGTCGGTCGAATAAAAGCGGGCCGGAACAGAGCCGGGGCTTGCCGCCATGGCGCGCAGCCCATGCTGATCGAGTACTCGTTCCAGCTGACGCGCGATGGCCACGCTCGTATCGATCAGCATCAGCCGGTCGCCGACGATATCGCGGATCGCCGCGTCGAGAAACGGATAGTGGGTGCAACCGAGCACCAAAGTGTCGGCGCCGGCGTCGAGCATGGGCTCCAGGTAGCTGCGCAGCAGGGCGCGCAGTTCAGCGGACCCGACGTCGCAGCGTTCCACCGCCTGCACGAGCCCGTGGCCCGGTTGGCAAAGAAAACGGCAGTCACTGGCGTAGCGCCCGAGCAAGGCCTGGAAGCGCGCGCTGCGCAACGTCACTTGAGTGGCGAGTACGCCGGCAACACGTGTTTTCGACTGCAGCGCGGCGGGTTTGATGCCCGGCTCGACGCCTACCAGCGGGATCGCCAGCTTTTCGCGGACCAGCGCGATCGACTGTGCGGTCGCCGTGTTGCACGCGACCACCAGCGCCTTCGCGCCTTGTTTGGCGAGCCATTCTCCGATTGCGAGGGTGCGATCGGCGATGAAGTCGTCGTCGCGTTCGCCGTAGGGGGCGTAGAGCGAGTCGGCAACGTAGATGAGCGCCTCGTTGGGCAGTTGCGCCCGAACCGCCCGCAACACCGACAAACCGCCCAGACCCGAATCGAAAATGCCGACCGGCGCTCGTGAATTGTCACCGGAGTTGGCAATTCCGACACTCGAAGACGGCGATTCTGTGGACATAGGCGATAAGGAGACGCGCGGCGCACCGGTCACGGGAAACTCACGAAAACGGGGAAGTGCGCAAGTATATCGCCCGCACGGCGCCTGCTTTGGCAAACGGGCCCGCTCGCTTGCCGGCTGATCACCAGCCAGGCGGGATCGCGTATGAGCAGACCCATGAGCCGGCGCGCGGGTTCTACGTGCCTCGGTTCGATCAGGACTCGATCGAGCCCATTGCGGTTTGCTGGTAGTTCTGGATGCCGACCTTGTCGATCAGGTCGAGTTGCGTTTCGAGCCAGTCGATGTGTTCTTCCGTATCGTCGAGAATCTTCACGAAGATTTCGCGCGAGATGAAATCACGAACGGATTCGCAATACACGATCGCTTCTTTACAGGTGCTCTGTGAAATCTGTTCGAGCTTCAGATCGCAAGCGAGGATTTCTTTGGTTTCCTCGCCGATCAGCAGCTTGTGCAGGTCTTGCAGGTTCGGCAGGCCGTCGAGCATGAAAATGCGTTCGATCAGCCAGTCGGCGTGCTTCATCTCGCCGATCGATTCGTCGTATTCATGCTTGCCGAGTTTCTCGAGACCCCAGTGCTTGTACATCCGCGCGTGCAGGAAGTACTGGTTGATCGCGGTCAGTTCGTTTTTCAACTGTGAGTTGAGATATTCGATGACCTTCTTGTCGCCTTGCATGATGTGTCCTTATAGGGATTTGATTTTCCCAGAACAATAAACGTCGAAACGCGAAAAGCCAAGGCAAAAAATCAGATTCTGGCCTGATTTCAGAGGGTTTTTCGCGTGATGCGTACCGTTCTCATTTCATCATAAAAAAGCCGGGGTTTCGGGCCCCGGCTTTAAATTATTCAGAGGATGTTAATAGCGATCAAACCGTCGCGACCGGAATTTTGCCGATCTTTGCTTGCCATTCCTTCGGACCGGTCTGGTGCACCGAGGTACCGTTCGAATCGACGGCAACCGTCACCGGCATGTCCTGCACGTCGAACTCGTAGATCGCTTCCATGCCGAGGTCCTCGAACGCGAGAACCTTCGCGCTGCGAATCGCTTTCGACACGAGGTAAGCCGCACCGCCTACGGCCATCAGATACGCGGCCTTGTGCTTCTTGATCGCCTCGATCGCAACCGGGCCGCGCTCGGCCTTGCCGATCATCGAAATTAGGCCGGTTTGCGACAACATGGTCTCGGTGAATTTGTCCATGCGCGTGGCGGTGGTCGGGCCTGCCGGGCCGACTGCCTCGTCGCGCACCGGATCGACCGGCCCGACGTAATAGATCACGCGGTTCGTGAAATCGACCGGCAGTTTTTCGCCCTTGGCAAGCATGTCGGCGATGCGCTTGTGCGCGGCGTCGCGGCCCGTCAACATCTTGCCCGACAGCAGCAGAGTCTGGCCCGGCTTCCACGAGGCGACTTGTTCCGGCGTCAGCGTGTTCAGATCGACGCGCTGGCTCTTTTCCGTGTCCGGTTCCCACTGCACCTTCGGCCATGCGTCGAGCGACGGCGCTTCGAGCTTCGCGACGCCCGAGCCATCGAGCGTGAAATGCGCGTGACGGGTCGCCGCGCAGTTCGGGATGATCGCGATCGGCTTGCTCGCCGCATGCGTCGGTGCGGCCATGATCTTCACGTCGAGTACGGTGGCAAGACCGCCGAGACCCTGTGCGCCGATCCCGAGCGCGTTGACCTTCTCGTGCAGTTCGACCCGCAGTTCTTCGATCCAGTCTTTCGGGCCGCGGGCGATCACGTCCTGAATGTCGATCGGATCCATCAGCGATTCCTTCGCCATCACCATCGCTTTCTCAGCGGTCCCGCCAATGCCGATGCCGAGCATACCCGGCGGGCACCAGCCCGCGCCCATGGTCGGCACGGTCTTCAGAATCCAGTCGACGATCGAGTCCGACGGGTTCAGCATCGCGAACTTCGACTTGTTCTCCGAGCCACCGCCCTTGGCCGCGACCTGCACGTCGACCTTGTCGCCCGGCACGATCTCGTAGTGGATCACGGCCGGCGTGTTGTCTTTCGTATTCTTGCGTGCGCCTTCCGGCGGGCTCACGATCGATGCGCGCAGCACGTTGTCCGGGTTCAGATAACCGCGGCGCACGCCTTCGTTGATCATCTCGGTGACGCCCATCGTCGCACCGTCCCAACGCACGTCCATGCCGACCTTCACGAACACCGTGACGATGCCGGTGTCCTGGCAGATCGGGCGCTTGCCTTCGGCGCACATGCGGCTGTTGGTGAGAATCTGCGCGATCGCATCCTTCGCGGCCGGGCTCTCTTCGAGCTCGTACGCGCGGCCCAAGGCCTGGATGTAGTCGAGCGGGTGGTAATAGCTGATGTACTGAAGCGAATCAGCGATGCTCTGAATCAGATCTTCCTGTTTGATGACGGTCATGGCTAGCTCAGTGGGGACAATGGCGCTTGTTATTCCGACGCGCGGGGCAGTGCGTCAGTCGTGCGCCTTCAGGGGAGTGGAATCGTGCGAGCTCACGACATGCAGCGTCGTGGGCTCCTGAAAATGTTTCGGATGCGTATGCGTGGTGAGGCGGTCGACGAGTGCCATTACCAGCGCCGAGACGAGGAACGCGACGTGAATGATCACCTGCCACATGATGGTGTGCGTCGAATTCTGGTCGGGGCTGATAAAGGTCTTCAATAGATGGATCGACGAGATGCTGATCAGCGCCATCGACAGTTTGACCTTCAGCACGCCGGCGTTCACGTGGTCGAGCCATTCCGGTTCGTCCGGATGACCTTCCACACCGAGGCGTGACACAAAGGTTTCATAGCCGCCGATGATCACCATGATCAGCAGGTTCGAGATCATCACCACGTCGATCAGACCAAGGACCACCAGCATGATGTTGGTTTCGTCGAGCGTCATGGACGCGCTGACCAGATGCCAGACTTCTTTCAGGAACAGGACGACGTAGACTGCCTGGGCGACGATCAGCCCCAGGTACAGCGGCACCTGCAGCCAGCGGCTCATGAAGATGATGACGGGCAGCGGGCGCATCGGGCGGCGCTGACGGGCGGAGTCGGGTCGCGAAGCGGACATAGATAAGAGTCAGATGAAACGCAGGTGACGGAACACGGACCAAATGCGCTGTCCCGACGCGCAAATCAAACGCGCGATCGAGCACGCAAACCAGGGCGCAGACGGCGCAGTACGCGGCGAGGGAGGCCGGAGAAGCTCGCGTCAGGCGCGCTATTGTACAGCGTTGGATGAAATTGCTGCGGCGCGGCGGGCAGTGCGGGTTGGCGCACGCTGCTGGAGCCCGCCGTAGAACGGGGCCTTACCAGGCAGCGGTCAACAGGCGGTGATCGACGGATTGCGGCGCTTACGAAGCCACCGGCGGCACCCGTTTGACCTTCAGGCTCGCCAGCCCGATGCCCGCTACCACGCAGGCGAGCGCGAAGCCGTGCGCGAGCGTGGGCCGCTCATCGAGAAATACGATGCCGTAGATCGCCGCGGCCACCGGCAGCACGGCGCTGAACACACCCGCAAGACTGCCCGGCACGTGGCGAATGCCCTTCATCCACAGCCAGAAGGAGAAGATGCTCGCCGACAGCCCGTACCACAGCACCAGCGTCCAGACGCTAACCGGCACCGCGCGGTAGTCGAAGTGCAGCAGTGCGGTGGCGCCGAGCGGCAGCATCAGCAGCAGGCCGAACATATGCGTGTAGGCGCAGATGTCGATCGGTGCGAGCGTCTGCGTCAAACGGCGCGACAGAATGATGTACAGCGATTCGCAGCACACGGCGCCCAGCACCATCAGATTGCCGGTGAACGAAGTCTCGCCGCCCGCATTCTCATCCACATGGGCCAGATTGATGACCACCACACCGACAATCGCCAGCGCGATCGAGGCGAGTGCCCGACCGTTCGGACGCTCTTTGAGAATCAGCCACGAGAGCAGCGCGACGACCGCCGGGATCGTGCTGGTGATGACGCCGGCCGCGACCGCGCTCGTGCGTTGCACGCCGCCCAGCATCAGAAGCGTGAACCCGAAGGTGCCGAACAGCGCCTGCAAAAACAGGTTGAGCCATTCATCGCGTTTGACGCGGCGCAGCTTGGCCACGCGCAGCAACGGCCATAACACCGCCATGGCGATCACGAAGCGCAGCAGCGCGAACAGGGGAACGGGGACAAACTCGACGATCGATTTACCGATTCCGACGTTGCTGCCGACCAGCAGCATCGAGGTAATGAGAAGCAGGGAGTAACGATTCAAGCTGGAATCCAGACGACTAGTTCAGTTAGCATTGTAAGAGGGCGCGTGAGCGAGCGTAAAGGCATGGCACGTCAGGGCGGCACGCGCGATGCCTGCTATGTGCCCGATATCGGCGTCGATTGATGGTGCCGGGTTGCACCGGCATGTCGAATTGATCGCATGAACGGAATAGAGCGCGTAGCATGCCGTGCCGGACGAACACGAACCGCATAAGGGTTTTCGCTCGCATGCAATGCGCTGCGCGTAAGTGGCTGGTAAGTTGCAAAGTTTATGTTTGAACGCGAGAGCGGAACGACGGTCTTTCACGCAGTCATGTTGCGGTGCCGCATGAATGAAGATGAAAGGCAGACGGGCCGTGGCGCAGAGATCCGCGATCGCTGCGCGAGGGTTGGAGACAGTGCGCCGCCTTTCGATCAGGAATGGTGGCGCCATCATGACATGGCGCGCCACGGGCGCGCCGGCACAGGTTTTACGTTTCATCTTCACCAAGGGGTTGTCGATGTCTGCGATTGAATCGGTTCTTCAGGAACGCCGTGTTTTCCCGCCCTCCGCTGAAGCAGCGGCGGGTGCGACGATCTCCGGCATGGATGCGTACCGGGCGCTGGCCGCCGAAGCGGAACGCGATTACGAGGGTTTCTGGGGGCGCCTCGCTCGCGAGACGCTGAGCTGGAGCAAGCCCTTCAGCAAGGTGCTCGACGAATCGAAGGCGCCTTTCTATACCTGGTTCGAAGACGGCCAGCTGAACGCGTCGTATAACAGCATCGACCGTCATGTCGAAGCCGGCAATGGCGAGCGCGTTGCGATCGTCTTCGAAGCCGACGACGGCACTGTCACCAACGTCACCTATAACGATCTGCTGCAACGCGTGTCGCGTTTTGCGAATGCGTTGAAGAAGCGCGGCGTGAAGAAGGGCGATCGCGTCGTGATCTATATGCCGATGTCGATCGAAGGCATTGTCGCGATGCAGGCCTGCGCACGGATCGGCGCGACGCATTCGGTGGTGTTCGGCGGCTTCTCGTCGAAGTCGCTCAATGAGCGGCTGGTGGACGTGGGCGCGGTGGCGCTCGTCACGTCCGACGAACAGATGCGCGGCGGCAAAGCATTGCCGCTGAAAAACATCGCCGACGAAGCCATCGCCATGGGCGGCTGCGATGCGGTGAAGAGCGTGATCGTCTACAAGCGTACCGGTGGCAAGATCGCGTGGGACGACAGCCGCGATCTGTGGATGCACGAGCTCACGCAGGCCGAATCGGATCAATGCGCGCCTGAATGGGTCGGCGCCGAGCATCCGCTTTTCATTCTGTACACGTCGGGCTCGACCGGCAAGCCGAAGGGTGTGCAGCACAGCACCGGCGGCTATCTGCTGTGGGCCGCGCAGACCATGAAGTGGACCTTCGACTGGAAGCCGACGGACGTGTTCTGGTGTACCGCCGACATCGGCTGGATTACTGGCCACAGCTACATCACGTATGGACCGTTGACGCTCGGCGGCACCCAGGTCGTGTTCGAAGGCGTGCCGACCTATCCGAACGCCGGCCGCTTCTGGGACATGATCGCGAAGCACAAGGTCACGCTGTTCTATACCGCGCCCACGGCGATCCGCTCGCTGATCAAGGCCGCAGAAGCGGACGAGAAAGTTCATCCGAAGAGCTACGACCTGTCGACGCTGCGCATTATCGGCACGGTCGGCGAGCCGATCAATCCGGAAGCATGGGTGTGGTATCACGAGAACGTCGGCGGCGGCCGTTGCCCGATCGTCGATACGTGGTGGCAAACCGAAACCGGCGGTCACATGATCACGCCGCTGCCGGGGGCCACGCCCCTGGTGCCGGGTTCGTGCACGCTGCCGCTGCCGGGCATCATGGCGGCGGTAGTCGATGAAACCGGGCAGGACGTGCCGAACGGGCAGGGCGGCATTCTGGTGGTGAAGCGTCCATGGCCGTCGATGCTGCGCAATGTGTGGGGCGATCCGGACCGCTACCAGAAGAGCTATTTCCCCGAAGAGCTCGGCGGCAAGCTCTATCTCGCCGGCGACGGCGCGGTGCGGGACAAGGAGACCGGCTACTTCACGATCATGGGCCGCATCGACGATGTGCTCAACGTGTCCGGCCACCGTCTCGGCACGATGGAGATCGAATCGGCGCTGGTGTCGAACCCGATCGTGGCGGAAGCGGCCGTGGTGGGCCGTCCCGATGCGACGACCGGCGAAGCCGTGTGTGCCTTCGTGGTGCTCAAGCGCGCGCGTCCCGAAGGCGAAGAAGCGGTGAAGCTCGCCAACGAACTGCGTGCCTGGGTTGCTAAGGAAATCGGTCCGATTGCCAAGCCGAAGGACATCCGCTTCGGCGAGAACCTGCCGAAGACGCGTTCGGGCAAGATCATGCGCCGCCTGTTGCGCTCGCTTGCGAAGGGCGAGGAAATCACTCAGGACGTCTCGACGCTGGAGAACCCGGCGATTCTCGATCAGCTCGGCGAGTCGCTCTGAGCTGAGGTTTGCCAGGGTGTGCAGCAAGGGTGTGTCGAACGATGCGCCTTTGTCTGAACCCAGGTGTCGACCACTCACGTCAGGCCGTCAAAGCCACTGCGCGGACAATCCCGATTGCCTGCCCGGTGGCTTTTTGATACATAGGCGCATGGCCGTGCCGCACCACACCTCTCACGCTACGATCAATCCCGTACCCGAACCGCCTGCGGTCTCGGCTGCGATGGCGCGCGCGCATCAGAAGTACTGGCGCTTCAATCTTGCGTTGATCGCGGCGTTGATGACGGTCGGCTTTGTGGTGTCGTTCGTTTTGCCGCTGGTGGCGCCGGCGTTGGATCAGGTGCGCTTCTTCGGCTTCAGATTGCCGTTTTATTTCGGTGCGCAAGGGGCGATTCTGATCTACGTCGCGTTGATCGTCGTGTATATCGTGCTGATGCAGCGCGCCGACCGCCGTCTGCAACGCGCTTTCGATGCGGATGCGAGTATCAGCAGCCTAAGCAGCAACGGTGCCGATTCCCGTGCGCCCACCGCGCGCGGAAGCTGAGCCGATGAAGCTCACGAACCGCCTGATCCGCTCCTACGCGCTTTATACGCTCGGCTTCCTGCTTTTCATCTACGTGATGTGGCGTATCGAGCGGACCACCGGGCCTGGCGTATGGATCGGCTATGTGTTCCTGTTCGTGCCGATCGCGGTGTATGCGGTGATCGGCTTGCTGTCGCGCACCTCCGACCTGGTTGAATACTACGTGGCGGGGCGGCGCGTGCCGTCCTTCTTCAACGGCATGGCGACTGCGGCTGACTGGTTATCCGCGGCGTCGTTCATTGGTCTTGCCGGGTCCCTCTATGCGACCGGCTACGACGGTCTCGCGTACCTGATGGGTTGGACCGGCGGCTATTGCCTCGTCGCATTTCTGCTCGCACCGTACGTGCGCAAGCTCGCGCGCTACACGATTCCCGACTTTCTCGGCACGCGCTTTTCGAGCAACGCGGTGCGCGGACTCGCTGCGTTAGCGGCGATCCTGTGCTCGTTCGTTTACCTGGTTGCGCAGATTCAGGGGGTCGGCCTGATTGCGACGCGTTTTATCGGCGTGGATTTCGCGGTCGGCATTTTCTGCGGGCTCGCGGGGATTCTCGTGTGCTCGTTTCTGGGCGGCATGCGTGCCGTGACGTGGACTCAGGTCGCGCAATACATCATCCTGATCGCGGCGATTCTGATTCCCGTGTCGATGATCGCGCATAAGGATGGCCTCGGCTGGGTGCCGCAGTTCAACTACGGGCGCTTGATGGAGCGCGTCGAAGGTCTCGAGAAGCAGGTGCGCGAGGCGCCGCTCGAGCAGACCGTACGCGACGACTATCGGCGGCGTGCCGATCTGATGCAGATGCGGCTCGATACGCTGCCGCAATCGTTCGTTGACGAGAAACTGCGCCTCATGCAGGAAGTCGCGGACTTGCGTCGCCACAATGGTCCATTACGCGAGATCAAGGAGCGTGAAAGATCGCTCGAGCAGTTTCCACGCGACGCCGCCGCTGCGCAGATCGTCTGGACTCAGCGCCGCGACGAGATGCTGACGCGCGCGGCCGCGCCGGTGCCGATGCACGAGCCGTTTCCCGCTTCGAGCGAAGAGGACCGGCGCACCCATGAGCGCAATTTCCTGTCGCTGCTGCTGTGCCTGTCACTTGGCACGGCGAGCCTGCCGCACATCCTGACGCGCTACAACACCACGACTTCGGTGGCTTCCGCGCGACGCTCGGTCGGCTGGACGTTGTTCTTCGTCGCGCTGTTTTATCTGACGGTGCCTGTGCTCGCCGTGCTGATCAAGTACGAGATATTGACTAATCTGGTGGGTCACCACTTTGCCGATTTGCCGCAGTGGCTTACGCAGTGGCGCAAGGTCGAACCGAGTCTGATCAGCCTCGCCGATACGAATGGCGACGGCATGGTGCGCTGGAGCGAGATTCAGATGCAGCCTGATATGGTGGTGCTCGCAGCGCCCGAGATCGCCGGGCTGCCATATGTGATGTCGGGGCTGATCGCGGCCGGTGCGCTGGCCGCGGCGCTCTCGACCGCCGATGGTTTGCTGCTGACGATCGCCAACGCGTTGTCGCACGACGTCTACTATCACATGATCGATCCGGCGGCATCGAGCCAGCGGCGCGTGACCATCTCGAAGATTCTGTTGCTGGGCGTGGCGCTGTTTGCATCGTATGTGGCTTCGCTGAATACGGGGAATATTCTGTTTCTGGTGGGCGCGGCGTTTTCGCTGGCGGCTTCGAGTCTGTTTCCGGTGCTGGTGCTGGGCGTGTTCTGGAAACGCACCACGCGGCTTGGGGCCGTGGCGGGCATGGTGGCGGGGCTGGTGGTGTGCATTTACTACATCGTCTCGACGTATCCGTTCTTTACGCAGATGACTGGCTTTGCCGGCGCGCGGTGGTTTGGGATCGAGCCGATCAGCTCCGGCGTGTTCGGTGTGCCGGCGGGGTTTCTGGTGGCGATCGGTGTGAGTCTGATCGACCGGAAACCGGACGCTTATACGAGGGCGCTGGTGGACTACATCCGGCATCCTTAAGCGGGTTTGCGCATGGGTGTGGCGCAGGGCGCGAAGTTTGCTATAATTCGGCTCCCCGCCGGAGAGATGGATGAGCGGTTTAAGTCGCACGCCTGGAAAGCGTGTATAGGTTAATAACCTATCCGGGGTTCGAATCCCCGTCTCTCCGCCAGAAATGAATGATAAGCCGTTGAATCTGAAAGGATTCAACGGCTTTTTGTTTTTCCGACTATCAAATCGACTATCAAGCGGCGAATGCGCGATTTGGCGGGGGCGTCGATGCGGTTCTTCGCTTACCCGTCGCATACCCCCGCAAAGCGGGCACTTAACAGAGCCGGGAAGAGCGCTGAAGCTCGTTCTCGATCAATTGGTTTTTCCCTGAGTCCGCGTTAGCATACGGCGGTCAGGGCGGGTAATGTCCCTGATCAATTCGCGGCTTCACGAGGTGCCCATAACGCTAGGCTTGCCCTATACAAATAGGTGTGGTCATGCAACATAATAGCGACAAACCAAAGCGAGCTCTGATTGCATATTGCGCGCTGGCAGACCGTCTCAAAACCCAAGGCGTCGGTGCCTTACAATCCCTCATCCCGTTTTTCGCAGAAGCGTGTACGCAGTTTGCTGGGGAGCTATTTGACGCCCAGAAGTTTTCTGCCGCAGTAGCCGAACGCTACGGGATCAAAATCCCCAGACTCGCTGCCCTCGGACTAGCCGAGCATCTTGTTCGTGAGGGAATACTCGAAGAGATTTCGAATCACGGAGCAAGCTCAGTCTACCGATACGTAAAGCTCGCGCAGCTCGCTACGAGCGTTACGGCGTCATCCGTAAGCGAAGCTGAGGTCGAGAAAATTCTCGCCTCGTTTGCTGCGTATTGTCGTGGAGATGACCGCCTCGCGAGCATCGATGATGCCGCACTTCATGCTGGCTTCCTGAGTAGGTTGCTTAACATTGACTCGATGAAGCTGCTCGCTCGACGTGAAGCGTCGATTGCCGCAAAAAAGAGCGCCAATACTCTGACTGTTCCATCGCGAACACCTGCACGGGACGCACATGAAAGTGAGGAGCTACACCTTGACTTTCTGACTTCGCAATTTTTGCTGGACTTGCGTGACAAGCAGGCGGCGATGTTCGAGGTCGTTTCGGACGTGGCGTTCGCAAGCATGGCAGCGGAAGCAATCACCTGCTTTCTCGAACCTCCGAGTGCTGGCACAGCATTGGATGGTCTAACAGTTTTTCTCGATTCACCGCTTTTGCTCGACATGCTTGGTGTCAATGACGAATACGCCGAGTACGGGAAGGAATTGCTCGAAACCATCAAGGCCAGTGGAGCGCACGCGGCGGTGCTTGAGCATTGTGTGGCGGAGGCCGAAACGGCGGTCTACGCGCAACTGCAGTATTTGCGATCAGGTGTGAACCAGTTTGGATATAAATGGGGGCTTTCGTCTAAACCTGATCTTCTAAACGCTCTAGTGGGCAACGTAGGTGAACGCGCATATGATCGCCTCAATGTTGATGTCCAGCGTGATCCCGATTTGAGTCTGTTTCGTCGGTCGCCTACCACTGTGGCGGAGATAGAAACGGAAATGGATCGGCGCATGCAAGCTTGGAAAAAAGAAGAAGCGAAAGACCATGATCGAAAGTCCGTCTGGTCAATGCTCACCATGAGAGATTCCTCAAGTCCATGTCCTAGGATATGTGATGCGACGTGGCTGCTGCTTTCACGTAACACAGCCTTGGTCTCAATTGCCAATGACGCTTGGGATCGTTGGCTGAAGGGTACGACCAAACACAGTTTGGTTCACATTGACAAATGGGCACCCGTAGCGATGTCGGATAAGCAATTTGCCGGTTACGTCTGGGCGCGCGGCGGAGGGACCAATGTCACGATGCCACGGACTAGGCTGCTGGCTCATTGTTCGGCTGCCGTTCGCCCTCGCGGAGACGTGAAGGCGCGAGCATATAACTTGGTTTTGGACTTGGCCGGAAAGGACGAAGCGGATGACCTCGCTGCGTTGCTTGAGGATCGCGAAGGCGCCCGTGCGCTCATGCGTGCAACCAGAGGAGACCCCGAGGACGTCACACCGGAACGACTCCCATTCATTATCGAGCAAGTCAAACTGGCGGCGGGGGAATTTGCTGCCGCCCGTGTTCGCGAAGAAAATGAACAAAGAACAAAGGAAATCAATGCCACTCATGAGGCAGAAAAGCAACGCATACGCGATGAGACGGCCGCAATTGAGGCGATGCGGTTAGAGGAGGCTGCCGCAGCGGATGCTGCTCTACGTGCGCAAAAAGCACAGCACGAAGAACTTGCAGCTACGCATCGGGTGTTGCAACAAGAGTTAGACGCAAAAAAAGCAGCCGATGCGGCCCGGACGACAGCGATACTGAAGGACGGGCTTCGTGCCGGTATCGGTCTATTTCGGCAATTGCGTTGGGCAAGTGCAATATCGTTCGGATTGGTCTCTGGCGCGGTAGCTTACGTCTCAACGGTTAATCCGATTGTTTCGGCCTGTCTTGCTCCTCTCGTCGGCATAGGCGGCTTTTGGTTCGTTCCGGAATTCCTAGAATCCCCTTTGAACCGAATCGCGATGCGTAGGTTGCGCCAAGTCATCAAGCATAAGGACGAAAGCATTGTGATTCCGGGTGAAATTCCCGATTTCAGGCGAGGAACATGGAGCGCCGTTGCCAAACTGCCAGATTCATCGGAGGCGCGACTATCCTCTGTCGTAGAGTCGCTATCCGATTGATTCGCCACGGCGGATTACGATTCACTATCGCAGGTCACGGCTACAGTAAACCTTGCCCTCTAGGGCGATGCTTTGGATTGCGTGATCAAGAAGTTGTTGAAATCGATAATGGCCCGCCAGTACGTTTGCCAAGTGCACACCATCAAGTAGCATCATCGTAAGGTTCTTACCCGTGGGAAGAGTAGCGAGAACGCCGCTGGTGAAGCCAGACATGGAAATGAACAGACCACGGCCGTCCATCTTGCCGGACAGTTTGTAATGGAAGTGACCTACTTGCGCAGGATCGGTCTGTGCGGCGGTCCATTTCAACTCTACAAGATAAAATCGTCCCTCGTATTTGAGCGCACCGTCAAATTGTTCACCCGTAATTCGGAACGGTTCCACGACCGGTATGTCGCTGATTTTCATCAATTCGGTGAAAATCTTCTCAAGCTCGTAGCCCTTCTCTTGGGGCGGGATACTATGCGCGGCTAGAAACCGATGCTGAAGACGAGCAAGCTTGCTTTCGTAGCTGTCGGTGGCGACCTTGGTGGAAGTATTGCGAACTGCCTGTTTTGCTTCTTGTTCCCTGTTCTGCTTTGCCTGCAGCTCCTTGAGTCGCAGTGCAGCAAACTGCGCTTTCTGCACTTGATGGCCGCTGTCTTGCGGCGTGAAGGTTTCTTGTTCGATCAGGATGCGAACAAAATTTCGGGAGACTTCGAGGCGGCGGTTGTACTCGTCATTGCGCAACTGTTGGTACAGCGCGTCCATTTGGCTGCGTTTTGTCAATGTTTTGCCAGTTTCATCCCGGAGAGTCTTGATGCGCTCAATGATGGCTACCGTCACCCCGGAGCGCTGCCATGCCTTGTGCAGGTCGCTCTTATACCAGTAAAGATTTGCCAGTCCGTCTTTGATCAGGACTTCAATTTCCTCATTGAATACGTCGAACATTTCTTGCCCCGATACGAGAGATGTGCCTTACCCGGCATGCAATACGTCAACCCAGCGTTTTGTCATTGGCTTGGGCGAATAGGATAATTGTAACGGCTGTTTATTTGTATGCGTGTACGCCGCCACCTGAATCGCCAGGCGAAATTGGCGGCTGAGTTCCAGCGGCAGTACGCATCGACGCGGCCGCGCCGATTGTCGCTTTTGGAGTGTTGATTGGTGAGCGAAAAGCAGCGCTAAAGTAACGAAAATCCGGCGCAGGATCAGGCTGGCCGGACTTCGGGTAGGTGTTTGCTACCGGGCGGACTAAATAGCGCAAAGCGCAGCGTCCTCGCGTATGGAGCGACTACTAAACCACCTGCATTTCTGCAGAATCCAGTCAGGTGCACGTTTGCCTGTCTACGCGCTTCGCGGATGGAGTGGTGATCCGGAGGTTTTAGGATCATTCACCGCTTGATCAAAAACGTTTGCACGTTCGACCCCTTACGCCGACTCAAGTGACGACGCGCCGGTATTATATCGCTCTATCCGAGCTCGCATAGGCCGCTAAAACCGTCCGTGTCGGAGGGGCTGGCGTGGCATGTTCCAAAGGCGATGCATGCGGCCGCGCTGGCAGCGCGCACGAGACCATACGGCGGCGCGTCAATGATCGCAGCAGACCAACCGAAGTTACTCTGCTCACGCGATAACCCCACGTGCCACCCTGCCGTCGCGCTGATCGCGGTAGTCAAACGTCCG
>Ga0310811_10002968_pt1 | contig 21303 bp, 18 predicted proteins | sample YCmetagenome_FD_207642 | JGI IMG/M metagenome (GOLD analysis project Ga0310811, IMG submission 207642) | Soil microbial communities from experimental microcosm in Duke University, North Carolina, United States - YC | ecosystem: Engineered > Artificial ecosystem > Soil microcosm > Unclassified ...
CTTAATGATCCTCGGTTATACATACGAGAGTGCAAAGAAATATCTGGATTCCATTCCGCCTCAGTAAGTTCTTTCTGCCTTTTTGTACAGCTGCAGGCAGGACTCAAATGCGGCTAAACTGTTCACCGAAGGGTGCTTTTCGGTCTTTAATACCATGATGGCTTTCTCCTCGGCAGCTATCGCCTTCGACGTGTCGTGAGCGCGCCAATACCAGTCGGCCATAATATGATACGTGTTGGGAAGGTTAACGGTTTCCGGTGAATAGTCGATCCTCGCCTGGTAGGCTTCAGCTCCCAATTCATAAATTTCGGGGGGTAGCTTTTGCCGCTCCGAACACGACCGGATATTGTTAAAGATGACATAAAAGGGGGGAATTCTATAAGTCGGCGTCACCAACAACACTTTGCCATACTCATAGGCTTTTTGCGGGTCTGTTTTTAGCAACGTATTAAAAGTGACAGCAGCGATATTCAGCGCATATTTAAGTCCGGGTTCCTTGGCAACTATTTCGTCGACTCTTTTTAGCAGCAGTGAATCCATCCCCCCGGGATCGCGCTTTTCAAGTTCGGCTCTATATTCCCGCAATTCGTTACCTGCTGAACCATCCAGTGCTTCCCATCGCATGTTCGATATCCGCGCCGCGGATGCTTTTTCAAGATCGAGGCTATCGTTCAATACTTTTGGCAGAATACCCTCAAGACTGTCGGGGGGGCCGATCCAAGCCAATCTTCCCTCCTGATTAACGACAAAAGCGGCGGGAATGCCGGCCACTCCCGCAGCATTGAACCATCCTGTCGTCATAAAATTGCTGTCTTCCGCCGCTACAGGGTAGTCCATCACGATTCCCATACTGTCTACAAATCCATGCAGGCCATTCACTGAGATACCTCTCTCCATGATATCGACTCCTATAACGGTGACCGTTCTCCCAAATTTTCGGGCAACGAGGGAAAGATGCGGCATTGCCAGTCTGCAGGGGCCACACCAAGTTGCCCAGAACTCCACAACATAGACCCTATCCCGCTGGAACTCCCTGATCGGCGCACCCTTTAGCCATTCACGCACGCGCAGTGGCGGCGCGGCATCACCGACGTTCAACAATGAAGGAGGTGTAAGCTGTCCATTCGCGGCCATTGCCAATAAACAGAAAACCATCGTCCGCAAAAAGATCGATCGCATATAGTAGTCCTTTGATGTCATTCAAATTTAACGAAATTGTCATTAAACCTGAGTGCATTGACGCTGCAGCGGACCTCCCTTTCATTCTACAACATTGAATAAAGGTATCGACGTATTGATTTTTTCAACTCCTCGTAATTTGGTAATGAAACAGGACAAATTTAGATTTGGTCGATGCCTATTCCGCATTCATCGATTTATAAGTTGGAAATATGCTTATAGAATATGATCCCACTGTAAGAGCAGTAATCAACTATCTGCGATTGCTGGGCGCAAAAGTGAACAATGCGACTGTCAATGAAACCTTGCAAAATCATCCGGATTGGCCCAGCCTGCTTTGTGTCAGTGACAGCTTGTCGAAGTGGCGCATACCCAATGCCGCGGGTCGTATTGATAAAGATGAGATCGATCAACTGCCCCTTCCCTTTCTGGCGCCCGTTGAAAAGGTGGGTCCGTTCGTCGTAGTAAAGGAGATTACAGAGACCGAAGTAGGGTATTTTCCTCATGGATACAAAAGATACACGGTAGCGAAAAAAGAAGATTTCTTCAAGGACTGGGGCGGAGTGTACCTGATAGCCGAATCAAATGAAAACTCCGGTGAAGACATAGGACAGTTCCGTAAGGGCAAAAGGCATGCCCGTATCAGAGCCCTGATCCAGGGTTCATTATTGCTTCTATTGCTATTTGCATCCATTCAAATTTTTCGGACCAGGATCAATAACCTTACCCCGGTCCAGCTTTGGAGTGTATATCTTCAATTTTTCATTTTCATGGCGGGGCTTGCCGTTACCCTATTGTTGTTATGGTACGAAGTGGACGATAATAATCCTCTTTTGCAAAAGGTGTGTACTGGGTTGGCCAAGACGAATTGCCGGGCCGTACTGAACAGTGCCGGGGCGAGACTATTTAATTGGATCAGCTGGAGTGAAGTTGGTTTTATCTATTTCAGCGGCGGCCTTCTACTGCTTTTATTCTCGCCCGGTTCCCTGGCCGGCGCGATGGCAGTATCCGGTTGGCTGAGCCTTCTGGCTGTACCGTATCCGGTCTTTTCCGTTTGGTATCAATGGAAGGTGGCGAAACAGTGGTGTTTGCTGTGCCTTGGCGTTCAGTTCCTGCTGGTCATTGCAGCAGTGAATACAATAGCCGGAGGCCTGTTGCATACGGGGTCCGACAATCCTTTCGAACTTTTGTTCGGTGCCGCTGTTTGTTTTTTGTTACCTGCCTTGATATGGGCATTCGGCAAGCCTTTCCTATTCAGAATGCAGAAGGCGAGGCGAACGTACAGAGACTATCTGCAAATAAAATTCAACGAGGAGATCTTCGACACCTTGTTGAAGAAACAAATGCCTATGAAGATGCCTGTAGACGGGTTGGGCATCGATATTGGGAATGCCGGCGCCACCAATACTTTGGTTAAGATCTGCAATCCGTATTGCGGGCCTTGCTCAAGGGCACACCGGCAGATAGAAGAGTTGCTTGAACAGCACGGCAACCTGCGGGTCAAAATAATATTTACCGTGTCAAATGACGATAACGACAGAGGCGCAATTCCTGCAAGGCATTTGATGGCTTTAGCCGCAATGGGCGATGAAAGCTTGACGAAGCAAGCGCTGGATGACTGGTATTTGGCGGAGACAAAGGATTACAATGTCTTCGCCAACAAATATCCGTTAAACGGCGAGCTCGCAAAGCAGGGACCCGGCCTGGAAGCGATGTCGTCCTGGTGCCGGGAAATGAAGGTGGCCGCGACACCCACTATCTTTTTTAACGGGTACCGGCTACCGAGTGCATTTAACATCGATGAGATAAAATATTTTCTTTGGGAATAGTTTCTTTTATCAAAAACAAAACAAATGAAAAAGACAACAAAGATCAGCCTTGCGGCCATCCTTGGCAAATTAAGTCGCGCCGAAATGAAAAACATTGTGGCAGGCTACGGCTGCGACGCCTGGTGCAATTGCGCCCAGTGTGTTTTTTCAGATGGTTCGATCGGCTCTTGCAGGGCATCAAGCAACGGAACATGCTACTGCGCAACCGGCACTTGTCCGTGATAGCCGGATGTTGCAAAGCGAAAGGCTGCGGTCGACTTACCGGGCCGGCTGCAGCCTTCCTAAGTCAACCGGTATTTCACTTTCGGGCTTCTATAAATAAAGAAGTTGGATCATAGACGATGTCTTTTTTGACGTCTAACTCATATAGTTCCCAGCCAGGAATGTCGCTTTTATAGGGATCCATTATTTTGACATTATTGAATCCACAGTCCTCGAGCAGGCGCGAAAGAGAGTACCTGTCATACATCCACATGTGTATTTCTCCACCAAGTCTGAATTTTCCAATTTTATATTCCGGGCTTTGAGCTATTTTATTGGTGAACAGTTTATTAATGTTCCGTTTGCCAAATAGTAAGATATATTTAACAGTGTTTAGAAAATTCAAAGAGTGTCGATCAGTCGCTTTTGACGGTGATCCCGAGTTAAGGAAGTTCCTGATCAATTGACCAACAAAACCTATTCGCCTCATTACATACTCTTCGTTTATCATGGTTTTTTGCAGTAGATATTTTGCCATTTCTCCACCGCTGGAGTTTCTAACGGTTTGATCATACATTTCGAGCATTATCCAGTCATAGTTAGCTTCCGAAAAATCACTTGGGGATTCTAAATTGCATATCAACAACCTCTTGTACTCATCGACAATATTTTCAAGATCCGGCACTACTATACGGATGATCCCATTTTTGACCAGGACCCTATAGCATTCCATCATAAAATCTTTCGCCTTATGTTTCGGTATATGTTCCAAAACTTGCGAATGATATATTACCTCAAATCGATCGTCTTCAAATGGAATACCTTTCAATAAGTTGGCTTTGATCACATCATCTGAATTGGACGCCATGTCGACATTGATCCAGTCTTTATGAAATTTGTTACCACAGCCGAGATTGAGATAATTCAATTTATCCATTTCGCCGATAAATTTAATTGGGCCAATGTAAATTCATTCGTTCCTAAGTTAAAACTAATTCCGGTTAAAGCGATAAAACTTTTCAAATGAAAATTCCTCTGTTTACTTATTACACGGCAACTCACGAAGGGCTATTCGAAAGATTTTTTTATCCAAGTTATCTTGAACACCTAAGCCGGGATTTCGAATTAACAGTGGTCAAAGGAGACCAATTGTGTTCCGGGTCATATATGCAAACGAATTGGACTCTTCAGTTGAGAGAAAGGATTATATATTTAAACGAATTCATTCAAACGACCAAAAGCAATTACTTTTTATTATCAGATGTTGACGTAATTTTTTATAAGAATATTAAGGATGAATTGATCGAGGAGATTAAAGGATTTGATTTGGTTATGCAAGATGATAGTTTTGAAGGAATGCCCAATAATCTCTGTGCCGGATTTTATTTTTGCAGAATCAATGAAACAACAAAGGCCTTTTTTGCAAAGGTGAGCGCGGAATTCAATGATGAATTGGATGATCAAGGGAATATTAATCATCATTTGATTCGAAGCAATAAAATCCGGTTTAAAGCTTTGCCAAGACGATTTTATAATTTACGGTTTTGGAAGCCTGGTGACGTAATCAGATATCCTGACTTTCCCATTGTAATGTATCATGCGAATTTCACTATAGGCGTTGCCAATAAACTTTTTCTGTTGGAAAATTTCCAAAGACACCCCAATAGGGCGGCGGTATGGACCGTTAAGAAATAATGAGAGAACTCAGCTCGCGACGCGCACGAGAACGGATCAGTCCATCAGCAGCTTATTCGCTATAACGATCGTTCCGCCAGGGGTAGGCGGTACTGGAATATCCGCGCTCTTCCCAAAAGCCGAGCTTGTTGTGAGTGAGGAATTCGATCCGGCTGATCCATTTCGATCCCTTCCAGGCGTAGAGCTGCGGGGTGATCATTCGCACCGGACCTCCATGCTCCTTTGGAAGCGGTTTGCCCTCGACAGTATGCGCCAGCAGTACGTCGGGTTTCAAGGCCTCTTCGAGCGCAATATTTGTCGTGTAGTCATCGTATCCATGACAGAGGATATGCGTGGCAGTCTCCAGTGGGGATACCAGCGCCGCCAGATCCATGAAACGCACTCCTTTCCAATTCATATTCAGTTTGGACCATGTCGTCACACAATGAAAATCAGAGGTATCCTCCGTTTGGGGCAAGGCCAGGAAATCAGTCCAGGTAAGGGTCAATGGATGTTCGACCGCACCGTCGATCTTCAGCTGCCATTCCTCAAGCGGAATATCCGGCTCGATCCCCAGGTCCAGGACCGGCCATTTCACCGTCTGTACCTGACCTACGGGCAGCACCGGCATACCATGCCGGTTAAGTTCGCCCGTCCCTTGCGGACGGTCATCCGCCACCGATGGCGTTTGCCGCATTTTCTCCTCGAAACGGGCTTTTAGCTTCATGCGGGCATCTACTACCCTGTTCAATTTATCAAATTCTTCCATTGTATCAATTTTGGGGACGTCTAATTACCGGCGATCCCGTGCTGACTTACTAAATTCCCGTATACCAGGCCCAGCCGCTGTCCCCAGGGTCGACATATTCGTCCGTTACGACGATGCGTTTCAGGTATTTCATGCTTTTATAGCCGATCTGTGTTTCCACCCGCAAACGTAAAGGTGCGCCATGCCGGATCGGCAACGGTTTGCCATTCATTCCGTAGGCAAGGATGGTTTGAGGATGAAAGGCATCGATCATATCGATGCTATCCTGATACCCGTCGTAGGCGTATAAATTCACAAATCGCGCTTTAGCCGAGATCCCTGCGTGCTGCAACAGCTGGCTGAGGGGAACACCGGTCCATTCCGCTACCGCTGTCCATCCTTCTTCGCAGGTATGCCGTGTTATTTGCGTTCGGGCCGGAAGCGCGTGCAGACTGCTCAAAGAATATTTACCAGGCCTGCTTACACTGCCTTCCACCGAAAGGGTCCAATCCAAAAATTCATTGCGCTGGATCAGAGCATAGTCCTTGCTGAATGTCGGGGCATGTTCGTCGGCCGGGTTGATCGTGCCGACAGCCGGGAAAGAAGAAATATCGTTTCGGGAATACTCCTTTGCCAATGCTCTCGTGGAAAGAAGGGCACGTTGGGCCTCGTAAGTGAAATTGTCCCCTGCCCGCAGGATACTGCCATAGGTAGGCGTCGCAGGCGCCTTTACTGTCCGGTAAAGCCAATAACTCCCTAAAGCCGTGATCCCGGTTATGAGGGCCGTCCTTCGCGTTATGAGCTGCTTTTTCTTCATCAGATCAAATAATTGGATTGGCGATCAGGTTTCAATTGTCATGGCCCGCAGCTGTTTCTTGAAACCGGAACGGACAATCATGATAACATGTATTAAGAGGAATAACACTAACAAAACGGCGCTGAAAAAATGAATGGTGCGGGCCGATTGCGCCCCAAAGAAGATGGTCAGCAGCCATGGACAGGACGCAACCACTGCCGGTGACATGGTCAACCCGGTGAGCGCCACGGTGGGCAGGAGGAAAAATAGTACCATACAGTAGCTTAGCTTTTGCAGCAGGCTGTATTGTGGGCCTTTCACAAAAACGGGCCGGCTACGAGCATGAACTGCAATATCCCTGACTATTCCTCTAAAACTCAACTCGCGACGTCCAGGTAGCAGATGGCGACGCACGTGTCTTGTATACAATGCGACCGCCAGGTATATTCCTCCGACTACCACCAATATCCAGGCATTGAGAAAGTGTAAACTTCTGCCCCAGCCGTTTTGGTTAAAGATGTCATAGGTTCTTCCCGCGCTGACCGGGGAGTGGGAATCATTAAAAAAGGCGTGGCTTGCTGTCCATCCGCCATGATGATAATTCCGGCTGATCGGCAGTTCGAACAGCGGCTTTGTCAGATCGTTACCCACATCGCCCCAATATAACCGCGGGTGTACCATCAATATTTCAACCCCGGAGAATACAAGAAACAAAAAACTGATCGTCCCCACCCAATGGGTCCATTTTACCCAGGACTTGTGTCCATCGGGTGTCGCAGATGTGTTGGGATGGGAGGACATTAAATAAATATACAATAAAACATCCATTGTTCCGCGAAACTATCGATTCGGCTTGCAGGATGGGGATAGCATAATAGATAAATCATCGACGCCCATCTTCTTGCCACATGAGGAGACGGTGTGTTGGAAGAGGAAGGTGGAGAGGGGGTTTGGGTGGATATGTGTCGAGAAGAATTGGAAGAGGGGGAGCAGGGTGAGGATGATCTTACCAAAAACAGTCAACTAGTGTATCAAAAACGAACCAAACCCATAGGTTGCGCTACACCATTCAATTGAGAACCAAATATTTCCTGATTTGGCACAACGTTTGGCGAGAATATATCCCGAATATTTCGACTGACACCTTATTGTGTAAAACACACTGATAAGATTGAAATGAAATGTGCGCTCACCTAGTTTCTACTGGTATACATTTACGCCTTGCGGCGAAAATGATCATTTAGGAACAATTGTTCCTTACCTTTCATCTAATTTGCAAATAGAACTAAAACTGTTTTGCCATGACCAAACGATTGCTTGGGAAAATCTCCCTCTTTATCCTTTGCGTACTATTCACGCAACTTTCTCTTGCACAAACAAAATCAATTTCAGGTAAAATATCGGATGACAAAGGGAATCCGGTGCCGGGGGCGACTGTTGCGGTAAAAGGCGCGCAAACGGTTTCAGCTACGGATTCTACGGGTGTTTTTCATTTGACTATCGGCCCGAACGCAAAAACATTGGTCATCTCCTCGGTTGGATTTACGGATAAAGAAATTGAAATTGGCAATTCAACTCGTTTTGACCTTGTGCTTGGCGCACGAAGCCAGACATTAAACGATGTAATCGTCATTGGCTATGGGACAGCCAAGAAAGGCGATCTGACTGCTCCTATTACGACGGTAAACATGGCTGACGTGGAGAAACGCACGATAAGTTCTCCGATGGATGGCCTGCAGGGAAGTGTTCCGGGCGTGCAGGTAGTCAGCAACGGCGCCCCGGGCAGTTCCCCCGATGTCCGGATCCGGGGTGTCGGATCCTTTAATAATGAGAACCCATTATATGTAGTGGACGGTATGTTTGTAAATGACATCGGCTTTCTGAATGCAAATGACATTGCCGAAATGTCCATCCTGAAAGACGCATCGGGCGCGGCTATTTATGGCGTGCGGGCGGCCAATGGCGTGGTACTGATCACCACAAAAAAGGGGAGGCTGAATATGAAAACCCGGATCACCTACAATACTTTCACTGGCCTTCAGGTTCCTGAACACGTCTTAAAGATGGCAAATGGGAAAGATTTTACCAAGTTCGCCCTGCAATGGCAAACAGCTTCGGATTCGGGTTCCATTGCACAATCTGCCGTATTGTATGGGGGGAGCGGGTTAAACCCAACCACGAGTACCGACTGGTACAAGCAGATCCTCCGTCGAAGTGCAACAATAACAAATCACGCACTGGACTTTCAGGGCGGCAGTGATAAGATCACCTATACTTTGGGTGGCAACTACACCTACCAGGGCGGGATCATGCAATATCTGAATAATTTTAAACGGTACAACATCCGTTTCCAAATGGATCTAAAGGCCTTTACCTGGCTGAAACTGGGCATTACGACGACAGTCAGCAACGCAGTCACGTTCAATGCCAACAATGCGGCCTGGGAAACCGCGTTTACCGCATCGCCGCTGTTCCCGGTTTATGATCCCATCCATAACCCCTATGCGTCACCCGTAAAATTCGCCAACAGCGCATTGATCGGAAGGGGGGATCCCAATGCGGTGGCCCAGCAATACTACAATTACAATCGGTCCAAACGGGTTCAGGTCTTACCTGCCGTATATGGTGAAGTGTATCTCTGGAAAAACAAGATCACGTTGCGATCCCAACTGAGCGAGCTATATACGAGCGGGGATTCTGCCAATTATGCCCCGCAAGTGAACTTAGGGCCCGGGGCTACCAATACGACCCCCTCTAATCTGATCTCATCCCAGGATCGCAATACCAATTACATTCTGGATAACCTGATCACCTACAAAGATGGCATAGGCCCGCATCATTGGAGTTTATTGCTGGGGCAATCGTCGAGGTCAGAGCGGTACCGGATAACAACTGTTCAGGCGCAGAACGTCCCCGCACAGCAACAGTTCTGGTATGTGACAAATTACACCCGCGACCCCAGCTTTTATTCCGATAACGGCACCTATAATACCGGGTTATCCTATTTTACGCGCGGTACATACGACTACGAGAACAAATACCTGCTTACGGGAACGCTTCGCAGAGACGGCAGTTCAAAATACCAGCAAAAATGGGGGAACTTTCCTTCGGTGGGGCTTGGTTGGGTAGTCAGCAAAGAGAACTTTATGCAGGAGCAACACGTTCTTGATTTCCTGAAGCTGCGGGGAAGCTGGGGCAAGCTTGGTAATGACGCGGTAAATCCAAATGCAGGGTACGCCATCGTAAGTTCCGGTAATAATTACAGCGGGATCTTTGGCAGTACCGGGACAACAAATGGTACTTATGTACCCGGTTATACGGTAAATAATTTCTATACGAATATTTCGTGGGAAGTGGTAACGGAGTGGGATGGCGGTATTGATTTTGAATTCCTGAATCACCGGTTAAAAGGTTCCATCGACTACTATAATCGGGTTACGAACGGGGCTGCCCTTAATGAAAATTTCCCGTTTGGAGCGCCGGCCATTTATGGCAACTGGGCAGATATGGTAAACCGGGGATTCGACATAGCCATGAGCTGGAGTGATAGAGTGGGTAAAGTGAGTTACCAGATCTCGGCAAATGCGTCGACGTTAAAGAACAGGGTAACCAATATCGGCAACATTGCCAATATCCCCGGCGGCGTCTTTGGCTGGGCAGCGGAATATCCCAACATCATACAGGTTGGGCTCCCTATTTATTCCTTTTATGGATTTAAGACGACTGGAATTTATCAAAACCAAAAAGACATCGCCAGCGACCCGATGGCGGTGAGCGCCAATGCATCCGCCCCCGGCACGGTCCAGCCAGGCTTTTTTAAATTTGCAGATCTTAATCACGACGGGGTAAGAGATGCAGGAGATGAAACCAACTTAGGCAGTTATTTACCAAAGGTCACTTACGGTTTCAATGTGTCGATGAGCTATCTGAATTTTGATCTTAGCGTCGCATGCCAGGGTGTATGGACGGGTGAAGGTTCGACTAACACCTATCCGTCTGCATATGCGCTTTCGCAAGGGTGGAACAAAGAAGATGGTGGTAATTCATTTTTTGTCGAAAGCGGCGCTTACCTGCGGGTACAAAACATACAGATGGGGTACACCTTCAAGATAGGAACGACGGCGCCGGTGGGATTGCGTGTATTTGCTACGGCCGACAGACCTTTACTATTTACCAAATACAACGGTTTTACGCCCGAGATCGGCGGTCTTGGTTATGACAACCAGGTCTACCCCGTTACGGCTACTTACAGTCTTGGCGTCAGGGCCACTTTCTAATAAATTTTAAAAAATATTGCTATGTTCTCCTATAAACAAATAACCACCTGGGTTCTGCTTACCGGCGTTATAACCCTTTCCGCGTGTTCCAAATTCCTGGACCATCCTGTGGAAAACCAGGCGCCGCCTACCACTATTGCCTACACCGACCTAACCCAGATGTATTCACCCGTGTCAGGGGCTTATAAAGCCGTGACCAGGGGCGGGTATATCACATGGATCCCGACATTTATGAAAACTTCACAAAGTGATGATATCTATCCGCTGACGGGATATAGCGAAGTAAACAATCTTATCCATAACGGCGTGAGCGGCTCCGCGATACAAAGTTTTTGGGCGATCGATCAAACCTGGGTTAACGATTATTCGGCTATCATCACCTGTAATAGCGCATTGGCCGAACTTGCCAAATTTGGCAAGAATATACCGGCAGGTGATGCCGCCAACCAACAGTTGCTCCTGCGTTACCAGGCCGAGACCCGCTTTTTGATAGCGCTTGGGCATTATTTTATGTGCAGGTGGTACGGGGATGTACCCATACTGGGGCCGGAGAGTATCAGTCCGGCCAATCTGGATACCATTCACAAAAGCAAGCACCTGGTTGTTCAACAGCACATCATCAATGAAATGAACTGGTGTATCCCCAATTTAGAAAATGTGGCGCCGAACAAGGCAACGCATATTGGGGGGGTAACGCAATATACTGCGCTGATGCTAAAAGCCAAAACGGCTATGGATATCGCCGGCGGGGACAATGCGAGCCCATACTGGGACACCGTGCTGGCTTGCACCAACCAGATCATTAACAGCGGCAAGTTTTCTTTGTACCCAAATTACTATGAGCTTTGGAAAATACCCGGTAAACTTTGTGATGAGTCGATCCTCGAATTCCAATACTCCGACTTTGGAAGCACGACCGGCAACATCGTAACTTCCGGCGATGATGCATCAGGGTCGCAATGGGCAAATCTTTTTCTTTTTCAGGGGCCCGTCAATAGCTATGGAGGTCTTATAAACGGTGCCGGATGGCTGGTACCTTCCGATGACGCATATAATTTTTTGAGCGCCCGCAATGATGCGATCCGGATAAAAACAACCTTCGAGCGGTGTGGTATAAATGGAGACCCAAGCACCTACGCCGTTACACCCGCTGGGGATACCGTTTCAGGGAATGTGACGCTGAGTAAATACTTTAATGGCAAGGCCTACACGCCTACCTCGGAAAGCAATGGGACAACGGGCTACTATGGGTCGAACAACAATGTACGTGTATGGCGTTATGCCGAAACCTTGCTAATGAACGCCGAGGCGTTGATCCGAAAAGGGCAAAACGGAGACGCGCCTTTGAACCTGGTTCGAAACAGGGTGGGGCTTCCTTCTATTTCAAACGCGACTATACAACAACTGATGGACGAGCGGCGGGCTGAATTTATCTGCGAGTGGTGGGGCGAAAGGTTTAATGACCTGGTCAGGACCGGGAAGGCCGCCAGTGTCTTTCCCGGATTCGTGGTAGGACAAAGCGAGTTTTGGCCGACGCCACAGCAGGAAATAAACTTAGACGCGAATTTGAAGTAGTCCTATTACCCAAACCCCCTATTTAACCTTTTCTTAGATACTGTTTCATGATATATATCCTAGTTTTGGGATATGACAGGTTTTGCTAAATATGTTCCTCTACTCTTCATTCACAATCGGCTCGTGCTCGATATGAGGGATTCTTATACCTGTTCATTTACAGAATTCTTCCCTTTTTGCATCAAGTTGTATTATTTCTCCAACTTTAAGGACTTTAATAGGGTTACCCAAGATTAGGCTCTGCCGGTCTTGGGTTACTTTCTTTTGCAACTTCACTGTTGTTCTTATAAGAATAGTGAGGATCACTAATACCTTGTAAAACGTTTAAGTATGGCAATCAGCGGAAACCCCAAAAATGCAAGGAAGCACGCCACCGCTGTCGTCCTTGTGGCGTTCGTCATTGCTATAAGAGAAGCGTATATAAATGGCTGCTTTTTCGCTTGGTAAGGGCGTAAGAACGCACACCCAACGGTTATTTTATCAACTTAAATCACAAATACATGCATACAAATATCAACGATGTAGTGCTTCTAAGGGAAGATTACAAACTCCTCCAATCTTATTTGAAGATCACCAGGAATATAAACGTTGCCCAAAATTCTCTAAGAACGTTGCTAAACGAGATAAAGAGAGCGACCATTGTGAGCAGGGACGATATTCCCGAGGATGTGATCAGGCTGAATTCGACAGCCATCGTTAAGGATGTGGCAACCGGGCGGGTAATGGCATTGACCCTTGTTCTATTGGAACAGGCCGACCTAAGGAACGGCAAAGTGTCCGTGCTGGATCCCATTGGGACGATGCTGATCGGTTTCAAAAAGGGTATGCGCTTTGGATGCCCTTTAGCGAAAAGGTACTGTACCGTGGAGATCGTAGATGTGTATAATGAGCACCCGCTTTCGTAATGATCCAGCTTTCCAATGTAAATTACGGCCACGCCAAGTTAAACGAAGGAAGAGCGTTAGAAGTCGTTCCGCAGTATCTTTCCTATATGGAACTGCAGGAAGCCCTCCATCGAATCCGTCCTTTTGTTGTTGTTATTGAAATTCAGGGGTTTTATCAGGTATCCCGAGATTCCCAACCGTTCCATTTCATTGCGGTCGTGCTGCTCCCCCGAAGTCGTCATCACGAACACCTTTATGGCTTTATAGCGTTCGTCCTGGCGCAAGAGGGTCAAAAATTCGATGCCATTCATTTTGGGCATGTTTATATCCAACAGGATGATGTCGGGAAGTGGTGATAGGGGTGCTTCCTGCCCGCTCCCGCGAAGGATGTCCAACGCCTCGACGCCATTGAACGCGGTGAACAGTTGAAAAGGGGTGCCCAGCTTATTCAACGACCGCTGTACGCTGATGACATCGAGTTGATCGTCTTCCACCAAAAGGATCGTTTTTTTATCCATATTCAAGTCTTTGGCCAGGTAAATTCGAACATTGCGCCCCCCGTTCCGGACGAACGTACCCGGATGCTGCAATGCTTATCGTCGATGATCTTTTTGACGATGGCAAGACCGATGCCGGTGCTTTCTTTGTCCTCTTTTTCGCGAAGGGTTTGAAAGATGACGAATATCTTCTCGCGGTATTCCTCCGGGATACCCGGTCCGTTGTCGCTCACGGAGAATTCGTAATAATCGGCCCTTTCCACGCAGGAAACAGCAATCTCACCCCTGCCGTATTTCACAGCATTGCTGATCAGATTTCCGAACACCTGCTGCAATAGCAGCTTTTCGGTCAAAAACCCGGGCAGGTTATTTTTTATAACCTGGTATTCCTCGGGCACTACGATATCGACGAGGTCATCGATCAACGCGGCGACCTCCACCCACTCTTTGATCGAATTCTCGCGGCCGACGCGGGCATATTCGAGCAAGCCGTCTATAAGGGCTTCGATGCGGGATATCCGGTCGGGGATAATATCCAGATACGTCCGCATTTTCTCCGAGATCTCGTCGTGAAGATCCTCTTCGATCCATTGCACGACGCTGGCGATTCCCCTTACGGGTGCTTTCAGGTCATGGGAGACCACATAGGCGAATTGGCTCAATTCATCGTTCTTTTTCTTCAGCTCGGTTATATTCTTGCTAAGCCTTGCCGACATCGTGTCGAGCGATAACGAAAGGCTGCTGAGCTCGTCGCGTTTATCATCATTTATCCGGCTAAAATTCCCCCTGGAGATATTCTCTGCCAGTCTGACCAGCGAGACGATCCGGCGGGAAATTTTGGTCACCAGGAATATTGCGATTCCCGAACTGACGATGATCATCAGCATACTGAACAATACGGAGAAGCGTTCGGTCCGCGCGATCGACGCCGCCAAGGCGATGTGCCGGGCCTCACGCAGCTGGTATTCGTATTGGTCAAAAGAAGTGAACAGTCGCGCGATCTCGTCGTTGTAGGATCTCCCCACCTCTTTTTTAAGCCGGGTCTCAAAGAGCACCTGATAACGCCGGCTGGCCTCAGGGTCCGAAACCGAGCTCTTTTTGGCGACGATGAGGGAATCGGCGTAGCCTACCCATAAAGCATGCAGGTGATCAATCGAATCGATCTTTTGAAACTGGGGGGAGGTAGAATCGATGCCCTTTTCCTCCGTCAAAAGGCCAGGAACGGTATGTAAACCATCGTAATAAGGGGCCAGAAAGTGCTCATCACCGGTGAGCAAATATCCCCTAAAGGAGCTTTGCATGTCGGTAATACTCTTATTCAACTTCCCGGAATTTCGAAGGGCCGTCTCCGACCGCGTTAAAAAGTGGCTGTCATTTTTGACCTTTAGCGTCAAGGTATAATTGAACCAGGAGTCCATCAGGTCGATCGAAATGGCGATAAGAAACCCGAGGGATATCTGTGTAGAAAGTTTCATCGTCCTTAGGGTACATCATAAAATGTATTTGTCGAAGAACCGGCTTCGCAGGCAAAGGGGCAAGGCCGCGGCGCTGACCCCAAGGATGGCAACGATCCCGCCCAGCAATCCTTCCCATTCCCTGTTGACCGCCCTATCGGCGAAACGATGGCCGGAATCCGCCTTCCAGAACAAGAACAGGGTCAACGCCAGAATAACGATGATAAAAACGATATCTCTGCCGCCAAAGATCCGGAAGAAGGCAAAATAGACGATCCCGACGATCAGCAAAAGCAAGTTTACCCCAAAGATCAGGGAAGACACATTTATGATCGTCGAGGGAAGATATCCCGTGAAGTCCCTGTAGCCCATATTGTAGCCCAGGCAGAGAAGCGTATCCATGATCCCTATAAAAAGACCTGTCATCATTGCCCTTGAGAACGTTTCTTCCGATTCAATAAACATCTTGTTCGAGTTTACTCATCAAGGTAAGTCATGACCATTAAAGGGTTCTGAGAACCGTATTAGAATACCATTAGAAAACGGCCTGCCACTATGGTTAGAGCGGATTGACAGTCAGTACGGGGGATGAGGAATATTTCTGAAGGGTCGTACTCTATGTCCCCAACGTATAATTTTTTGACATGATCAATGATGCGGGTCATTCGATATACAAGCTCTTCCATTCGCGGGTATTCCGTCTCCTCGATGACGCCTTCCGTTGAAATACCCGTCATCGGGAGACAATGAACGGGGCTTCGTAGCTTCCGAAAGGTCGACCGGCATTTAAATGAGTTTTAACGCTTGCTGCCTATCCTGCGGGGGAGCCGTCCAAGCCCGGAAGTTATCTATATTTGCAACTCACCTCCTAACTGATCGACCTATGCAAAAGAATCGACTGTTCATCGTATCGAACCGTCTCCCGCTGACGATCGAAAAATCGGACGGGGGCTATAGCACGCGGCCCTCTTCGGGCGGCCTGGTGTCGGCCATCACCGGTTTTTTAAAGAAGAACGGCAGGAATGCTTTCTCGGAAGCCTTCTGGGCCGGCGTCCCGGGCTGCAGTGAAAAAACCTGGAACGCCGTTATAAACGACATGGGCAGCATCGATTACGGTCTTTTGCCGGTGTTCGTGAACTGGAAAAAATACGAGCTCTATTACAACGGCTTTTCCAATTCGCTGCTTTGGCCTTTGTTCCACTATTTTCCCTCCTTCGTTGATTACAACTTGTCCTATTACGAGGCTTATCTCGAGGTCAATGAGATATTCGCCGGGGTTCTTGCGCAGAAGCTCCGCAGAGACGACGTCGTCTGGATCCATGATTACCACCTGCTTCCCCTTGCCGGGATGCTTCGTAAACGGGTGCCATCCATTACGATAGGTTTCTTCTTGCATATTCCTTTCCCGTCGTACGAGCTGTTTCGCCTGATGCCGAAGAAATGGCAAAACGATATCCTTTCCGGCATGATGGGGGCCGATCTGATCGGGTTCCATACCATCGACTATGCGACGCACTTCCTTTCTTCGGTCGAGGAAGTCTTGAAAGTGGAGCATGACGGACAGCATCTTTCCTGGGAGAATCGCCAGATCAAGGCGGATGCCTTTCCCATCAGCATCGATTACGAGCTTTTTCACCAGGCGTACGACCGGCCCGGGGTTGTAGCCCTCCGGGAGAAGTACCTCGCGCTCAAAGGTGATAAGAAGCTTATTTTCTCCGTCGACCGGCTGGACTATACGAAGGGCGTCGCCAACCGGCTTAAGGGTTTTGAACAATTCATCACCGCCAATCCCGGGTATAAGGGAAAGGTGGTCTTTGTGCTGGTCATCGTTCCTTCCAGGGATTCGATCATCAAGTATGCCGAACGGAAAAAGATCATCGATGAATCCGTCGGTCACATCAACAGCAGCCTGGGAAATGTCGTCTGGCAGCCTATCACTTATAACTATGGTCACCTTTCCTTCGAAGAGCTGCTCGGCTTGTATACGGCCTGCGACCTGGCGCTGATCACCCCCCTTCGGGACGGCATGAACCTCGTCGCCAAGGAGTTCGTCGCCAGCAGGAAAGACGGACTGGGCGTCCTTGTGTTAAGCGAGATGGCCGGAGCCGCCCGGGAATTGACCGAAGCCCTGTTGATCAATCCGAACGACATCATGGAAATGGCGGCAGTCATAAAAGCCGGCCTTGAAATGAGTCCGGAAGCGCAAAGGGAGCGAATTGCCGAAATGCAGGTCCGTATCAGCAATTACAATGTCTATATCTGGGCCAGTGATTTCTTCGATGAGTTGAAGACGGTAAAAGATACGCAGTTGGAATTCGAGATCAAGTTCCTCGACAAATATGCCACTGCCGGGAAGCGGCTCCTGCTGCTCGACTACGACGGCACGCTGATGCCATTTGCAAAAATGCCCAACCTGGCGGCTCCCGGCCCCGACATCCTGCAGGTGCTGGCCCGATTGGCGGAGAATCCGTTGAATGAATTGTACATCGTAAGCGGGCGTGACAGCCATACGCTCGAGAGGTGGTTCTCGCATCTGCCGATCGGCCTCATCGCGGAGCATGGTGCAAAGGTCCGGCACAAGAACGGCGTTTGGGTCGGCCAGGTCACCGGCTTCCCGTCCGATTGGATGTCGCGGATGGAAAAGATCATGCAGGAGTATGTCAATAAGACGCCGCATACCTTCATCGAAAAAAAGGAGTATTCGATAGCCTGGCACTACCGGAATGCCGACCTGGGTGACGGCCAGGTAAGAGCCCGGGAGCTGTATGAGGACCTGATGAAAACCGCCTCGCAGCTCTCGCTCAACGTGCTCAATGGAAATAAAGTGATCGAGGTTCGTATAAGGGGGATCAACAAAGGGGCTGCCATCGCGCGCATCCTTTCGTCCGCAAAATATGATTTTATTCTCTGTGTCGGCGATGACGCAACGGATGAGGATATGTTCAAGAAACTGGCGATGCGGCCGGAAGCCTATACGATCAAGGTGGGTAATGAAGCGTCGTTTGCCAAATATAATTTGTATAATCCGTTGATGGTGCAATCCCTTTTACAGACCGTTTCGCTCTATTCACCCGGCAGACCGATGGGGGCCTGAAAAATCTTTGGCCACGATCACGAAAATCGCCGGGCCAGCGGACCGATCGTCAGGCCCTGCACGAGGATGGAGAAGATGACGATAATATAGGTGATGCTGACGAATTCGTCCCGGTGAAAGGCCGCCGGCAACGATAGGGCCAACGCGACCGAGATGCCTCCTCTCAACCCGCCCCAGGTGAGGATAAGAACGGCATGTTTTTCGAAGTTGACCCATTTTCGGAGGATGGTTACGGGTAGAAGGACCGAGACCCATCGGGCCAGCAGGACGATGGCTATCATCAGCAGGCCGATGACGAAAAGGTGGCGGTCGATCCGCACGACGAGCATTTGCAGTCCGATGAGCAGGAACAGGACGGCATTCAGCACCTCATCCACCAACTCCCAGAATTTCGACACGTAATCCTTTGTCTCATCCGACATGGCGCCGTTCTTTCCTTCATTTCCCGTTATGATCCCTGCGACAACCATGGCAAGCGGGCCGGAAACGTGCAGATATTCGGCAAATGCATACCCGCCCATCGCTATGGCCAGGGTGATCATTACTTCCACTTTATAGTTATCAATCGACTTGAGGATAAGGAACCCCAGCCAGCCCAGCAGGGCGCCATAGAGCAACCCTCCGCCTGCTTCTTTAAGAAAAAGGAGGCTTATCCCGCCTGCCGAAAGGGACTGGTCCCCCATGGTGGCCAGCTCCAATAAGGATAGAAAGACGACGATGGCCACGCCATCATTGAAAAGCGACTCGCCCGATATCTTCAGCTCGAGGGAATAGGGGATCTTCGCACCCCTGAGTATCCCAAGGACTGCGATGGGATCGGTGGGGGAAATGATCGCGCCAAACAGCAGGCAGTGAAGGTATGGCACCGGCAACCCGAATGCACCGAGGATAAAATAGGTCAGTGCGCCAACGATGAAGGTCGACAACAGGGTGCCGATGCTGGCCAGGATGATCACCGGCAACCCCTGTTGCTTCAGACAGCTCGCGTCGATGTGATAGCCGCCGGCGAACAGCAGGAACCCCAGCATGATCTTCATCAATACGGTATTGAAATCGATGCCCGCCACGCTTTTGCCGATGAGTTGGAGGGTGCTGATATGATTCCCCAAAAGGACGACCAGCACCGACGCCAACAGGGATATCACCATTATGCCGATCGTCTGCGGCCATTTCAGGAATTTGTCATTCACGTAGCCAAAAGCAGCGGCCAGGACGATCAGTGTCGAAAGTATCTCGTAGAAGCTCATTTATGCGCATTTTATTCGGCCCGTTGCGAATATTGTTTTGAAAATAGCGATTTTTTTGTAGATGAAGATAGTTGCCTCCCATCCTGTCGCTGCCGCAGGCATTGTCTTCAATTCTAATTTGTTTCTAATCCGAATCTAATGTTCGAGAGCTAAATTTATTTGCGGCTCTTGTCTTTGAATTTGGCGGTCCTTGGAATCTACTGGTTCATAACAGTATTTCTCCGGGAGGAAGGACGGATCAAATAAGGATCACGCGGAAACCGCCGATTGCAGTAACGAATATTGTCAATATGAAAATGAAATCCTTATGGATCCGGGCGCTGGGCTCATGCCTGGGGTCGATCTTCGAGAAAACAGGCGGGTGGCTCAGCACTGAACAGTCCTTGCAATGGGATAGTCTGCCACACCCGGTGCTGGATTCATTCAGGCTGAGCAAATATGCCAACTGGAATAAAACCTCGGCCTTTAGTCTCCGATCGTCAGAAGCGCCCCTTCAATATCATGTCGTCGTGACAAAAAACGATTTGGGCAGAAGAATCCTCCTTTTTAGCCCGGATGGCAAACTCATTACGGCTCATTGATGAATTTAGGTAATCAAGAAAAAAGGCCGTCCTTTCGGACAGCCTTCTTCTGTTCGTATCCTATACCTGCTCAGTTGGCCTGGAATTTCTTATAGTCCGCACCGAGATTTTCCAGCAGACTCACAAACAGGCCGCTGGAATAACGAGTATTCCTTATCTCCTCGATCTTGTCATCCTTAAAGATAATTTCAAGATCCATGGTCAGCCCAACCACCGTTTTGTTCGTCGCAGGTATCTCATGCCATCCTTTCATCAAGGCAGGTATGGCACGCGAATTCGTTCCCGACACTTTCAGCCGCGTGATCACTTTACTACCCTCTCTCTTTACATTTTGAACGTGCAGTTTCAGATCGGGAATGCCCTGGAGCAGGGACCGATAGGCCGATATATAGATGGGCCTGTTGACCTCTTTTCCCAACAATACGGCTCTAAAGTCATCAGCAAGCAGGCGGTTTGCCCTTTCAAACTTTCCGCTTTCGATATCCGTAAAAACTTCGCTTATTAAATTGTTCGTGTTCATTGTAAATGTTTTTTTTTGAAAAATATAGATGCAAAAAGATTCCCATGCGACAGATGTGCACATTGTGACTGTTGCCGGTTGAAACGTTGAACTTTTCCTTGTAGCTAATTCTATTGCCGCGACAGTATAAATTTACAGCCCGAATCACCTCTTCGGGCATTAACATTTGTTATCGTCAAGAACATTAACACATTGCTTACAACTAAATTAGAAACAGATTAGAAGCGCCTTATTGCTCCACCTTTGATGATTGCGGTCCTTCCGGTTTAGATTATCTTTGCCATCGTTAGTCCAGGAGGGTTTCTTTTGAATTAAACGACAGCATATGAGTATTTTCATGAATTTTCGTACCGCGGGGAAAAGGGTATTCGACAGGATCAGGAATGAGAAAATGAAGCAAAACCTCCTGCAGGCGATCCCCTTTTGGGTCGCCTCCGCCGTCACTGGATTGGTTGCCGTACTATACGCACGACTTTTTGCTTTAGCGGAAAACGGCACATCTTATTTGCTACACACCCGCGCCTGGGTCCTTTTTATCGTTAGCCCGGCCTGTTTTATAACTGCGTGGTGGGTAGTGAAACGCTGGGCCCCCTACTCCAGGGGCAGCGGTATTCCCCAGGTGATGGCTGCCATCGAACTCGCGACGCCAAAGTTCAATGATAAGGTCAACAAACTACTGAGCATCCGAATACTGGTCGTAAAGTTCATCTCGAGCCTGATCCTGGCTTTCGGGGGAGGCATTATCGG
>Ga0310811_10002970_pt1 | contig 21292 bp, 18 predicted proteins | sample YCmetagenome_FD_207642 | JGI IMG/M metagenome (GOLD analysis project Ga0310811, IMG submission 207642) | Soil microbial communities from experimental microcosm in Duke University, North Carolina, United States - YC | ecosystem: Engineered > Artificial ecosystem > Soil microcosm > Unclassified ...
GAGTGGCACGAGCCGATCGCGTCGAGCCCGACGCAACGCTGGAAACAGGTGCCGGTACGGCGCCCGAGCTCGCGCTGCATTTCGTGCTTGCTGACAAGCTCCTCCGGCTTGGTCGGCACATGCAGGAAGCGATTGGTCTGGATGCCGGCGATATCGCTCTTCACCCCGCCAAGCTCCGGCCGTTCGCTGGCGAGCCGGTAGGTCTCCGCCATGGCATTGATGGACGGAAAGATGACCGGGTGATCGACCGGCTCCGGCACGCGCTCACCCATGAAGAACACGTTCATGCGGCGGCCGCGCAGCGAGGCGATGTAATCGTCCGCGCTGACGATCGGACGGGCGAAGTCGGCCCACAGCGTCTCGACATCCTGCATCGCCAGGTCCTCCCGCGCGCGCTTGCCTAAGCGATATTTAGGGGCGCGGCGCGCAGGGGTGCAACGTCAATGTTCTGCCGCGCCTTGCGGTTGCAGCGCCCAGACGAGGGCCGCCACGAGGCGGCAATGCGTCCAGCGTCCGCATGACTGAAGCGTCGTGTCGATCTTCCCAGTAGATGTCTTGTTTCTGTATAATCGCCAATAGAGAACGGTCGCAGCCTTGGGGCATGGCTGCCGTTCTTGCTTCTGAGCGGGACCGCATGACCCTTGAACAGCTTCGCATCTTTGTCGCGGTCGCCGAGCGCCAGCACGTCACCCAGGCGGCGCGCGCTTTGAATCTTGCCCAGTCGGCCGCGAGTCACGCCATCGCCTCGCTGGAAGCGCGGCACGACACCAAATTGTTCGACCGCATCGGCCGGCGCATCGAACTGACGGAAGCCGGGCATGTGTTTCTTGCCGAGGCGAAAGCCGTATTGGCCCGCGTCGAAGCCGCGGAGCTGGCGCTGAGCGAGTTTGCGGGACTCAAGCGCGGCACGCTGTCCGTGCAGGCGAGCCAGACGATCGCCGGCTATTGGCTGCCGCGCCATCTCGTTGCTTTCCGCCGCGCCTATCCGCAAATCAGGATCGGTCTCAGCATCGGCAATACCGAACAGGCGGCCGCCGCCGTCGCGAACGGCAGCGCCGAGATCGGCTTCGTCGAAGGTGCCGTCGAGAGCGACAGCTTCATCATGACGCCGCTCGCGCGCGACCAACTCATCATCGTCACGGCGCCGGAGCACCCGTGGGCGTCACGGACCCGGTTGACGCCGGCGATGTTGATGGAAGCCGACTGGGTGCTGCGCGAGCCGGGCTCCGGCACGCGCTCCGTTTTCGAGAATGCTTTGGCTGATCTTGGCCTCGACCCGGGCGCCCTGCGCGTTCAATTGGAGCTTCCATCGAACGAAGCTGTCCGCGCGGCCGTTGAAGCGGGGTTCGGTGCGACGGCGATTTCCGCATCCGTCGCGGCGCCGAGCATAGAGGCGGGCCTCTTGCACCACGTCAATTTCCGTCTGCCCGAACGGGAGTTTTATGCCTTGCGGCATCGTGAGCGCTATCGGAGCCGAGCGGCCGACGCTTTGCTCGCAATGATGGCCATGTCGCCGGAAAAACGTGCCAAGGCGAAATAGCCGGGCCCAACGTTTGGCTCGGCGCGACTTGGATGCCCGAAGCGATCGCGTCCGCAGCAAAGACAGATAAGGCTCAGCCTGTCGTCGGCTTGGCGAGCGCCCAGCGCGGCAGCGTGACGTGGATGCCCTTGTTGCCGTCGACCACCTGGGTCACCACGAGGTCGGCGGCGACGCTGCACAACGTGTAAGCGTCTTCGCGCGCGAGACCCGTGGTTTCCGTGATGAGGTGGATCATGTCGCGCAACGCGATATTCGCCGCTTGATCGAGGTCGACATCGAAAGCCATCGTGATGACGTGCGTCGGCGTTTCCGCGCGCGGTAGCTTGAGGCCTTTGCCCTTCTCGATGCTGATGCGCAGCGTTCCGGTCAGCGCCGTTTCGATGGCGCTGAGATTGACCTCGCCGTGCCCTTGCGCCGCATGGCCATCGCCGACGGAGACGAGGCCGCCCGGATGAAACACCGGCAGGTATAACGTCGTGCCCGCAATCAGCTCGCGATTGTCGATATTGCCGCCGAAGGCGCGCGGCATCACCGACGTCTGCCGGCCCCAGGCGGCGGGAGGCGCCACGCCCATGCAGCCGAAGAAGGGCGCGACCGGCACTTCCAGGCCCCACGGCATCCGCGCTTTCCCGCGCGCGGCATCAAGCCCGATGTGGATTTGCCGGGCATTGGGGAAATCATCGGGGAGGGCGCCCATCAGCGGACGGGTCATATTGAAGCCCCAGTCCTGCCGGAGCTGGATATCGAGAATGTCGATCTTCAGCGCATCGCCCGGCTGAGCGCCGTCGATTGCAATCGGCCCGGTGAGGAGATGCGGGCCAGGACCACGCGGCGTCTTTTCGAGGATCGCGCGATGCTCGGGCAGCACGGTGAAGCCCGAGCCTTCCGGCGGCATGCAGTCCAGGCCGCCGGAGATGCTGTCCACGGTGACGGTGTCGCCGGATTTGATCGTCAGCACCGGGTCAACGGCAGCGTCGTAGAAGCCCCACTGTACGGTGCCGGGTTGCGCCTTGAGGATGTGATGCGTGCTCATGCTTGTTTTTGCCAGGCAACACGGTGCTGTGTGGTAGTGCTCTTCGACGACCGGATCAAGCGCTCTCACGCCTGGACGATCTGCAAGATTGAGTGCGCGTTGCGGCTGACGGGCCCACGCGTGCATTGCCAAGCCAGGGCCATCGGCGCAAATTCCGCGCGCCTTCCTTTGAGTCGTATCCGGACCCTGCCGTCGTGAATGCTTCCGCTCAGCCCGTATCTGCTCAGGCTCTTTTCTTAGTATTCTTCCGTATCGGCCTGTTCAGTTTTGGCGGCGGCCTGTCCGGCTGGGTCTATCGCGAGGTGGTCGTACAGCGCGGCTGGCTGACCGAGGACGAGTTCCTGTCCGGCATGGCGGTGAGCCAGATCCTGCCCGGCGCCAATATCGCGAACCTCGGAATCTATATCGGCCAGAAGCTCATCGGTCCGGTCGGTTCTGCCGCGGCGTTGATGGGCTTGTTCTCCGGCCCCTTTTTCGCGGTCATCGGGCTTGCCAGCGTCTATCAGGTGCTGAAGACGCTGCCTTACGCCGATGCCGTGCTGGATGGAGTCGCGGCGGCGGCCATTGGCCTGCTTCTCATCGTGGTCGCCAAGAGCGCGCAACGCGCGGCGCGCCACTTTGCGACGCTCGCGGCCTTTGCCGCCACCTTTGTCGCCGTCGCGCTTTTGCATTGGCCGCTCTTGGTGGTCGCGGCTGTTGTCGGCGCGCTGTCGGTCTGGGCCGCGTGGAGACGGAGCGCCCCCGATGCGGGATGATCTGCCCTGGTCGCTCCTTGTCGTCTTCGTCCCGTTCTCGCTGGCCTCAATAGGTGGCGGGACGAGTATCGTCGCCGGCATTCAGCATCAAGCGGTCGATGTCCATCATTGGGTTACGACGCGGGAGTTCGTCGACTTTTTCGCTATCTCGCGCGCGGCGCCGGGGCCGGGATCGATGCTGGCGACGTTGATCGGCTGGCACGTCTGGGGCTGGGCCGGCGCGCTCATTGCGACCATCGCGCTGTTCCTGCCCTCGTCCTTGCTCTGCTACGGGGTCGTCCGTGTCTGGAATCGCCACCGCGGCAAGCGTTGGCACACTGCGCTGGAAGAAGGGCTGGCGCCGATCGGCGGCGGACTGATCCTGGCGGGGGTGGTGTCGCTCCTGAGTATCGGGGGTGGCGGGCTGGCGTCGTGGGCCGTCGCCGTCGGTTCGGCGGGCATGTTGTGGTGGCTGCCGCGCCTGCATCCGTTGCTGCTGTTTCTGCTTGGCGCGGCGGTTCTGGTCGCGGTGCGCGCCGCCGGGTTCTAAAGCCGCAGAACTTGGCGAGATGTGTCGATTTGTCCAAGTCAGATTTACCGGCTGCTAATCACAATCGATTATCAGAGCGAGGCTCGGGTTATGACCTACGGGTGCCCGGCGGCGCGGTTGCGTGAGGCATAAGTCCAAAAACGTCTCGAATGTTGACCCGGTCTCCGCCGCCTTGACCCCCGTCGAGCCCTGTACAGGGAGCCGGAATGCGGACTTCGCGGCTAACGGCGATTGCACTGGCGGCTGGCGGGCTGGCGGCCTGCATCATGCTGCTGACGTCGTCGGCCGCGTCGGTGTCCGGCGAGGCGCAGCCCGACCGCATGCAATGGCAAGCCAAATATCAATGGCCCACCGAAATCCCGTTTCCTGACGACAATCCCTATTCGGATGCCAAATTCCGGCTGGGCCGCACGTTATTCTTCGAGCCCGCGTTCTCTGACACGCAATCGCGGTCCTGTGCGACCTGCCATAATCCGGGCCTGTCCTGGACCGACGGTCTGCCGCGCGCGATCGGTGCGAAGCACGAAATCCTCACATTGCGCACGCCGACTTTGCTGAATGTCGCCTGGGTCCCGCGGCTGGGATGGGACGGCCATTTCCGCGATCTCGAAGGGGTCGCGTTCGGGCCGATCACGGCAACCAACAATATGAACGTCTCGGAAAAGGTGCTCATCGAGCGTCTCTCCGCCATCCCCGGCTATGTGAGTGCCTTTGACTCCGTGTATGGCAAAGGCCCCATCACGCGGCGGAAAATCGAACTGGCCTTGGCGACGTTCGAGCGCTCGATCGTCTCGACGGAAGCGCCGTTCGATCACTGGATCAAAGGCAGTGACAACGCCATCAGCGAATCCGCAAAGCGCGGCTTCGGCCTGTTCAATGGCAAAGCGCATTGCGCGTCGTGCCACAGCGGATGGGCGTTCACCGATTCCTCCTTCCACGATATCGGCGTAGGGACCGGCGACGACATCGGTCGCGGACGGATGTTTCCGACGTCGGTCAAGCTGCGCTACGCCTTCAAGACGCCGACTTTGCGCGACATTGCGCGCCGCGCGCCTTACATGCACGACGGCTCGGTGCCGACGCTCGCTGCGGTGGTCGATCTCTATAATCGCGGAGGCATCGCTCGGCCGAGCCGGTCGGAGTTGATCAAGCCTCTCGGCCTGACGCCATCCGAGAAGGCTGATCTCGTCGCCTTCTTACAGACTCTCACCGGCACACCGACGCCTTGGTCGATGACCGCCCTGCCGCGCTGAGATTGTGTCTGTTTTTTTAAGACGGTCGTGGCGTTGAAACCGTCACACTGGGCGACGCCGCAGTCGCTAGATCAGGACCGGCAATCCTGAGCCGATCAGCGCCAGCCCGCCGAGCAGCAACACTCCCGCAGCCGTCTCCAGGGTGTCCCTACGGGCTGGGAACCGCTCCGCCACGCATGCCGTGGTGCCTCCGAGGATGACGCTGAGTGTGCTGACCAAAGCAAGCATGGGCGGTAGTTCCTTGTGGGCGTTTGATTTTCACGTCCGCCCGGCGTTTTAGCCGGCCGCCATTACTAATTCACTTCGCGCCAAGGTGATCCCGGCCAAACTCGAAGAAACATGGTTTCGGAGGTTAACCAAGTCCTAAAGTTCGCGCTTTTGTAATATCAAACTCTTAAAAATTGTGGTAAAACCTAGTTAAATTATAAGGCTGCAATCGGGGGCGAAACTGTTCTCTCAAGTTTTTTGCGGTGGGGTAAGGAGTTCAGAAAATGTCCCGGCTGCGCCTGATGCTGCAAGTAGCAGTAACGGCTTCGCTTGGCTTCATGGGTAACGTGCTGCTCGCGGGAAGTGCGAGCGCTCATGTGAAATGGTTCTGCGCGTACGATATTGCCGGCCAACCGCGCGGACTTGAAAACGTCCTGTGTCCTGACTTCGAATATCTGCTGGGGATCTCTGTGCTCGCTTTGCTGTCCGGCGCCTTGTTCGAAGGCACCAAGATCGGCGAAGCGATGCTCCGGGCGATGGATCGCGTCACCGGCTTTCTCCGCGACAATACCGAGATGTTGTTCCGCGCGGGCTGCGGCTTCTTCTTCGTCGCGATCTGGGCGTTCGGCGGCGTCTTGCTCACACCGGAATTGAAGACGACTTCGACGGCGGTCGGCGCGCTCCAGCTTGCAATCGCCGCAGGGATGCTGTCGCGGCGCACGATGCCGTTTTCGGCCGCGGGCATCGCGGTCATCTTCGGCATCGGTATCTGGGGCTACGGCATCTTCCACCTTGCCGACTATCCAATCTTCCTCGGCGTCGCCGCTTACATCGCGCTGACCGGCTTGCAGCGGGATTTCTTCGGCATCAAAGCGCTCGACATCGTGCGCTGGAGCGCCGGCGTGACATTGATGTGGGCCTCGATCGAGAAGTGGGCTTATCCGGAGTGGACGTTCCCACTTTTCATCCAGCACCCGGGCATGACGTTCGGCTTCGACGGCGAGTTCTATATGCGTGCGGCGGGCGCCGTGGAATTCGCCCTTGCGTTCTCATTGATGTGGACGCCGCTGGTGCGCCGTGTCGGCGCGACGATGCTGGTGGGCATGTTCACCAGCGCCGTGATCCCTTTCGGCAAGGTAGACCTGATCGGTCACTCGCTGATCGTCGTCGTGCTCTTGTCGATCATCGGCGACAATCGCCGTGAGGCCGGCCTGGTGCGTTACCCGTGGCTGCTTCCCGTCAGCTACGGCGCCGCGCTCGTGCTCTTCCTCACCTTGTACTATGGCGGGCACGCGCTGCTGTTCGGGACGTCGTTCACCTGACGCCGCTGTGTTGCCGCTCGGAAATTATTCTGAGCGGCAACCAGCCTACTTGACGTGGACGGTCAAACGCATCTTCGGATGGATCGCGCACAAAACGTCGAAATCACCGGCGAGCGCGAAGGTGATGTCGGTCTTGCTTCCCGGCTCCTGGTCGCCGGAATCGAAGCTGAACTTGTCCGAGTCGATATAAGCGTGGTGGCGTAGATCGCCGTCGTCGTTGACGATCACCACCGTCTCACCGCGGTTGATGGTCAGGTCGCCGGGGCGGAACTCGCGGCCCTTCTGCGAGACCGTATATTGCGGGGCCGCAAGACATTGCCCGACCCCCACCGCGACCGCCCCGGTCAACATCCCGAGCGCGGCCGCCGCCGCAAAAATTTTCACATATCTGATTTGCATTTCCTGCCCCTGGTCTGGCACCGACCGCGCAGATCATAGCGTCAACAGCGCAGATTCTGCGCTTGGTGATGCGAGCGTGCGGGGCTGCGGTTAAGGGGCCGTTAACGAAGCGATCAGGATTCGACCCTTCGCTCAAACCAATTTAACCGGCTTTGTATACGCATGGTGGCTCAAGTCATCAGGCGTGTCATGCGTCCAGCGCGGCTCGAGGCATATCTGGCGGGTGGGAAGTCAGCGTGGCGCCGCGCCGTCGCCACGGCATTTTCCTATTGCCGGACGATCCGCGGCCGCATCCTGGTCGCCTTCATCGTCATGACCATGATCACCGGCACCCTGGCCGGCTACGCCATCATGGGCATCCAGGACGCCGGGGTTCTCGTCCGCAAGACCTATGACGAGTCGCTGATGTCGATCAACTATGCGCGTGCCGCGGCGGCCGATTTCGCCGCAATGCGCGCGGCCTTCGCGCGGCGCTGGATCGCCGATGATCCGGCGATGCGCGCGCGGCTCGACGACGAGGTCGAAAGTCTTTCCAAGACGTTGACCGAGGATCTGACCATCGCCGTGCAGCGGTCGCAGTCGGTGCGCGCCAAGCACGCGGCCACCAGCGTCCAGCGGGCGGTCAATGAATGGAAGAGCACCAGCGAACGCCTGATCGACGCGACCAAGCTCGACGCGAGCTGGGACGTGCTCGACACCTATGCCAAGAAGGTCGATGAGCAGATCGATCTCCTGATCAACTACACCGCCGGCGACGGCTTCATCTATCGGCAGATCGCGCGTGCGACGGTGGCGCGCGACATTCAGCTCAATGTCGTGGGCACGGTCATCGCGCTGCTCCTGTCCGGCGTGGTTGCCTGGGCGCTCGCGCGGCGCATAATTCGTCCCGTCGCCGCCGCCTCGAACGTCGCCGAATGCATCGCGACCGGCAAGCTCGACGTCGAAATCCCGCAAGGCAGCGCCGACGAGCTCGGTGCCCTTTTGGTGTCGATGCGCCTCATGCGCGACAACATCAAGACCATGATGGACCGCGAGGTGGCGCAGCGCCGCTCGGCGCAGGCGCGGCTTGCGGACGCGCTGGAGAGTTCGCAGGAAGGCGTCGTCGTCGTCGACGCCGAGGACCGTATCGCGCTCGCCAATGCGCAGGCGGCGAATTTCCTCTCGGTGCCGACGTCGCTCTTGAAGCCCGGCACACCGATCACCGAACTGCGCCCGGCGCTGGAGACGTCGATGGTGACCGGCTCGCTGCTGATGCGGCGCGACGGCGGTCATTCCGCGACCGGGGACTTCCAGCTGACCGACGGGCGCTGGCTGCGCATCAGCCAGAGTGCGACGCGTGATCAAGGCTTCATCGTCGTGTGCTCCGACGTCACTTTGTCGAAGCAGCAGGAAGCATCCTTGCGCGAGACGAACCTGCGGCTCGACGCGGCGCTCGACAACATGTCGCAAGGTCTCTGCTTGTTCGATGCCGAGAACCGGCTCGAGGTGGTCAACCGGCGCTTCTTCGAGATCTTCGGCCTGTCGCGCGACAAGATTCAGCCCGGCGTCACGTTCAAGAGCATCCTTGCTCTGAACACGGCCAGGTACGATCAAGGCACGAAGACGGCGACGCAGCTGCTCGCGGAGCAGGCCGAGTTCGTCAACCGCCATGACAGCGGCACGCACTATTACGAGCTCAGCGACGGCCGCGTGATCGCCAGCGTCTACAGTCCGACGTCGAACGGCGGCTGGGTGGCGACCTTCGAAGACGTCACCGAGCGGCGGTTGGCGGAAGCGCGGATCATGCACATGGCGCGCCACGACGCGCTGACCGATCTGCCGAACCGCGTCCTCTTCCGCGAAAAAATGGAGCAGGCGCTCAACCGCGGCGACAATCTCGCCGTGCTCTTTGTCGATCTCGATCGCTTCAAGGCCGTCAACGATACGCTCGGCCACCCGGTCGGCGACGCGCTTCTCTGCGCGGTGACGCAGCGGCTGCAGATGGCGGTGCGCGGCGCCGACATGGTCGCGCGGCTGGGCGGCGACGAATTCGCCATCATCCAAGTCGATACCAAGCCGGCCGACGCCAGCGAACTGGCCGGCCGCATCATCGAGCAGCTCTCCGAGCCGTTCGACATTCTCGGCCATCAGGTCGTTATCGGCGCCAGCATCGGCATCGCCATCGCGCCGACCGACGGCAAGGAGCCGGACCAGCTTCTGCGCAATGCCGACATGGCGCTCTACCGCGCCAAGAGCAGCGGCCGTGGCAGCTACCACTTCTTCCAGCCGGAGATGGACGCGCAAATGCAGGCGCGCCACGCGCTGGAGACCGATCTGCGCAAGGCCGTGACGGCGGGCGAGTTCGAGATGTACTACCAGCCGATCGTCGAGCTGAAAGGCGGTTCGATCACCGGCTTTGAGGCGTTGATACGCTGGAATCATCCTCAGCGTGGCGTCATCACGCCGGATACGTTCATTCCGGTGGCGGAGGAAATCGGCCTCATCGGTGCGCTCGGCGACTGGGTGCTCAAGCAGGCTTGCCGCGACGCCGCGGCCTGGCCAGCGAACCTCACGGTCGCGGTCAATTTGTCGGCTGTGCAGTTCCGCAATCCAAGCCTGGCGCTGTCGATCGTGGCGGCGTTGAACATGTCGGGCCTGGACGCGAGCCGCCTCGTGCTGGAAATCACCGAGACCGTTCTGCTCCAGGACGACCGCGCGATCCTCGATACCTTGCACCAGATCCGGGCGCTCGGTGCGCGCATCTCGATGGACGACTTCGGCACCGGCTATTCATCGCTGAGCTATTTGCGCAGCTTCCCCTTCGACAAGATCAAGATCGATCGCTCCTTCATTCAGGAGCTCGGCCGCAAGGACGACTGCATCGCCATCATCCGTGCCGTGACCCGCCTTGGCGACAATCTCGGTATGGTGACGATCGCCGAGGGCGTGGAGACCAAAGAGCAGCTCGAGATTCTCCGGGCCGAAGGCTGCACGCAGGTGCAGGGCTACTTGTTCAGCCCGCCGCAGCCGGTGAGCGAAGTCCCCAGGCTCCTCAAGGCGATCAATCCGCGCATCCGCGCCGCCTGAAGCTGCTGCTCGCGAAACAATTTCCGGCTGAATTCTTTAATAATTGCACGCGAATTGCCCGCTGGAAACAGGCGATCGGCGCCCCTTACCCTTGATCTGTATGGAAATTCTGGTCTATCGCCCCCAGATACATATGAGTTCGCGCCAGGCCTGAGCGGTTCCCTCCATTGAACCTTTCCAAGGCTTGAGCATTGTAGGGAAACCCATTTTGCCGACCGGAATCTGCCCGCGATGGTGACCAGTGTGTTGGCCGCGATATGCGCCATTGTGTGGATTTATCTGCTGTGCTGGCGCGGCCGTTATTGGATGAATCCGGTGACCGATAGCGCCGCGCCGCCACAGCCGGTGGTGTGGCCTTCGGTGGCTGTCGTCGTGCCGGCCCGGGACGAGGTTGCGGTCATCGGCGAAAGCGTCGGTTCGCTCGTCCGTCAGGATTATCCGGGTCCGCTTGGCATCGTGGTGGTCGACGACGACAGCAGCGACGGGACCGCCGGCGTCGCCCGGGAGGCGGCAGCCCAGCGTCCCGACCGTAACATGATGGTGATCTCCAGCGGTGGCCCGGCCCCCGGCTGGACCGGTAAGCTGTGGGCCATGAACCAAGGCATCGCGGCGGCTGAGCGGGCTTTCCGGCCGGACTACCTGCTGCTGACAGACGCCGACATCGCCCATGCCCCCGACACGGTGGGCTGGCTGGTGCGGCAGGCGTCGGCGGGTGGCTATGCGCTCACGTCGCTGATGGCGCAATTGCGCTGCACGAGCCTGGCCGAGCGCAGCCACGTGCCGGCCTTCATCTACTTCTTCCAGATGCTCTATCCCTTCGCCTGGGTGAGCGACGCCAAGGCGCGTACCGCGGCCGCAGCCGGTGGCTGCATGCTGGTGCGCGCCGATGCGCTGGCTGCCGCCGGCGGCATCGATGGCATGCGCAATTCCCTGATCGACGATTGCGCGCTCGGACGCACCATGAAAGCCGTCGGCCCGATCTGGCTCGGCCTGACGAAGCGGTCGGTCAGCATCCGTCCCTACGACACCTTTGCCGATGTCGAGCGGATGATCTCGCGCTCGGCCTATGCGCAGCTCCGATATTCGCCGCTGCTGCTGGTCGGGACGCTCGCCGGGTTGGCGCTCGCATTCCTGGCGCCGCCATTGCTGGCGATCTTTGCGGAGGGGTGGCCGCGCTATCTCGGGCTGGCCGCCTATCTGGCCATGGCCGTGTCGATGCTCCCCACATTGCGGTTCTACCGCCTTTCGCCATTGTGGGGTCTTGCGCTCCCTGTCGTCGCCGCTGTTTATGGCGCCTACACATTCAACTCAGCCTATCGGCACGTGCGGCGGCGCGGGGGCCAATGGAAGGGGCGCATCGACGTGAATGCGCCGAGCCTGCGATGAGCGCTAGTCAAGAGCTTCGCTCCGGAAAGGGATCGAGCGACGAGAACTTCCCCGTCGCATCGTTTCTGATCAGTCCGCGTCATCGGTCCGCGATCCTGGCCTATTACGAGTTCGTGCGCGTGGCCGACGATATCGCCGACCACGCCAAGCTGTCTCCGGCCGAGAAGATCACGCGTCTCGACCGGCTCGAGGCCAGTCTGCTCGGACAAAACGACAAGGAGCCGCAAGGTGTCGCCTTGCGCGGCGTCCTGCACACGCACGGTCTTTCGCCGATCCATGCGCAGCATGTCCTGCGTGCCTTTCGCCAGGATGTGACCAAGCTGCGCTATGCGAACTGGGACGAGCTCATCGGCTACTGCCAGTATTCCGCCATGCCGGTCGGGCGCTACGTGCTCGACGTGCATGGTGAAGCCCAATCGACCTGGCCGGCGTCGGACGCGCTGTGCGCGGCCTTGCAGATCATCAATCACGTTCAGGACTGCGGCAAAGACTATCGGGATCTCGACCGCGTCTATATTCCGCTCGACGCGCTGGCTGCGAACGGACTCACTGTCGACATTCTGGATCAGAAGCAGGGGTCGCCGGCTTTCAGGCGCTGCCTCACCGGTCTGCTCGATGGCACGAGCGCGCTTCTGGTTCAGAGCCGGCCTTTGGCGGCAATGGTCAACGATACGCGCCTTGCCATGGAGATCGCGGCCATTCAAAAGCTCGCGGAACGCCTTGTGGGCGTCCTGCGCAAGCACGATCCACTTAGTGAGAAGGTGCACTTGAGCAAAATCGGAATGCTCCTGACTGTGGCGTCGGCGGCGGCGGGAACCCTATCACGCAAGCTGTGGTCGCGCGCTGCGCCGCCTGTGACAGCCGTGAACTCGTGAGTGCCGGGATGCTTGGTGTATCGGAGAAAGCGCCATCCGTCGCGAGCCGCGCCAGCGGCAGCTCGTTCTATTTCGCCATGCGCATTCTGCCGCAGGCGCAGCGCGAGGCGATGTTCGAGATCTATGCGTTCTGCCGCGCGGTCGACGATATTGCCGACGGCGGCGGCTCGCAATCGCAGCGCATCGAGGGGCTCGCCGACTGGCGGCGCAGAATCGACGATCTGTATTCCGGCCGCGTGCCCGAAGGGCTCGACGGTCTCGCCCGCGCCATCAACCAATTTGGACTCCGCAAGGACGATTTTTTGGCCGTGATCGACGGCATGGAAATGGATGCCGTCGAGGATATCCGCGCGCCCGATTTCGAGACGCTCGATCTGTACTGCGATCGCGTCGCCTCCGCCGTCGGGCGGCTGTCGGTCCGCGTCTTCGGCATGAGCGAGCAGGAGGGCATCGAGCTCGCTTACCATCTCGGCCGCGCGCTGCAGCTCACCAACATTCTCCGCGACATTGATGAGGATGCGGAGATCGGGCGGCTTTATCTGCCGCGTGAGGCGCTCACCGCCGCCGGCATCGATACAAACGATCCGAGCGCGGTTGTCGCCGATCCGAGGGTCGGCGCTGCGTGCAATGTCGTCGTCGAGCGGGCGCGCCATCATTTCGTCAAGGCCAACGAGGTCATGGCCAAATGTCCACGCCGCGTGGTGCGGGCGCCGCGGATCATGGGATTGGCCTACCGGCAAATTCTGGAGGACACGGTGGCGCGCGGCTGGGCCTTGCCGCGCCACCGCGTGTCACTGAGCAAATCACATCTGATAGGGATTGCGTTGCGTCATGCCTTCATCTGACGGCACCGTTCACATCATTGGAGCGGGCCTTGCCGGCCTCGCCGCGGCCGTGCGCCTGACCGAGGCCGGGCGCGCCGTCGCCATACACGAAGCGACCGGGCAGGCCGGCGGGCGTTGCCGCTCTTATTACGACCACACCACGGGCATGGTGATCGATAACGGCACGCATCTCCTGCTGTCCGGCAACCACGCGGCGCTCAACTATCTCAAATCGATCGGCGCCGAGACGATGCTGGAAGGTCCCGCCGATGCGGAATTCCAGTTCATCGATCTCGCCGGCGGCGCGCGCTGGACGGTGCGCTTCAACAATGGCCAAATTCCCTGGTGGATTTTTGACAAGAATCGCCGGGTCCCGCAGACGCGCCCGCGCGATTATCTGCCGCTCGCGCGGCTGATGTGGGCGAGCGGCGATCAGCCGCTCAGCAAGTTGATGAGCTGCTCGGGACCGCTCTATGACCGGCTGCTCGAGCCGCTGTTCCTGGCCGCGCTGAATATCGTTCCGCCGGAAGGGTCGGGAAAGCTGGCGGCGCAGATCCTGAAAGAGACGCTCGGCGTCGGCGGCAAAGCCTGCCGGCCGCTGATCGCGCCGGAGGGCATCGGCACGGCCTTCGTCGATCCCGCGGTCGCCCATCTCAAGCAGCGCGGCATCGACATCAACTTCCATCGGCCCTTGCATGCGCTGGGTTACGACGGCGACCGCGTCTCGCATCTGGATTTCGGCGCCGATACGATCACGCTCGATGCGTCGGACTCGGTGATCCTTGCCGTTCCATCTTATGCGGCCGCCGGCCTGCTGCCGGGGCTGCAGGTGCCGTCGTCTTTCCGCAGCATCGTCAATGTCCATTACCGCGTCGATCCGCCGGCCGGCCAGCCGCGCATGATCGGTGTCATCAACGGCACCGCGGAGTGGATCTTCGCATTGCCGGGGCGTGTGGCGGTGACCGTCAGTGACGCCGGCGATCTGCTCGAGATGCCGCGGAACGAAGTGGCGCAGGTGATCTGGCGCGACGTCGCCGCCGTCATGGGCCTGCCGGAGATGCTGCCGCCCTGGCAGCTCGTGCGCGAGCGCCGCGCGACGTTCGCCGCAACGCCAGAAGAGAACGCCAAACGGCCGGGCGCGCGCACCAATTGGGTCAATCTGGTGCTCGCGGGCGATTGGACGGCAACGGGCTTGCCCGCGACCATCGAGGGCGCGGTGCGCTCCGGCAATCGTGCCGCCGATCTTGTCGGCGGCCGCAACGTGAACAAGGTCGCGGCATGAGTTTCGATCTGGATGCCGATGTGCGCCCGCTGGACGCGCGCGATCTCGACGGTGACGTCGAGAAGGCGATGACCGCCGCGACCCACACGCTGGTCGCGCATCAGCAGCCTGACGGCCACTGGCTCTACGAACTCGAAGCCGACGCGACGATCCCGGCCGAATACGTTCTGCTTCGCCATTATCGCGGCGAGCCGGTCAATGCGACGCTGGAGCAGAAGATCGCCGTCTATCTGCGCCGGATCCAGGGCGAGCATGGCGGCTGGGCGTTGTTCTACGCCGGCGAATTCGACATGAGCGCCAGCGTCAAAGCCTATTTCGCGCTGAAGATGATCGGGGATTCGCCCGACGCCCCGCACATGAAGCGTGCGCGCGAGGCGATCCTGTCGCGCGGCGGCGCCGAAAACAGCAATGTGTTCACCCGAATCCTGCTTGCGCTCTACGGCGTGTTGAACTGGACCAGCGTGCCGACCATCCCGGTCGAAGTCATGCTGTTGCCGCGCTGGTTCCCCTTCCATCTGTCGAAGGTGTCGTACTGGGCGCGCACGGTGATGGTGCCGCTGTTCGTGCTGGAGGCGCTCAAGCCACGCGCGATAAACCAGCGCGGCGTCACCATCGATGAATTGTTCAAGCAGAATCCGAAGGACGTCGGTCTGGCGTCGAAAGCGCCGCATCAGTCGTGGCGCTGGTTCTTGTTCTTCCGCGTTGTCGACGCGGTGCTCCGGCCGGCGACGAAACTGATTCCCAAATCGGTCCGCCGCCGCGCGATCAACCGCGCCGCCGACTTCGTGACGGAGCGTTTGAACGGCCAGGATGGCCTCGGCGCCATCTATCCGGCCATGGCCAACGCAGTGATGATGTTCGATGCGCTGGGCGGCCCTGCCAACGAGGCGAAGGCGGCGATCGCACGCGATTCCGTCGAGCGGCTGCTGGTGGTGAAGGACGACGAGGCCTATTGCCAGCCGTGCCTGTCGCCGATCTGGGACACGGCGCTCGCGGCGCAGGCGCTGCTTGATGTCGGCACCGACGAGGCCGTCGCCAGCGCGCACAAGGGCCTCGAGTGGATGGTGCCGAAGCAGGTGCTCGACGTGCGCGGCGATTGGATCGCACGCCGGCCTGATCTGCGGCCGGGCGGATGGGCATTCCAATATGCCAATCCGCATTATCCCGATCTCGACGACACGGCGGTCATCGTCATGGCGATGGATCGCGTCCGTCGCAGCGGCGGCGATGAATTCGATCAGGCGATCGAACGCGCCGAAGAGTGGGTGCGGGGCATGCAGAGCCGCAATGGCGGCTGGGCGGCCTTCGACGTCGACAACGTCTATTATTACCTCAACAACATCCCCTTCGCCGATCACGGCGCGCTGCTCGATCCGCCGACCGAGGATGTCGGGGCGCGCTGCGTCTCGATGCTGGCGCAGCTCGGAGACACGCGCGAGCAGAGCCCGGCGCTTCAGCGCGGCGTCGACTACCTGCTCGCGCAGCAGATGCCGGACGGAAGCTGGTACGGGCGCTGGGGGCTGAACTACATCTATGGCACCTGGTCGGTGCTGTGCGCGCTGAACGCGGCCAATGTGCCGCATGATTCCCCGGCAATCCGCAAGGCGGTGTCCTGGCTGCTGTCGATCCAGAACGCCGACGGCGGCTGGGGAGAAGATGGCTCGAGCTACAAGCTCGATTATCGCGGCCATGAGCCGTGTCCGAGCACGGCCTCGCAGACGGCTTGGGCGCTGCTGGGCCTGATGGCCGCCGGCGAAGTGCATCATCCGGCGGTCGAGCACGGACTGCGTTATCTCATCGAGACGCAGAAGAGCGACGGCTTCTGGGATGAGGAGCGCTACACCGGCAGCGGATTCCCGCGCGTCTTCTACCTGCGCTACCACGGCTATCGGAAATACTTCCCGCTCTGGGCGCTCGCCCGCTATCGCAGTCTCAAGACGCGCAACTCGCGGACGGTGCAGTTCGGGATGTGAAGCGCGGCTGCGCGACTCGTTCTAATGCGGGGCATTGCTCCCGCCACGCTGAGGAGCGAAGCGAGCCAGTATAAGGCGAGGCTCGCTGCTCCGCGGTTCGCACCCGGAACGACGGGTTACGGCTCTTGATCAAATTCCTATATAGGCGTATATTCCTCTCCGTCCTGCTCAACGGAGGGCGCTTCATGAGGCGTCATAAAGCGGAGCAGGATGCGGCGCCCGCGGGCGGGGAGACGAACGCTCCTCCCAAGCTCCCGGGCGGTGACGGACCCCGCCTGGAGGCACTAAGACCTCCCGCCAGGAGCTGGCTGACACTGGGCTGCCCATATATCGGCGGTCAGCGAAAAGCGCGGCCCGTTGCATCGTCAGACGCCGCGATGGCGCGCCGAGAGGCGCCGCATCGTCTCCAAAAGAGATGATGCGCTGACTACCCCCTGACGCGCTTCATCGGCGCGCCATCCCCTCTGTATTGCGGAGGGAGCGAAAGACAGGCCTTCCCCGGGCCGTGACAAAGAGCAGGGGCGAAGAGTCATGCCTGCTCGTCATTCCGGAACGCGCCGAAACAACACACTCCGTCATGCCCGGGCTTGACCCGGGCATCCATGATGACTCTCAACGCATGAAGGGCTTACGTCGGCTTTGCACGTGGCCCGTCATCATGGATTGCCCACTCAAGCCCGGCAATGACAACGCCATCATTCCGGGTTCGCTCGCTCACGCTCGCGCCCCGGAATGACATATGTGCGGACGGGCGCTCTTTGAATCGGCGCGGTGCCCCGGCGCTACTTGCCCAGCGTATCGAAACGCGTCTTCTGCTCGTCGGTCAGCCCGCCGTAGAAGGCGTTCAAGGCAACATCGACATTCGTCGCCGCGTAGTTCATCGCGGTCAGCCGATTGTCGGCGGCGTCGAGCCGGGCCACGGGGTCTGCGGGAATGGGCTGCGCGCACGAGGCGATCAGCAGCTTCGCCATGTCAGAGGACGCCTTGCCGAAAGCCTCCAGCGCTGCGCGCTGCTGCTGCGAGGGACGCACGGCCTGCTGGATCACCTTCATCAGCCGTTCGGCATCTCCCGCGCCCTGCGCCGCGCAGGCCTGGGCCTGCCGGCCCATCGCCGCATTGGCCGCGCGCGGATCGCCCCGCGGGTCCTGCGGGGCAGGGGCCTGCACGGTGAACTTGGCCTTCTGCTCCGGCGTGAGCTGGTCATAGAAGGCTTTCAGCGGCGCGCGGATTAGCGATCCCGCGTTCTGCACCTGCCAGAGGCGCTGCTCCAATTCGGTGAGGCGCTGCGTCGGCGGGCGCTGCGCCGCATCGATGCATCCGGCCTTGATCGTCTTGACCGCCTCGGTCGAGGCCGCCTGAAGCTTGTCGAACGCGGCTTTCTGTTCAGGCGTCAGCGTGATCGTCTGGGCAATCTGCACGCCGGGCCAGTCACTTTGCGCCGACGCGTTGCCGTCACATGCGTTACTCGGGCCGGCGCCTACGGTCTCGGGACGGCTCGTGCCGACCACGGTCGGCGACGGCGCCTTCAACGGACCGACAATGGTCGCAACGATGTCGCCAAAGCCGTGCTGGCGGAAGTCTTCGCCATAGTCATTCGGCCAGAGCGCGTAGCCGACCACGTCTTCATAGGCGGTGGGCCAGGCCAGCGGTCCGACCCAGCCGAGCTTGGCCTGGTCCTGCTCGTCTTGCTCCTGCCCGGGCGGGGCGGCACGATTGGCCTCATTGCTGCGAGGCGCGCGATGGCGATGGATCGAGGGGTGCGGCAGGCGTTCCAGCATGCCGCGCAACGGCGCGGTGACCGCGCCCAGGAAACCGCGTGGCGAGAATGAAAACTGCGCCTGCGCGGCTCCCGGAAGGATCGTCACCGCGGCGACCAGAGCCAGAGTCAACGGCGTATGACGGCGCATAGGCTTCCTCCGGCCGCAGAGCGGCCAAATGTGGCGGGATCACGGAGGAATAACGGGGAAGCGCGCCGCAGGGTTCCACGTCCCCGACGTGGCGGCGGGCGATAGGCCCGCCGCGTCGCGGGGATCAGCCCGCGGCGGCCAGGTCGTCGGTCTTGCGCTTGGGCTTCGGCGGCGTCTGCTGGCGGATCTCTTCCAGCTTTGTCTGGACGTGCCGCGAAAACACGAATTCCGGCGGCCGCTGGTTGGCGAGGCTGATTTCCGGGGCCATCGGGCCCTCGGTGCGCACGCCGCGCAGGGCAACCATGGCGGCCTTGATCGGGTTCGACACCGCATTGTTGACGGCGGTCGCCTCGAAGCCCGAGTGGACCATGCAGTCGGCGCATTTTTCGTAATTGCCGACGCCGTAATTGTCCCAGTTGGTGTCTTCCATCAGCTCCTTGAAGGTCTTGGCGTAGCCTTCGCCGAGCAGGTAGCAGGGCTTCTGCCAGCCGAACACGGTGCGCGTCGGGTTGCCCCACGGCGTGCACTTGTAGGTCTGGTTGCCGGCGAGGAAGTCGAGGAACAGGCCGGACTGGCTGAACGACCAGTTCTTGCCGCCATTGCCGCGCTTGAAGATGTTGCGGAAGAGGGTCTTTGTCTTCTCGCGATTGAGGAAGTGCTGCTGGTCGGGCGCGCGCTCATAGGCATAGCCCGGCGACACCGTGATGCCGTCGACGCCCATCTCCATGACGCTGTCGAAGAACTTCGCCATCCGCTCGGGATCGGCGTTGTTGAACAAAGTGCAGTTGATGTTGCAACGGAAGCCGCGGCGCTTGGCTTCCTTGATGGCGGCCACCGCGCGATCGTATGTGCCTTCCTGGCAGACCGACTTGTCGTGGTCCTGCTTGTCGCCGTCCAGATGAACCGACCAGACGAAATACGGACTAGGCTCGTAGTCCTTCATCCGCTTTTCCATCAGCAGCGCATTGGTGCACAGGTAGACGAACTTGCGGCGGGCAACGATGCCCTTGACGATCGCCGGCAGTTCCTTGTGCAGCAACGGCTCGCCGCCGGCGATGGACACGACGGGGGCGCCGCATTCGTCGACCGCTTGCAAGGCATCGGCGACGGAGATGCGCTGGTTCAGGATCTCGTCGGGGTAGTCGATCTTGCCGCAGCCGGCGCAAGCCAAGTTGCACCGGAAGAGCGGTTCGAGCATCAGGACGAGCGGATAACGTTTCTGCCCGGAAAACCGCTTCCGGGCGACGTAACTACCCACAATCAACTTTTGCAAGAGAGGAATGCCCAAGACTACCGTCCTTACCTATTTTACTCGCGTTGTTGACCTGCAGAAGCTCGACCGGGACGCGGAACTCCATATTCTCTTCTCGTCCGGGTAGCAACGAGACTTCCACCGGCGCGATGCGGCCCAGGGCCTCGATCGCGTCCATGACCATGACCTCCGGGGCCGAAGCCCCGGCCGTGATACCGACGGCCTTCGCGTCCTTCACCCATTCCGGCTGGATTTCGCCGCCATTGGCGATCAGGTGGGTCGGAATCCCGGCTTCCAGGCCGATTTCGCGAAGCCGGTTCGAATTGGAACTATTCGTGGCGCCGACGACGAAGATCACGTCGACGAGCTTGCTCAGCTCACGCAGCGCCATTTGGCGATTTTGTGTCGCGTAGCAGATGTCCTCCGTGCCCGGGCCGACCACGTCCTTGAACCGCCGATAAAGGGCCGCGATGATGCCCTTCGTATCATCGACGCTCAGTGTCGTCTGCGTCACGTATGCAATAGGGGTATCTTCCTGAAGCGCGAGCGTGTCTACATCGCCTTCCGTCTGCACGAGTAGCACCTGGCCCGGGATTTGGCCGAGGGTACCCTCAACCTCGGGGTGTCCGGCGTGGCCGATAAGCACCACCGTGCGGCCCTTCCGCAGGTAATGCCGGCCTTGGGTGTGGACCTTGGAGACCAGAGGGCAGGTCGCGTTCAAGACGTGCAGGCCGCGTTCCTTGGCCTCGAGCTCGACCTTTTTGGCGACGCCGTGGGCGCTGAACACAGTGATCCCGTCCGCGGGCACTTCCGAAAGATCCTCGACGAAACGGGCACCGCGTGCCTTCAAAGCGTCCACGACCCATTTATTGTGCACGATCTCATGGCGCACGTAGACAGGAGGCCCGTATTTTTCCAGCGCGCGCTCGACAATCTCGATCGCGCGCACAACCCCCGCGCAAAATCCGCGCGGCTGAGCCAATATAACTTTCATTCTAACCTCCTTTGACGCCGCTGCTCGACTTTTGAGCGTCGGCGCTGCGCAGTCCCTTCTTACGATCGGGAAGAACAACCGACGCCGTTTGCTGCGGCGTGGCCCCGGTCTGGAAATTGAACGCCTGGAATACCTTGGTAACGATGCCGTTCGCGTCAAGGCCCGCGCGCGCATACATGGCAGGCGGGGAGTCATGATCGATAAAGACGTCCGGCAGGGTCATGGACCGCAATTTGAAGCCCGTCTGGTCCAGCGCTCCCTTGTCGGACAAGAACTGGGCCACGTGCGAGCCAAAGCCGCCGATCGAGCCCTCCTCTACCGTCACGAGCAGTTCATGATTGCGCGCCAGCCGCAGGATCAGGTCGGTATCGAGCGGCTTGGCAAAGCGCGCATCCACGATGGTTGTCGAAATACCGTGCGCGGCGAGCACATCAGCCGCTTTTACGCAGTCGGCGAGGCGGCCGCCTAGCGACACGAGTGCAACCGTATTGCCTTGGCGGATGATCCGCCCGCGCCCGATTTCCAGAGGCGTGCCAATCTCGGGAAGCTGTAACCCTGCCCCTTCGCCGCGCGGATAACGGAACGCCGACGGGCGATCGTCGATCGCCGCCGCTGTTGCGACCATATGCGCAAGCTCGACTTCATCCGCCGCCGCCATGATCACAAATCCTGGCAGACAGGCGAGAAAAGTGATG
>Ga0310811_10002971_pt1 | contig 21291 bp, 19 predicted proteins | sample YCmetagenome_FD_207642 | JGI IMG/M metagenome (GOLD analysis project Ga0310811, IMG submission 207642) | Soil microbial communities from experimental microcosm in Duke University, North Carolina, United States - YC | ecosystem: Engineered > Artificial ecosystem > Soil microcosm > Unclassified ...
TGTTCGATGGCGCGGCTGCGGACCACAACACTGGCTTCGTCCAGGGTGATCGACGACAGCCGGTATTCCACCGTCAGCTCCTTCGATTGAGCCGGGCCGCGATGGAGCGGGCATGCGCGTCCAGCCCCTCCGATTCCGCCAATATCAGGGCGTCGGGACCGATCGCGGCGATGCTTTTCGCATCCAGGCTCAGCAGCGTGGTGCGCTTCATGAAATCCAGCACCGACAGGCCGGAGGAAAAGCGCGCCGTGCGTGACGTAGGCAGGACATGGTTCGGCCCCGCGATATAATCGCCCATCGCTTCCGGTGTGTGGCGTCCCAGGAAGATCGCGCCCGCGTGACGCACCTTTTTCAACAGGGCTTCCGGATCGGCGGTGGCGATCTCCAGATGCTCCGGCGCGATGGCATCCGCCAGCGGCGCGGCGTCGTCCAATTGCTTGACCACGATGATGGCGCCGTAACCGTTCCAGCTTTTGGACGCAATCTCCTTGCGCGGCAACAGCGCGATCTGTTTCTCGCACGCCGCCGCGACCTTATCGGCAAACGCCGCGTCGTCGGTGATCAGGATGCTTTGTGACGACGCATCGTGTTCGGCCTGGCTAAGCAGGTCGGCGGCGATCCATTCGGGATCATTGGCGCCATCGGCGATCACCAGGATTTCCGACGGACCCGCCACGCTGTCGATGCCTACCTGGCCGAAGACTTCGCGCTTGGCGGCAGCGACATAGGCATTGCCCGGACCCACGATCTTGTCCACCGCCGGCACACTTTCGGTGCCGTAAGCCAGCGCGGCCACCGCCTGTGCGCCGCCAATGCGGTAGATGTCCGTCACCCCTGCCCGCCTGGCCGCCGCCAGCACCAGCGGATTGATCACACCGCCACTGGCCGGGGTCACCATCACGATCCGCGCCACCCCGGCCACTTTGGCGGGAATGGCATTCATCAGCACCGAGGATGGATAGGAAGCGGTACCGCCCGGAACATACAGGCCTGCACTGTCCACGCTGGTCCAGCGCCATCCCAGCACGGCGCCGGTCTCGTCGGTGAAACGCGCATCCTCGGGTATCTGGCGTGTGTGATAGCTCTCGATCCGCGCGGCGGCGGTCTCGATAGCCTTCAACTGTTCTTTGGAGACCTTGCCCAGGGCGGCATCGATCTCGCCCGCGGACAATTTCAATGTGTCGCTGGTGATATTGGCGCGGTCGAACTTGTTGGTCAGTTCCACCAGAGCCGCGTCGCCGCGTTTGCGGACATCGGCGATGATGCCGCGCACCACGGCGGCGACATCTTCCTCTTCCTCGCGCTTGGCGAAGAGCAAGTTTTGGAAGGCTTCCGCGAAACCCGCATCCGCCGCGTTCAACCTACGCGCCATTGCCAGCCTCGTGATCGGGGGTCCCGCGCGCCGCCCAGGGCGCCGTCATATCAGCGAGTTCGGCATCCACGCATTCCACCGACAGGCGGATGGCGCCGCCGCCCGCCAGCACGATCTCGACGACGCCGCCCGGATCTTCGCCTGCATTGGGCGTAAAGCGGATCGCCAGCACCGAAACGACAGCCTCGCCCGCGCCCAGCTTGACCATGCTGGATTGAACCTTGAGCACGCCGTCGAAATGCAGACCGGCGCGCACGCGCGTCTTGCCGCCCGCTTCCCAGGTGAGACGGTTCACCATCGCCACGAAGCGGCGCTTTTTGGGCTGCCAGACCGCGTCTTTCAATTTGAAGACGGCGTCCTGCAGCCTGGCCGACAAAACTTCCAGGTCTTCGGCATCGCTGGCCGCCAGCCGCAAGCGCACCATGGCTACTCCGAGACCCGCGCGATGTCGGCGCCGACGCGCGACAGCTTTTCTTCCAGCCGGTCGAAGCCGCGGTCCAGGTGATAGACCCGGCTGACAAGGGTCTCGCCTTCCGCCGCCAAACCGGCCAGCACCAGCGACACCGAGGCGCGCAGGTCGGTCGCCATCACCGGCGCACCTTTCAGCTTTTCCACCCCACGCACCGTGGCGGTGTCGCCGTCAATGCGCACCTGCGCCCCCATGCGCGCCAGTTCGGGCACATGCATGAAGCGGTTCTCGAAAATCTTTTCCCGGATCACCGAGGTACCGTCAGCCACCGTCATCAAGGCCATGATCTGGGCCTGCAGGTCGGTGGGAAAACCCGGATAGGGTGCGGTGGTGACGTCGGACGCATGCGGACGCGCGCCGTTCATATGTATCTTCACGCCGCGGGGCGTGACGGTGACCTCCGCCCCGCTTTTGGCAAGGATGGACGACAGGGACGCGATGGTTTCCGGCAGAGCGCCCACCAGTTCGACCTCACCACCCGCGATGGCGGCGGCGATGGCGTAGGTGCCTGTCTCGATGCGGTCGGGCATCACGCGATACTCGGCACCGTGCAACGCACTGACGCCTTCCACGGTGATCTCGCTCGAGCCCAGGCCGGAAACTTTCGCGCCCATGGCATTCAGGCAATGGCCCAGGTCGGAAATCTCCGGCTCGCGCGCGGCATTGACGATCTTGGTGGTGCCCTTGGCCAGGGTGGCGGCCATCATCGCGGTTTCGGTGGCGCCGACCGAGACAAAGGGGAACACGATCTCCGCGCCTTTCAAACCATCGGGCGCCTTGGCGGTGACATAACCTTCGCTGAGTTCGATTTTGGCGCCCATCTGCTCCAGCGCGGACAGGTGCAATTCAACCGGACGCGCGCCGATGGCGCAGCCGCCCGGCAGCGACACCTTGGCTTCACGCTCCCGCGCCAGAAGCGGCGCCAGCACCTGAAAGCTCGCGCGCATTTTGCGCACCTGGTCGTAGGAGGCGAAGACCGAGGTGATCAGGCGGGCCTGAAGCTTCATCACGTCGCCTTCGCCCAACCGGGGCGACATGTTGACCTGGATGGTGATACCGAAGGTCATCAAGAGTTCGGCCATGGCGCGCACATCGGCCAGCCGCGGCACATTGCCCAGAATCAGGGGGTCGGCGGTCAGCAGCGATGCCGCCATCAACTTCAGGGCGGCATTCTTGGCGCCGCTGATGGGAATTTCCCCCTTCAGCGGGCGGCCGCCGCGGATACGAATACGGTCCATGACAAACCTTGTAGCCGGGGCCAAAGGCCAAGGAAAGGCTGGGAAAAGCGGGGCTAATTCCCGGTTTTGGAAGGGGTTTTAGGCGGCTTTTGGGTGGGCTTGACGGTCCCCCCGGCGGAGGGTTCCGGCTGCTTGGCCGTCGGCACCCCTTTGCGGCGCTTCAGATTGGCGCGCAGGGCTGCCGCTAGCTTTTCCGGAGAGGACCTGACCATCAAAAACCCTTCAAAAACCCGCCCAAAATCCTGCCGGAGATTCGTGGAGTGGAAATCTGAAAACCCGGCTTTCCTTCGCGGAATCCTTACGTTATAGCAGCGCACCCTCAGCCGACCGGGCGCTCAGATCGCGCAATGTCGGGTTAAGGGTTCGGCCCTATAAGCGGGGACGAGTACCACGGTTGCCGTAGTAGCGTAGTGGTAGCGCAATCCCTTGGTAAGGGATAGGTCGTGAGTTCGATTCTCACCTACGGCACCATTTCTACCCAACTATGTTGGGTTAGACTGCCACTGTAAGGCGGCGATTTGCGCCAATAGCGGACATTCGGTTAGCGAGCACCTGCCTTCAGCTTCTCGACTGAGTTGCGTCTATTCGCCCGGCTTTCGAGCACCAACTGATAAGCGATATAATATTTATAGATATTGCTAACATAGGTTACGGTTTCCTGACCGATCTTCTCGGCAGCCACATATTCCACATTTCCGAACCATACATTGGGGTTGAGGCCGCGGTTTTTGGCGTCCTTGCGCATCTGAGCGATACGACCGGGACCCGCATTATAGGACGCGAAAGTAAAAAGCGCCTTGTCTATCTGCGACATTGGCTCATGCGCGTAATACCGGTCGATCATGAAGCGCATGTACTTCGTGCCAGCAGCGATGTTCCCGTCTGCCTGATGAATATTGCCGGCATTCATCTGTTTTCCTGTGGCGGGCATAACCTGCATGACGCCTATTGCGCCACTACGGCTTTTTGCATTCTGATTGAGCTGTGATTCCTGATAGCCCTGCGCGCCTATCAGCACCCAATCGACATCATATTGCGCGCCATATTTTTGGAACGACTGCACCAACGCCCGGAATTTCTTCCGCTCGGCTTCCGAACTGGCATTTTTTACATATTTCTGGCTCTTGAGATAACGCAAGAAGATCGTATTGCCGTTCGCCGTGCCTTGTTTGTTACGGTTCACGAAATCATCGAGCGCGGCCTTGAGCTTGGGAGTGTTCTTGCGGATCGCCCATGCGATCTCCACGCCCTCGCGGACCGACACATCGGCGTGCACCGTGATATGGGAAAATACCTGCTTCCATAAATCAGCAATGTGGCTGTCCACAACCACGATTGGCACGAGACCCGCATTCAACATTTCCAGTAGGTCTTCGTCTTCGAGCGTCTCGGGTGCGACTTTTATCGTCACCGGAGCTTTGTGCTCCGCCGCAAGTTTCTTGTTAAAGGCCTGCAGACTTTCATAGTAACTCGACGACCGGCGCACGAAGACCTCGCGGCGCGAAAGATCCTCGACCCGCGCGATTTTCGGCGAGGTCGGTCCCGTGACGACGACCTCTTTCACGTTGCTGAGGCCTGCCGTCGCAAAATCGACTAGCTTGCGCCGCTGTGGCGTAACGGTGAGATTCGCGGCGGCGATGTCTCCCCGCCCCGCCGCCAGCGCCGGCAAAATCTGATCGCGCCGGACGGGAATGAACATAACACGCACTTTGATGTTCTTCGCGGCGCCCCTCTTGCTAGTGGCGATCTCTTTGTTCAGTTGTTCTTCGAACAGTCGTGCGAAATCGACGGCTGTACCGTGCATGATGCCATTATCCGTAAAAAAGGAAGTCTTGCTATACACGGTGAGCATCCGGATGTAGCGACGCTGGATCATCCCGTCGAGGTCGCCTGACCATGGGCGCTCAAGCAGAGCCCGATCGAGCGTTAAGCTAGCATTCTGTTGCTGTTGTGCGAATGCGCCGGACGGCTCGCAGAAAATATGGACAAACACCGCGACGCATCCCACCCAAACAGCTTGCTTTATTTGCGCAAGGAACTGCATGAAGCCCAAACAATAGCGCAAGCGGACTGCCAGCAGACGCGCTACCCCATTGGATCAAGGGCCAATAATGCCCGCCTGATGCACCTGATACTCACTGATGGACCGGCTTACCGCCGTTCTTGTCTTGGCGCCGCCGGATTGTTTCGCAGGGCTTAACTTGCTCGAGGGCGAGAGTGCTGGACGCGAACGTCCAGCGCGCACCGCTCAAGCCGCAATGCAACCGATGCCAGAGCTGGCGGATGGCATCATACTGGCGAGGTTCAGATGATCCGTAGAACAAGTATCTTTTCTTTGGTGGGGGCTTTGGCAATGCTCGCAACCAGCGGGGCCACTGTCGCCGTCAGCACGTACCCGCAGGCCGCCTACGCGCAGACTCAGGGCATGCAGCGGCGAGATGAACGCCGCGACACGCGCCAAGGCGCAAGGGTAGAGAAGCAGGCATGCAAGGCGGGCGATAAAAGTCGCGCCGAATGCAGGCAGGAGAAGCGCGAGACCAAGCAGGCGGGCCGACGGGACTAGAGGCGCGCCTGCTGGCTTATTCGACCAGGACCGAAAGGTCGGTGCTCCAGGTGATGTCCACCTTGTCGCCCACCTTAACCTGATCGAACACTGTCGGATCGACGACCCGGCGGCTGTATTTCCAGCCGTTTACCCCCTCAAACGAGATCGACGAGGTATTCTTGTCGAGGGCGGTGATCGTCGCCGTCATGGTCCGCACCATCACCCGGGTGCCACTGGTCGTTCCCTTGGCGTAATTCGAGTCAACGGTATCGACGTCCGCCTCGCCCGGCGGCTTCAGGCGCGCCATTACATTGTTGTTGTAGGTCGCCCTGATGTGGTTCCCCACCCTCAGCTGATCAAAGCGCGTGACGGTCTGGGGCACGTTGACCGCGACAAACTCGCCATCAGCCGTCTTGATATTCATGGCGCGCTTGGCCTGGTCGATCGTCTCGATGGTGCCGGAAATCGTGCGGGTCTGGGTCGGGAGTTGCCGGACTTGCGCCGAGCTGGGGAGGGTAAGCGGCAAAACAAACGCCAATGCGGTCAGTATCGTCATTCCTGGCTTCATGTGTCCGTTCCTTTGGATTAAGCAAACACAGCCAGTCCAGAGTGATACTCTGATCCGCTCTGTTCAGTGGTGACGTAAGACCGAACGATAGCACGCCGATATTGGACCTTGGGTCAATGTGCGGCCAGTGCGCCGTGTCATGCCGGGCCGATCATTGTGACCGATGTTTTTCAGCGGTGGTGACAAGGTCCCTTGCGCCGGATCCCCATTTCGAAATAACCCGAAGCGCCTGGGTGAGAGATATCTCGAGCGGATGCACCCGTTTCCCTTCGAGTATATAGACGGCACCGGTGAAGGGTGTCGGAACGGAGGGGACAAAAACCGTATAGCGGCCGTCCTCGAACTCCTCGATTATGAAAGCCGGGACGAGCGCCTCTTCGATCTCTGCAAACGCAGGTCTCCAAACCCTTTCGTTTTCGTCACCCGCCATTCGATTGGTCAGGCTGCGGATGGTCGCGTATCCAGGGATCCGCTCGAAGAGGGTTTTCTCAATGACGTCCCGGGCCATCCGCCCCCTATGCGTACGGACCGCCACACCAATCAGGAAACAGATCATGAGCACAAGTAAAAGGGATAATATCCTCTCGGCCGGAACCCAGTCCGGAACGAGCTGGGACAGTGGACGCACCAGGCCCGCCACCGATGCCGCCCCTTTCAATATCAGCAGCACGGCCAGGTAAATTGGAATGACAACGAGCAGGCCGCTCCCCAATGTGTTTAAGACAAACTGAGCTAGCTTCTTCATAGTCGCCGGTGGCGGGCCTGTTTTCATTTCTTATCCCTTCTCAGTTGACGTATCTCATCACGTAAGGCCTGCGCTTTTCGCTGCCGCTAGGATGAACTGCACGGCCAGTCCAGCCTGCAGCACCGACAAGATCCAGCCAACGACCTGCAATGTCGCCACCCCGACCGCGCGCATGATGATGCGCGCCGCGAGCATGCAGATCAGGTTCAGCACCAGGATCAGGGCAAGGATTGCAAGGACGGCCCAGTATTGGGTCGCGTCATCCTTTGCCTGGGCCAGGAAGAAAAGAATAGCGACGACTGCAGTGGGCGTCACGATGGCCGGGATCGCCAGGGGCTCGAGCACCGGCTTCACCATCCATCCAGGTGCCGGTCTAGGCGGCGAAGTTGTCGTCTTTTCGGTTGAATCTTGCGTTGTTGGGATATCGACAAGCTGGAACTTCAGGATTTTTTCGGCGGCGCTGAGAAACAGAAGGATGCCGCCGGCGATCACCAGTGCGCCAATGGAGACCCGCCATTTCACCAATAGCTCGATCGCGCAGAATGCGATGAAGGCCACGATGATTGTTGCGACCAGGAAGGCGCGGAACGCGAGCTGACGCCGCCAGGTTGGGTCTGCATTGTGCGCAAGTGCATAGAATACGGGTATGACCTTCAGCGGTCCCAGGGTCACAAACAGAATCACAAATATGTAGTTGGCGTTTTGGGGGATCATCTACGTCTCCGGCCGTTCAAAATTGCGTGTTGACCATGATCCAGATGTTGTTGCCCTGGACCGCATTGCGTGCGGCAAATTCCCATTGCGTGCGGAGGCGCATGGCCCAGCCATCGGCGATCACCGCGCTGATTTCAGGGCCGGCGCCGTAGTAGCTGTAGCGGCCCGTGCTCATTCCGCCGGTTTGCGTCGTCACTTGCCATGTTGCAAAGCCCGAAACGCCGGCATCGAAATTGTAAGGCCCCAGGTGCAGGGCTTTTCCGATGCCCCAGTCGAGATCCAGATTGTCGCCGGGCGTGATGCCGGTGCCGGGCTGGCGGAAATTCTGCTCCAGCCGCGCAACCCCGGAGATGCTCCAATCTTGTCTGTCGCCGTCCGGATACCAGACAAGGCCCGCGGAATAGATCAGCGACCAGAAGCCGGAGCCGCGATTGGCGATGCTTCCGGGCTGGAACCGTCCCGAGGGGGTCCAGACCGAAAGCTGGAACTGATAGTCGAAGTCTGAGGCGATGCCGTAAAGCGAGACCGGGGTGACGATGATGTCGCCAAGCGAAAAATCCGGGCTGCCGGTTTCGCCGGGCTCAGGATTGAGATTGCCGGTGGCAAAGGGGATGCCGACCAGCGCGCCGAAGTTCATGCCCGCGATCTTCATATCCGACGTCCAGCCCGTCATAAGGATGTTGGCATAGCGGACCTCGCCGGAATGGCTCACGCTGGCCCCGCTCGCGTCCTTGACATCCAGGTTGGAGAAAAGCCGGTTGAAATCGGTGATGGACCAACCGGGAGGCGCGGCCGCTGCGCCGCGCAATCCCGTCTGGCCTGGCGGATAATGACCATGAACAGGCGTGGCGGTGCGGGCCGCTGTGGGTACTGTCAGCAGTACCAGCGTGGCGACAAGGCCGGTGCGCCGGATGCTCACGGTGCCGTGACGATGTTCCGCCAGAAGCGCGCCACGCTATCGTCCACACCGAACAGCGTGCTGAACACCGTCGAATCAACGAACAGGATATCGCCGGCACGCTTGCCGGCGGGCGGCACCCAGAGGAAGGCGTTGAATTCCGAGTTTCCCGCCTGGGTGAAAGGATGCGGCCTGGAAGCATCGATCGGCTGGCGGCCGAGCACCCGCACCGTGTCGGTCTGCTGTGTCACCTCGTAATGCGGCAGATGCATGTGGAAGTTGAAAGCGTCCACGCCGGTGAGCCAGCCGCGGCTGTCCGCGTCACGGTTGATGGAGAGCGGCACGGGGCGCTTGGTGCCGGGGACCAGGGCGGGCTTCAGTCCATAACGGTTCTCGACCGGCAGTCCCAGTCCCTTGATCAGGCCGCGCGTATAGGTGCCGAATCGCTGCTGGCGTGGCACCAAGGGGTCGCCATGATGGATATTTTCTATGGCGCGCACCTTCGGGTCATCCGAGGCGCCAACGTCATGATGCGGACCCAGCACCAGACAGGTGCCCTCGCGCGCCAGAAATGCCGCTAGCGCCTCGATTTCGGCGGGCTCCGGTTCCTGGCCGGTCACCACATGGTCCAGGCCGAAGAGAAATAGCGTATCGGTATCGTCCAGCACCCGGCCATCCAGGGGCAGGTGGTAGCCGGCATGGTCCACGCGCTGGAAGACCGCGACAGGATGCCCGGTGGCTTCACCGGCCAGGGCCTGGAACGGTTCCCAGGCGCGGAAAAACAGCTCAAGCGCCCCCGCAATGCCCTGTGAGAATTGCAATGCATCCCCAAAGGGTGGTTTCTCATAGGCTGGCCAGGCCACGCGCCGCACCTCGGTCATGGTCGAGAAACGGTTGTCCATCACCGTGATGTCGCGATTGGATTCGGCGGGATAGCTCCAGCTCACATACATGCTGACGCGGCGCCTGGCGCGCGTGTAGGGGCGGGGAATGTGAAGTTGGTTGTAGGTGCGCGCCGGGCTTGTCATGGCATCATCCTAATTGGGCCGCCCTGCCAGAAAGCGCAGGCCCCGAAGACCGGGCAAGAAGAAATAGGCGCCGCCGCGCACGGTGGTGAAAGCGGGAAGCCCGGTGATCTTGCGGCGGATGGGACGTTTGGGGATGGTCATGTCGAATGTGCCATCCTGGGTGCCGAAGATCGGATCGCGCTCATTGCCCAGTTCGTGGAATTGCGGATCGTTGGTCCAGACGTTCAGTGCGAACTCAAATTGCCGCGCCAGTGAGGAACAGCCGACAAATGCCGCCACGCCGCGCTCCACCCCGTCTTCGGCTGCGCCCTCCGGCAATACCGGACCGTACGTGCCGCCGCGCCGGATCATGCGCCGCCGTTCAATGTTGGGTGCGGTATCGCGCGGATTCATGCGCCGGATATGGGCGCCCATCGGGCAGGCATAACCGTGCGGGTCCATCTCGCCATAATTGAAATTGTTGGCGCGTGACTTGTCGGACGCGAGGGCGGGATCGTCCTTGTCGGGCGCCAGCACCAGCGGTGCGCCACTGCGCCAGCGGCCCATCAGCTTGGCGGCGACCAGTTCCTCGCCTTCCGGTGTGCCGCCGCCCTGTTCGCGCAGGAAATCGCGGAAACATCCCACATGCTGCTGCAGCCTGAGATAGGCAATGTAGCTGCCGTTGCGGGTCAGGATCTCGGGCTTTGGCAGCTCGGGCAGCAGCCCGAACTGGTCGGGATAGCCCAGGAAGAACTCACCGGCCTTGAGCACCGAGCCCGATCCAGGGGTCGGCTCATAGCCCGCGCCTTCGACACAAGGCTCTGACAGCCGGTCGCGATAGCCAAAATGCTCATGGGCATGGGTGAAAGGCGGGATCGCGGCCAGGTCAAGGCTGGACAGGACTTCGACCCCACAAGCGGCGACGAACTTCGCGTGTTCTTGCTGGCAGCGTTCGCGTTCCGGAATGTCCCTGGCGAACAGGATCGCGATGGCGTGAAGGCGGGGATCGGCCAGTCCTCCAACCCAATGCTCGGGCGCATTCCTGCCCGTGGTGCCCAGCATCCGGGCGCGGGCTGCCATCCCAAGACGGAATTCCTCCGGAAAGGTGGCGAGCGATCCCGCATCCAGCCCCATGATGGCCAGGCCTTTCCAGGTGAAGGCCACCGTCACCCAGCGGGAATCCCCTTCGGCCTTGGCGCTGCTTGCTGTGCCCACCTTGTCCAGAATGCCGGACAGCCACTGCCGGCCCTGGTCCGCATCGCGAAAGGATAAGAATTCATAGCGCGCGGCCATTGCGGGCGTGCGAGCGACGAGAAAATGCTGGACGTCGTCAAGCTCTAGCATGGCGCGTCACTGCATCTGGTCGAGCATCTCCGAGAAGGCTTTTTTCAGCCGCAGGGCCTTTTTCACCTCGTCGGCCGTGACGTAAGGATATTCGCCATACTCCAGGAAGCTGGGACGTTGGTGCTCGCGGACGAATTTCACGAAGGCCGGTGTGTTGGTCTTCCAGTCCATCGGAAAGCCATCGAGATTTTCGAACACCGTGTTCACGCCCAATTGCGTGAACAGCGCCACCGCGTCCTCGGTATATTTGTCGAAGTCGGTGTCAAAGATGCCTTGGTACATGAAATAAGTGTCGGCGCCGATGTCGAACAGCACCCAGCGCAGGTAATGCAGCTTCAGCGATGCCAGCGCGTCGGGAATGGCGCCGATCGCATTCTCGATGGTCTTGCCATATTCGCGGATTTTCACCTCATGGCCCGGCTTGATCTTGGCGATAATGGTGAAACCATAACAGGCGGGCGTGCGCGGATAGAGGGGGCCATAACGGCCGTCCTCGCGCTCGAAATAACCTTCTTTCGGGATCGCCATGGCGGCGGGCTTGGTGAAATCCTGAACAGTCATGCAATGCACCCTCTCTGCCGGCAGAGAGGTCGCCGCCGGCATTGGCTCTAAAATATGAGTGATGCTCGGCGCTGCCCCGTGGCTTTACCATTGGACCATGGCCCAATGCTGGTGGTGCGGAAGGCCCACCAACGCCAGTAGCGTTTGGCTGGAATGTCCGCTTTGGGTCAAAAGCGGTGATCCAGCCGTGTCCGCTTTGCGCCAAAAGCGAACATTCCGAACCTCCAAAAGTAGGTGGCGCGGGGATTAGACAGGCAGATAAATCCCTGTAGGGGACTGGGCCTAAATGGATTCACACCGCCAATGCATCGCCCGGCTTCCCACTATAAACGCAGAACAGTCCGCGCCATACTTCAATAAATGCATCGTTGTGCGCCAAGTTGATGGCTCGCCTAATTGCCGCAAAATCGCTGATGTGGGAACTCGCATAGATGGAAGGGTATCTTCTATCTGGAGTTATCACTCGCAACTCATAGTTGTTCATCGTTATCCCTGTCCTCGTAGCTGCCGGAGCGCCAGCAGACTGATGCGGTCTACTCCGCATGCCACCTGCCAGACTGACCGAATTGATTAGCCGCCTCACCGCCTCAGACCACCAGCCGCGACAGTAAAACCACAGCTGCCCATCGAGCAGGGCTGGACGGGTGCCATGCAGTTCTGGCGCTAACTAACGTGGTCGAAGCGGTACTTCGCAACTGGACTTTAGGCCCATGGCCTCAGCCCTTTAGGTCACCATCAGTTACCTCGCCCCTTGTTGTTGGTAAAACGAACGGTCCACAATCCTGGAAAGGGAATGATTGTGGACCGTTCGATGCCGCGAACTATCTTGTGGGGGAGAGAACGATGCTCGCAGCCCGAGCAATGGGCAGCATGCGGACAGTTGATGCAACTGGACCTTCTACCAACTGCAAAGCATGCTGGGCGAAGTCATGCCCGGGCAATGTCCGCTATGCGCCCATAGCGGACATTCCATAGCTTCGCTGCATCAAAACCGCCTGATCGCGGTTCCGATGCACAAACACACCCCAAGAATCGCCATTAATGAAGCCAGGACCAAGGCCGGTTGCACCAACCCGAAACGCCGTAGCGGGCGTAATTGCCGGAGCGTTTGCACATAGGCACCTATGCCCATCAGGATCGCGAGAGTCCCTGACACTATTAGGTATGCTCCGACAATCAGCGGCGTGTTTCCACCCCGTATAACCACGCCTTCAACGCCGTTCTCGGTGAAAATCTTGTAGATTACGAAGCCAAAACTGAGCAGCGAAAGACTCATACCTGTCCATGCCATCAAGGTGCGATCCGCCGCCATCTTGATGTTTATCAAGCCGAGATTGACGCTTTCGGCAGAGGTTTCCGCGTAATCATGGAGCCGAGGCACTGCCGGTTATTGTCTCGCCAGGGCGACCCGAACCGCCTCCATTGGCGAGATCATGTGGTCGGCATCCATGGCGGTGGCGGCGATGGCGATTTCCACCCCCCGGACGCTGCCATTGAAGTCATTGCCATGGGCTCCATAGTCCTGCGACACCGGCGCACCGGTGTCACAGCCGACATCGCAACCATCATCGGCCGAGAAGATCATCGGTGCAGTGGCGCCGATCTTTCCGTCGCCAACCTTCTCGCCGTCAGCATAGAGGGTCACGAGGCCACCCTTGCCTAGCCCGCCGCCGTCATAGGTGAACTCCATGCGGACCTGATGGGCGCCCGCCGCCAGCTTGTCGGCGGACTCGGCATAAAAATACCGCACGCCCATCAGGTTGTAGCAGTATTTCAGCTTGCCGCCCTTGGTGTAGAGGCTCCAGCCGCCAATGTTGCCGCCTTGGGCAACGATCACGCCCTCAGCGCCGGATTTTGGCACGTCGATTTCTGCCGTCACCGAATGAGACTTGTTCTTGACGTTCAGAATGGAATTCTCCGACAGCCGCGTCATGCCCCCGAACAGAATCTGGCGGTCGCCCTTGATCAGGACGGGGCGACCAGCAATGTCGGGGTTGGCGCGTTCGATACCCCGGTCGTCCAAGGGCAGTACGTTGTAGCGCACGGCCTCGATCAGCCACAGCCGCTGCAGCTCATGCAGCTTTTCCGGCATCATCTTAGCCAGGTCGTTGGCTTGGCTCCAGTCCTTGTTGGTGTCGTAAAGCTCCCAGACATCGTCGTCGAACGCCGGCAGCTTGGCCCCCATCATGAGCCACGGCGTGGTGTGGCGTGTCACGGCGGTCCAGCCCTTGTGATAGATGCCGCGGTTGCCGAACATCTCGAAATACTGGGTTTCGCGCCGTTCCGCCGCCTTGGGCGCGTCGAAAGAATAGCGCATGCTGACTCCCTGGATCGGCATCTGCTGCACCCCATCGACTGACAGCGGTTCGGGAATGCCGGCGACATCCAGCAGCGTCGGGGCAACGTCGATAACGTGATGGAACTGGGAGCGCATCTCGCCCTTGGCCTTTATGCCTTTGGGCCAGTGGACCACGGTGCCGTTGCGGGTGCCGCCCCAATGTGAGGCGACCTGCTTGGTCCACTGATAGGGCGTGTCCATCGCATGCGCCCAACCGACGGCATAGTGGTTATAGGAGTCCGGTCCGCCCAGCTTGTCGATGCGTTCGGCGAGGAATTCCGGAGTCTCCATTGCCGCGGCGCCATTGAAGTTGATCATCTCGTTGTAAGTGCCGTTCAGGGTGCCTTCGGCGGATGCCCCGTTATCGCCGATGATATAGTAGATCAGCGTGTCATCGAGCCGCCCCAGCTTGTCCAGGCTGTCGATCAGGCGGCCAGTATGATGATCGGTATATTCCAGAAAGCCGGCATAGATTTCCATCTGGCGGCGCAATACCGGCTTCAGGTTCTCAGGCATGTCGTCCCAGGCGGGAATTTCCTTGTGGCGGGGCGTGAGCTGGCAATCGTCCGGAATCACACCGAGCTTCTTCTGCCGAGCGAATGTCTCCTTCCGCAGTTTGTCCCAGCCATCGTCGAACTTGCCCTTGTACTTGTCGGCCCATTCCTTCGGCACATGATGCGGCGCATGCGTCGCGCCGGGTGCGAAATAGACGAAGAATGGCTTGTCCGGGATCAGGGCCTGCTGCTGCCCGATCCAGCCGATGGCCCTGTCCGTCATGTCCGCCATCAGGTGATAGCCTTCTTTTGGCGTCTTCTTCACCTCGATGGGTGTAGTGCCTTCATAGAGCGAGGGGTACCATTGATGCGCCTCGCCGCCGATAAAGCCGTAAAAATATTCAAAGCCGCCGCCACCTGTGGGCCAGGCGGTAAACGGACCCGCCGGACTGGTCTCCCATACCGGCACCTCGTGGCATTTGCCGAACTGCGCCGTGGCGTAGCCGTTGAGCTTTAGCGTCTTGGCAATCGGCGCGGCGGTGTTGGGTAGTACCGAACAATAGCCAGGCGAACCGCTGGCGATTTCGGTGATGCCACCCATGCCGACCGCGTGGTGATTGCGGCCCGTCAGCATGGCTTGGCGGGTGGGCGAACATAGCGCGGTGGTGTGGAAGCGGTTGTATTTCAATCCGTTGGCTGCAAGCCTTTCGATGTTCGGTGTCTGGCAGGGGCCACCAAAGGCCGACGACGCGCCAAAGCCTACATCGTCGAGCAGGATGACCAGGATATTGGGGGCACCCTTTGGCGGGCGTATCTGCCGGATGGCCGGATACACCGACTCCGGGTCCTTGGCGTCATATGTGATCAGCCCGGTGCGCGGGCGATCCGGAATCGGCAGGACCGTGCGCTCGAACGGGTCTTGGCCGTTTGTCGCACGGCTGTTCGTGGTCTGGTCTGCGGGCATCTGCAACTCCATGGTGGCAGGACAGGAAGCGCCAATTCCATGGCGGTGGAGGAAGACCATCGGCAGCAGAAGCAGCGCGCAAAATTGGACCTTGGTCCAATGCAGAGACTGCATCCGTGGCGGACAAGAGGGCGCGAGAGCCTTTCAGACCTTGCGGCCCTTGGCAGCTTCATCAGTGGCATTGCGGTTGTAGTTTCCTTTGGCTTTCTGACGATACAATTGCGCCAGAACGCTCAGGCGACAGCTTCCAATTCCATGAGCGCCTGGCTCGACAATTTCCACGATATGCTTTTGAGTCTTAGCGGGAACTCCAGCCTAAGCTGCATGGTGCGCAACGGTCTGGCGGATTTCGATCAACTGTCCTCCGACGAGCAAATGCAGTTTCACGCCTTTATGGCCTCGCTTTTGCTCAACAGCCAGTTCGTATTCAACCAGCGCAAAGCCGGTTCATTCGACTCGCAGATTGCCAATCAGATTCTTGGATTGAGCGCGGGGATGCTCCGGACCAAGGGCGGGGCCCAGTGGTGGAAATTCATGCATGGCCAGGTGGCTCCCGACTTCGAGGCACAAATGAACAGCCTCGTTCAGTCTGGAAAATCAAACCCTATTTCTTTACCCTGGTTCAGGGTTTCCGCTGATTGAAATGATGCAGTCGTTCGCGAACAGTAGGTGGCAACGCCCCTGATCTGGATATTCCTTGCGGTGACAATGGCTGGCTATCGCGGGTGTCCGCTTTGGGTCAAATGCCGACATTCGAGCGCAGCCGAGGGCCTGTAAGGCGTTCATATGTTCCGTACACCGACTTATGCCTTACAATTGTAAGGCGAGCCCGGCAAAAGGGGCAAAAATGCCGTCTATTTCCGGCTGTAACCCATTGGATCGGTTACAAGTAAGAGTCTTGGTAAGGGATAGGTCGTGAGTTCGATTCTCACCTACGGCACCATTTCTTATCGCCCGCCGGTGCGGGCGATAAGAAATGACAAGCGGCCCCGCGCGTCAGCGACTTGAGGGGCCGCGCGTCAGGCGAAAACACAGACCTCCCCGGAAAATCTGGCGAACGACAAGAAGCCTCAAGCGACGGATTCACGGACAGGGATAAAGGCTCTTGTAGGCCTCATAGAGTCCGTCTTCCGTCGGCATCTTGTGCGTTTCGGGATGCGCTTTCAGCCAGGCAATCACCGGCTTCTGCGGGTTAGGGTCGTTAAAGCAGATCGACGTGGCGCCCCTGGTGTTGATCTTGTTCAACACCGCCATGCGCATCTTGAACCCGCATAACGAAGCATCCCGGTCGCAGGCGGTAACGAACTCGCTCACCGTTACCGCCTCGGAAGGCTTGATCTGCTGCGCGGCATCCTGGGGGGCGTCAGCTCCCCAGCTTGAGAAACCTCCCGGAATGCAAAAAGCCAAGGAAAAGAGAAACCGGCTGGGCCACATCATCTTGTCACCATGTGCCTCATGCTGATCCCGCCGGAGCCCTGCTGCCCATTGTCCCAAGGACCAACTGGAACAAATTGCCCGGCGCCCCCGCGGACACCGTCCCTCAATTCGCCGGGATCGTCACCAGCGGCGGCTGAGGCGTCACGCCGGTCTCCGCCAGAGAGAAGAACAGCATCAGGAAAGTGAAGACCCGCTTGGAGGCAAAATCCTTGTCGGCAATCCAATACCAACTGTCCTGATAGCGCACCGCCGCATACGCGCCTGCCGGTTGTGAAGCGCCGGAATAAATCTGAACCAGCGGCCGGTCGCGGGGATCCGGCGCTTCCGCCCGCCGGCCCGGCGGCATGGCCTTGCCCTCTGCAATGTCGGCGTCCGGCACCACGATCCCGTTGCCCACCTCCAGCAACACGCCCAGCATCGAGCGCGACAGTACGGCAATTTCGCTTTCGCTGCGGGGCAAAATGCCGAACACCAGCTTGATCTCGCCGCCCTCTCCCGGTTTGAGATGGAGTTTCTGGAGAAGGAATTGGAGATCGCGGTTGGACTGCTCGGTGCGCCCGCCGGAAATCAGCACCAGACCTACATCCTCGCCCTCGCGTTTCTCCACTCGCAGGCTGACCTCGCCGGAAAGCTGCAACCGGCGCAGTGCCGCAAGGACTTCATAGAAATCCGGATCGGCCTCGCGGGCCTCGCCCCCCAGACTGCTGCGATTGGAGAGGCCGTTGATGCCGCGCGCCGTGATCCGCAGGACAAGGTCGGCGGGAAAGCCCGCCTGTATCAGCTCGAAAATCGCGGAGGGAGGAATTGGCCTGAGCAGGCTGCGGCTGAACCGGTCTCCGGACAGGGGCGTGTAGGTGATGGTGGGACGGTCGCTGTAGCTGGTGGCCCCGCCAAACAGCGCCGTGCCCGCCGGGGATGCATCGCCGGTATTGATCTGGCCGCTCGCCGAAACCTGGCCCTGGAAAGTGTAGGCGCTGATCACCGAGGATACATCGACAAAGCTGGGCGCATCGCCATAGCGCATCCGCACGACGTTGAGCAGCGTCTGCTCTTTCCAGGATTCGGCCACGGCAGTGATGTAGCCGGTGCGATCGCGCGGCACGGTCCCAGGGCCGATGGAGCCGCAACCGGCCACGGCGAGACAAAGAAGGGCGAGAGCAGATGCGGGCTTCCGGCAGGTCACACCAAGCCCCTCCCCACTCCTGCAATCAAGCGGCTGGAACGATTTCGACTCGCGGCCGGCGCTGCAATTGGACTTAAGCCCAATTCGCGCCCCGCAATTAATGGGTCTTTCGCCGGCCGTACAGCAGCGTGATGTTGATCCGCCGGTTTTCATAGCCGGGCTTGAAATGCATGCGGTCGGTTTCATGGAACAGGTCGGAATCGAAAATCACCGCCCGGTTGGCGCGATACGGCACGGTCACCGATTGCGCCTTGTTGCGCGCAAGAAATTCGCGGATCGGGGCCGCCTCGCCGTTATAGGCCGCGAAGTCCCAATCCGGCGGGGCTGCCCGGTCCCAGATGACCAGCCCGCCGCTCTCCGGATCCAGGTTGGCGTCATCGGGCGTGATCCAGAAATTGACATTCACCGCGGCAAAGTCGGCATGAACCTTGATGCCTGAAAGCCGGTTGTCATATTTGAAGGCCCACAGATACTGCAAGGGAAGCGACGCGAATATGTCCGGAAAGGCCTCGCGCAATTCCTCGGCAATCTGCGTCAGCAGCGGACAGGCAAAACCGTCTTCCGGAAACGCGCCCAGATAGCCTTCCTCAAAGGCATTCCGCCAGATGGTGGAGTCCAGACAGAAGCGCCGCAGCGCTTCCAGCGCAGGAAGCGTGAGCAGATCGTCGATCACCACGATCTGGGGGCTCGCTGTCCGCCATTGCGCAGCCATGTCCGCGCGGCCGGGATTGACGGCGGGCCCGGACAGGCGCGGCCCCGGTTCGATATGAAAGCCATCCGCGCCGCGCCTATAGTCCCGCTGCTCCTGGTCGTGGCGTGCTTTGTGTGGCGCCGCTTCCCCCGCGCCGGAGAGGCCGCTTTCGGCGAAGCGGCGGAATTGTTCCATGCCCTCCTCTATCCGTCCGGTCTCGAACAGAGGCGATCCCAGATTGCGCTGAGCGTCACGATAGCCGGGGTCGAGCTCCAATGCCCGGCGATAGCTTCGCAGCGCTTCCTCGGGATCGTGCAAGTCGCGTAACGCATTGCCGCGAATGTTCCAGGCGGCGGCGAAATCGGCTTTCATCGCCAGAACATGGTCGAGGTCCACAATCGCTTCCGCCGGCCGTTTCAGATGCCACAATGCGACGCCGCGATTGTAGCGCGCCTCGAAATGATCCGGCTCCAGCGCCAGCAGCCTGTCAAAACTCGGCAGAGCCTCGGCGCGCAGGCCCATATAGGCCAGGGTGGTGGCGCGGTTGTACAGCGCGTCGCGGTGATCGGGCTCAGCCTTCAGCACGCGGTCAAAATTCATCACCGCTTCCTGGTGCCTGCCCTGTTGAAACCTGAGCAGGCCCAACCGGTAGCGCGCGCCGGCATGCGCCGGGTCGATGGTGAGAAGCTGGCGATACAGCCGCTCGGCTTCCACCAGCGCGCCGCGCTGGTGAAGATCGCCGGCCTGCTCGAGCAAGGACTTCATGGCAGTTTACGGCCTCGCGTCGCGCTTGGGCGCACGCCGCTGCGGCGTTCGCCGGGGCGAAAGATCCACTGGACCTTTCGCTATTCCCGTCTCACCTAATCCGACGCCCGCCACGGCCCGAACTTAATAATTGATCCTCAAACCCACCGTGAAATAGGCGCCGATCACATCGTATTTCACGCGATCGGTGGGATATTGCAGTCCCGGATTGCAGCAATCCGAAACGATCGGCGGCTTGGCGTCGAACAGGTTCTGCACCGTGAAAAAGACCTGCTTCTTGAGGTCGTCGCCGCCCATCCAGCGCGTGAAATCCACCTCGTCCAGCTCGTAGCTGACGTTCAGGTCGGTGTACCAGGCGTCGGATTCCATGTCATAGGGCTTGGCATAGAAGGAGGTGAAGCTTCTTTGCGTGCCGCCGGTGTCGCGCAAGCCCAGGCGCAGCGACAGCGGGCCATTGTCATAGACCGCTTCCATGGACACCCGGACCTTGGAATTCACGCCCGAGCCGTTGGTGGTGACGAAGAGCGCATTGGCGCTGGCCTTGGTGGTATAGGCGGTGGTGAGCGACAGATAAGAGTGCAGCTCCATATCGCCCTCCCAGCCGTCGAACACATCGCCGACCGAGAAACGGTAGGCGGTTTCGACATCCACACCTTCGACGATCACCGCGGCCTGGTTCTGCGCCACCAGGATGGAGCGCAGCGGAATATTGGCCAGCGAACGGTCACTGAAGGGATTGGGCCGGATGATGAAGTTGCAGATCGGCGAGGTGCCGTTGCTCACTTCGCAATCCTGTATCTGCTGCACCGTGTTGGTGGTGCCGATCGCGTCCTGAATGCGGATATGGTAATAGTCCAGCGAGGTGGTGAAGCCCGGCAGCCAGCCGGGCGTATAGACAAAGCCGGCCACGATGGTGGCGGCCTTTTCCGGCGTCAGCAGCGGATTGCCGCCTGTCTGTTCCACCAGGTTCACGTTGGTTGCGCCGGTGTGCAGATCGGGCCGGTTGGCGGTGGCGACCTGGGTGCCGGCAAACAGCTGATACAGCGTGGGCGCGGCGATGTCGCGGGAGAAGGTCGTACGCAGGCGCAGGTCGTCATACACCTGCCAGACCCCACCCAGTTTCCAGGTCGTGACGGAGCCGCTGGTGCTGTATTCGGTATAGCGCGCCGCGCCGTTCAACTCGAAGCTCTGTATCAGCGGCAGGTCCTTCAGCAATGGGGCGGCGAATTCAAAATAGCCCTCATTGACATTCGCCGAACCCTTGGCGGCGCCGATATTGGTGAAGTTGCTGATCGTCACGCCCGACGGCACACCCTTGATGCCGGTATAATTCACCGAGGATGCCAGCGCGGGATCGGAATTGGAGCGCTGCAGCAGGGTCTGGCGGCGGGTTTCCGCGCCCATGGCCACCGACACCGGACCGGCCGGCAGCTCAAACAGCGTGCCGCCGAAATTGCCACTGATGATGCCGGTGGAATTGTTCACCCGATAGCTGGAATCGCCCTGGGTATAGGCGATGGCAGCCGCCGAAGGCGCGCCCGCCCCCATGATATTCATCGGCACGCAACCGGGCAGCAGGGTGGGATTTGTCAGGGTCACGCGGCAGACGGTTTTGCCGCTTGGATCCTTGACTGCGTCGATCGCCGCATAAAAGCGCTGATTGTTGTTTTCGTTGACATGAACCCTGAGCAACGCCTCGCCATAGGTCCCATTCACATCCCAGTGCCACTCATTTCCGAGCAGGGGGAATGTGCCATCCGCGCCGATATTGACCGTGCCGCTATTGGTGATCACACGGGCGATGTTGCGCGGCATGTCATTGCCGATACGACCCATGTTGAAGCTTTGGGCGTTGCCCATCAAAGCCAGCACCGAAGGCTGCAGATAGGCATTGTCGCGGAATATGGTGATGCCGTTGGAGGTGCCCGCGAACCGGTCGTCATAGCGGTCGTAAAAGC
>Ga0310811_10002972_pt1 | contig 21290 bp, 18 predicted proteins | sample YCmetagenome_FD_207642 | JGI IMG/M metagenome (GOLD analysis project Ga0310811, IMG submission 207642) | Soil microbial communities from experimental microcosm in Duke University, North Carolina, United States - YC | ecosystem: Engineered > Artificial ecosystem > Soil microcosm > Unclassified ...
TTGGACTCTGGGCCTTGGTTGGCATGGCCGCCATGATGGGCGGCACCATGAGATCTCCGCTCACGGCGATGGTGTTCGCTGTTGAATTAACCCGCGACTTTAATTTATTTCCCGCATTGCTCGTCGGCTCGGTAGCCGCGTTGGGCGTGACGGTTTTGCTGATGCGCCGTTCCATCCTCACGGAAAAGCTGGCCCGTCGCGGACATCATATCACGCGTGAATACAGCATTGATCCGTTTGAGCATGCCCGCGTGCGCGACGTGATGGACAAGGACGTGCCGTCCATTCCGGCCACCATGAGGCTTCTGGAATTATCGGACCGGATTGCCAACGGGGATGCCCGCCTCAGCCGGCGTCAGGGAACGCTGATTGTGGACGAGCAAGGCCAGCTGGTCGGCATCATCACGCGCGGCGACATCGTCCGCGCTTTGCGGTTGAAGGACTCGGAAAAAATGACCGTGGCGGAGTCTGGCAGCACGCGCCTTACGGTCACGTTTCCTGACGAGCTATTGCACACTGCGCTTATGAAAATGTTAAATCAGGACGTGGGCCGATTGCCGGTGGTAGCACGTAACAACCCCCAAACAATCGTCGGCTACTTGGGCCGGGCATCCATCCTTTCCGCACGGATGAAGCTTCATGAGGAAGAAAACATCCGCCAGAAAGGCTGGCATTCGCGACCTGCCTCTAATCCCGCCTAATTTCGACATTCCTATTTCTCACACGTCAAATCAACCGCGAAAAAACTATGCGCATTGAAAATCCCGTTGAAAAGTTTGGCTCTTACGTTATCAGCCAAGGCAAAGATTCACTAGAGCACTCCAATCCTGCCGGACGACAATCACTAGCTCCTGCTATCACAATTTCATACCAGGCTGGTGTTGATGTTTCCGAAATTTCAGGAAGGCTGGCCGAGATCTTACAAAATTCAGAGCCAGAACACGGTCAAACCTGGTCGGTTCTTAACCAGCAACTTATTGAAGCTGCCCTTGAAGAGCAACGCTGGCCAAAAGAGCTGGCGGAGGCAATGCCAGAAGAAAAGAGGCTGTTTATTGATGAGTTGATGGATGACTTGTGCGGACTGCGTCCTCCCTCCTGGGTTTTGGTGCCACAGGTCGTGAAAACCACCTTGCATCTGGCAGTTAAAGGCCGAGTTATCCTAATCGGACACGGAGCAACTGTCGTTACTGCCCGCATGTGGAATGTGTTTCATGTCCGGTTGAACGGTTCTTTGCCTAAACGAATCGAGCGCGTTCAGATCCGGCGGAACCTGTCACCAGAGGCGGCAGCCAAACTCGTCATGAAAGAAGATCGAGGGCGCGAACGATACTTGCGAACCCACTTCCATGCCCGTCTTGACAATGAATTACTATATGACATGGCGATCAATACCGACCGCATTTCAAATGACGACGCAGCAGCCACTGTTTACGAAGGAGCGCGACGGTTTTTTTCCGAACATCAACGCGATAACCACTCAAGTTCCTGATGCTACAAAGACAGTTCCTTTTGATATATGATTAAAATCGCCTTGTTGAAATTTATCATCGCTGCGCTTTCTGGTGCGGTAGTGCTTTACGCGCTGTAACCATGCCACGTTTCCGGTATTACCGCGACCCGCTCTTTCTGGTTGGCTGCACCGCGTATGCAATCAACCGCTGGCTCGTCAAACCGCATATCCACACGGGATTTTTTCATGACCATTTTAATGATTGCTGGTTGATTCCCTGCGCGCTGCCGCTCGTTCTTTGGTTACATCGGCGATTTGGCCTGCGCTTGCACGATAATCCCCCGGAGATTTCTGAAATTGTGCCGCACCTTATTTTCTGGTCGCTGTTGTTCAAAGGAATTGGTCCAATCATCTGGTCGCACGCTACGCCTGATCTTTGGGATGTCCCCTGCTACTGGGGCGGCGGAATAGTGGCGTGGTTCTGGTGGCATCTTGAATCACAATCCTATCGTCTGGCAGTCAGATGAGCTTTGATAATCTCGCGCCGTATTATCGCTGGATGGAATTCATCTTCGCTGGCGGAAAAATGCACCGCTGTCGCACGGCCTTTCTCGATCAAATTCCACAACCAAAAAACATTCTGTTACTGGGTGAAGGTCATGGCCGCAGTCTGGTCGAGTGTTGCCGCCGATTTGCGAACGCCCACATTACCTGTGTGGATGCGAGCGAACCGATGCTCGTGCAAGCTCGTCGGCAATTGACACGGCACAATCTGAAAACCAGCCGCGTGGAATTCATCCGCGCCGATATTTTGAATTGGTTGCCTTCTGGAAAAACTTACGACCTGATTGTCACAAACTTTTTTCTCGATTGTTTTACTCCTGAACAACTGGAACAAATAATCCCGCGAATCGCTGGCAGCTCGGCGCGAAATGCCAATTGGCTGGTTGCGGATTTTCAAATACCGTCCGCCGGATGGCGGCGCATTCGCAGCCGCCTGATCATTTGGATGCTGTATGTTTTCTTCCGCCTGACAACGCGATTGGCAGCGCACGCATTAACCAAACCAGATTCACTTTTAGAGAAAGCGGGTTTCACCTTGCGCCGTCGGAGCGAAAATGAATGGGGATTGCTTCACAGCGATTGGTGGCAAAAAAGGTAATTCCATGAAATTTGCGACTAAGATTCTCCAAACTTTCTAATGCCACCACAAAATCGTCGGCTACTTGGGCCGGGCGTCAATCCTTTCCGCGCGGATGAAGATTCATGAGGAAGAAAACATCTGCCAGAAAGGCTGGCCGTCGCGAAAAACCGCAAGGCAAACCTCGCATAAACACCTGCGCTTTCGCGCTTGAGCCAAGGCGTTCTTGACAACGCTCGCCCCTTGTCGTATCAAAGAAGCGTATGTTTAACGCTGCGTCATCCAACATGATCATCGCGATCATTATCAGCCCCGGCTTGGGGCTTGGATAGACGCGCGCTGATTTACACAGTTATTATCCAAAGCCCTGAGATTACACTCGGGGCTTTTTGTTTGCCCAAATCACTTTATGAAAAATCAATCAACAGCAACTGTTCCGCTGTCCGAAATTGTCGCCGCGCGATCACGTTTGAACGGCGCGATAAATTACACGTCGTGCGCGGAGTCCGCTGCGTTGAGCGAATTGACCGGCGCGCGCATTTTTTGCAAACAGGAATTTCTCCAGCGAACCGGCAGTTTCAAAGAACGAGGCGCGCGCAATGCACTGGCCCAACTGACGGCGGAGCAATCGCGCACGGGCGTCATAGCCGCGTCGGCGGGTAATCACGCCCTGGGTCTGGCACGCCACGGACAATTGCTCGGAATTCCGGTAACGGTGGTGATGCCGCGTTTCGCGCCACTGGTGAAAGTGGCGCGGTGCCGGCGATTCGGTGCGACTGTGATTCTTCACGGCGACACCTTTGACGAGGCACGATCTGAAGCGAACCGGTTGACGGATAAAATAAAATTAACTTACGTTCACCCGTTCGACAATCCGCAGGTCATCGCCGGACAAGGAACATTGGCGTTTGAAATTCTCGAACAAGTTCCCGATGCCGAAGCCGTGCTCGTGCCGGTCGGCGGCGGCGGATTGTTGGCGGGCGTCGCAACTGTTTTTCACGCGCTCAAGCCGGATTTGCAAATCATCGGCGTTGAACCGGCGAACGCCGCGTGCTTCACCGCAGGCTTGGCATCGGAAACTCCGGTTCGTGTTCCCACGAAATTTACACTCGCGGACGGATTGGCCGTGGCCGAAGCGGGCCGGCATACGCTTGCCATCGCGCGGCCATTGGTTCATCGCATGGTGCAAGCTCAGGAAGAATCGCTCGCGCTGGCGATGTTGCGATTGGCGGAATTGGAAAAGTGCATTATCGAAGGCGCTGGCGCGGCAGGTTTGGCCGCGCTGTTGAGCGGTCAATTACTGCAACTGGCCGGTCGCAAAGTCGTGCTGTTGCTCACCGGCGGCAACATTGATCCGCTGGCTCACAGCCGCGTGATTGAACGGGGGCTGGCGGCGGATGGACGCATTTATCGTTTCGACGTTTTGCTGAATGATCGTCCGGGCAGTCTGGCGCATCTTTCCAGCGTGCTGGCCAATGCCGGAGCAAATGTGACGGAGATCGTGCATAACCGGACTTTCGCCGGCCCGGACCTTTCGCGGGTTCATGTGCTTTGCACCGTGGAAACTCGCGACCGGGCGCACATCGTCGAAGTTCAACAACGGCTGGGGGAAAACGGCGTGGAACTTTTCACCGGAGAGCGACCATCCGTTGCGCCGTTAGTGAAGCCGACATTTTAGCTGGGTGCTTGCCTTTATGTTTGGCTTGCGTCCTGTTATGGATGTTTTTTGCATAGCAACATCAGGAGATACAAGCATGGCAGGTAAATGAGCGAAACGATGAACAATGTGCGGGCAACTCTTTTGCTTCGTTTTATCACGAACTGAATTGAGAAAAACAGAATTACTGTTCCCAATGCAACTCCACCTGACAAATACCAGCCTGTGACCCGATGTAACCAAACAGGCACGAACGAAATTACAACCGTGGCCGCTGCAAAAACCAAGGCTGAACCGGCGGTCCAATATCCGCGTTGGTCCTCAAAAGGCAGAACGTGATAGCTGGCGCGCAGGTAATCCGACCGGCACCGCCAAGCAATCGCCAGAAAATGTGGAATCTGCCAAAGGAATAAAACCCCGAAGGCGACAGCCGTCCAAGTTCCGAAATCAGCGCCGGTTGCCGCCCAGCCAATCCACACCGGCAAAGCTCCGGCTACGGCCCCGACCAGAATGCAGGCGGAAGTGAATCGTTTCAAAGGCGTATAGGCGAACGCATAAATCAGGAATGTCAACAAGGCCAGCAGCATGGTCCGAAGATTTACCGCTGCCCCCAACCACAAACAACCCGTCGCCAGGAATATCCCGCTTACGAAAATGCCCGTTCGGCGGGAAAATCTTCCAGCCGCCAGGGGACGATTTTGTGTGCGCACCATGTCCCGATCAAAGCACCACTCCAGCGTTTGATTCGCCGCAGCAGCGCCTCCAGCCACCAAGCCGGTGCCAATTAACGTGTGCAGCAAAAGCAGCCAGTTTGAAAGAATGCTGGCGTGCAAGGCAAACCCAACGAAAGCAGTCGCTACTACGAGAATGTTCACCCGCAGTTTCACGAGCACTGAAATGTCCGAGAACCAGCTTGGACGGCTTTCTGGTCCTGCAACTGTGATCGGCTTTTCTGACAGGCTGGGCGTTTCTATGTTCATTCGTTCATTCGCTGAAGCTGGGGGATTTGTCCGTATTCTTAACATCGTTTGGATTTTAAGAATCAAATGAAACTGTCAGACGATGATCCAGCCCCGACAATGATCTTCAGGCGTTGACCGATTTCATGGGCCATGCAAATCATTTCCCCGGCTTCGGCCTCTTTGAGATGGCTGTGGCAATTGAAAGTCCACAACTGCAACCACACGTCAAAATGCCGCGCTTCGAGGCCCAGCGGCAAATGTTTCCTCGGCATCTGGCCGGAATAGCCCGACGGGCCGCCAGTCAGCCGCGCCCAGAACGAGCCGATCTTTTCCAGATGCGCCGGCCAGTCCTCGATCTGTTGATTAAAAATCGGGCCGATCAACGTGTGCTGCCGCACGTCGGCATAAAAATGGTGCAACAGTCGCGCCAGTCCGTCGCGACCGCCAATCCGTTCATACAAACTGGGCTGTAAATTCATGTCATTCACCGGGGACAGAATAAACCCGATAAGCTGTATTGCCAATACAGTTTTACTTGAAAGACCGCCCCCTTTCATGGACTGTGTAGCCAATGCGACTAAGCACCTTTTCCGATTACTCATTGCGAGTGCTGATGCACGCCGCCTTGCGCGCGCCGGAAAGGGTGACGGTGGATGAAGTGGCGGAAGCCAACAACATTTCCCGCAATCATTTGGTCAAAGTGGTTCACGCCTTGGGACGCAACGGTTTTCTAGCCACCCGGCGCGGAATTGGCGGCGGATTCACATTGGCGATGCCGCCAAAGCAAATCGGGCTGGGACAGGTCGTGCGCCTGACCGAGGCGGATGAAACCGTAATTGATTGTTATGAACCAAGCGGCAGGATGTGCCGGATTTTTCCGGCGTGCTGGACGAAGCGGCGGCGGCATTCTTCGCGGCGCTGGACAACTACTCGCCGAATGATTTGGTGAAACGACCGGCTGAAATGAAAACCTTGTTAAAAATCTAACCCAACGAAGCTGATGAACCGCGACCAACTCTACCTGATTAAGCCCGATTTTTTAGACCGGGGAAACAAAACGTTCTTCTGTCCCGGTTGTGCGCAAATGGTGGGACTTTTGGAATATTATCCGGCGCTCAAACAAAACGTGGAAATTCAGCTCGTGGATTTTCATCGGCCGCGCCCGGCGCTGGTTGAGCTTTTGGGAGAGCAAAACCAAAGTTGTCCGGTCCTTATTTTGCGAAGTGCGCCGCCGAGCCTGCCCGCCAACCTTGAGGTGCGCCAGGCCAACGGCCATTATTTTATCGAGGGCGCCGAGGAAATTGCGACCTATCTGGCGCAAACTTATGCGACTGGCTTGCCGCATTAACAAGGAAAAATAAACTGATGATCAGGGTCCTCATTGTGGCACCAACCCGTCAAACCATCGGCGGGTGAATCATGACTTTCTTTGCTGCTCATCATCGCTAAAATAATCGCAGGATATGGAAGACACCATTTTTTGGAGCCGGCTACAGTTCGCATTCACCATCACCTATCACTACCTGTTTCCGCAGCTCACGATGGGGCTGGCGTGGATCATCGTTTATTTCAAATGGAAACATCTGCGCACCGGCGAGGAGCGTTTCGGAAACGCCGCGCGGTTCTGGGCGCGCATATTCGGGATCAACTTCGCCGTCGGCGTGGTCACCGGCATTCCGATGGAATTTCAGTTCGGCACGAACTGGGCGGAGTTTTCCAAATTTTCCGGAAATGTCATCGGCCAGACGCTCGCGATGGAAGGCATGTTCGCCTTCTTCATGGAAAGCGCGATGGTCGGCGCGATGGTCTGGGGCGAAAAGCGACTGGGGCCGCGCAATCATTTTCTCGCCACGGTGGGCGTCGCGCTGGGCAGTTGGCTGTCGGGTTATTTCATTCTGGCCACCAACGCGTTCATGCAGCATCCCGTTGGTTACAGCCTGGCGGCGGACGGTTCGTTGCGGCTGGCCAGTTTCACCGACTTTCTGTTGAACCCGTGGGCGCTGATCATGTTTCTGCACAATCAGTGCGCCGCCGTTGTCACCGGCTCGTTTGTGGTGGCGACCGTGGGCGCGCTCTACGCGCTGCGCGGCAAATACGCGGAACAGGCGTCGCTCTTTCTCAAGACCGGCACGCTGGTCGGATTGATTGCCTGTCTGCTGGTTGCGTTTCCCACGGGCGACCAACAGGCGAAGATGGTGGCGCGGCACCAGCCCGTCAGCCTCGCGGCGATGGAAGGGCATTTTCATGGCGGGACGAATGTGCCGCTCAATTTCATCGGCCAGCCGAATGTGGCGGAACAACGCATAGACAACCGCCTCTATATGCCGGATGCCTTGAGCTTTCTCGCCTTCGGCCATATTCACGCCCAAGTTCAGGGGCTGGATGATTTTCCCAAGGATGAATGGCCGACAAACATTGAGCTGCTGTATTACGCCTTTCACGTCATGGCCGGGTTGGGGACGTTGTTCATCCTGCTGATGGGCATCGCCAATTTCCAGCGCTGGCGGGGAAAATTGGAAACCTCACGCGGGCTGCTCTGGGCCTTGATGCTGGCGTTTCCGTTTCCTTACATCGCCACGACCGCAGGCTGGATGACGGCGGAACTGGGCCGGCAACCGTGGCTCATTTTCCACATTCTGCGCACCGGCCAGGGCGTGAGCGAGGTCGTGAGCGGCGGCAATGTTTTGTTCACGCTGATTGGTTTTACCGGGCTGTATTTCGTGCTGGGCGTGCTGTATCTCTTTTTAATCGGCCGCGAAATCACCCATGGTCCGCAAATTGTTTCTGCCAACGGCCAACTGGAGGGATCCCATGATTGAAATCTGGTATGCAATTTTGTCCTTCATGCTCGTCATGTTCGTCGTGCTGGAGGGCTTCGACATCGGTGCCGGCCTGTTGCAATATGTCGTCGGCAAAACGGAAGCGGAACGGCGGCTGGTGATCGCCGCCATCGGGCCGCTGTGGAGCTGGCACGAAGTCTGGCTGGTCAGTTTTGGCGGCGTTTTATTCGTGGCCTTTCCCACCATCCTCGCGGTCTCGTTCGCGGGCTTTTACCTCGCACTGTTCCTGCTGCTGTGGTGCCTGCTGCTGCGCGGCGTCGCCATCGAGGTGAGCGGACTCATTGCCGAACCGCTGTGGCGTGCGGCCTGGCATGTCATTTTCGTGGGCTCCAACATCCTGCTCGCCATCCTCATCGGCGCGGCGCTGGGCAACGTCGTGCGCGGCGTGCCGCTCGGGGCGAGTGGGAAATTCTCCCTCGCATTCTTCACCAACTTCAGTCCGGGCGGCAACGTCGGCATCCTGGACTGGTTCACCGTGACGTGTGCCGTATTCATCCTTGTGACCTTTGCGGCACACGGCGCAACTGCTCTGGTGCTGAAAACCGAAGGCCCGGTGCATGGCCGCAGCCGGCGGATCGCCAGTTTTTTATGGAAAGCGGTTGTGGCGTTGCTGGCGGTCGTCACCCTCGAAACGTGGCAGGTGCGCCCTGAATTATTTTCCGGCATGACCCACAAACCCCTGGCCTGGCTGGGCTTGGTCGGTGTGCTTGGCGGCCTCTTGATGGTATTCACCAGCGGATCAAGCAAACGGGAATTGCGCGGTGTCATTGGCTCCAGTTTGTTCATCGCCGGACTGATGATCGCCGGTGCCGCCAGCGTATTTCCGATCATGCTGTATTCCACGCTGGGGCCGGAATACTCCCTGTCCGCCTATGAGAATGCCGCCGCCGGACACGGTCTGGTGATTGCGTTGATTTGGTGGCCGGTCGCGCTGATTTTCGCGGTGGGCTATTTCCTGTTCATTTACCGGCATTACGCCGGCAAGGTGAAACCGTCCACCGACACGCAGCGGCCGTATTGATTTTCGCTTATCTTTTCCGGCCACGACTGATGGCAGCGCGGTTCAAGCACGTGATAGATAATTGTGCCAGGTATGTTTTTGTCACAATCGCCCATGGATACATTACCTTCTCCGCTGGCGCGGACGGCAGCAGTCGGAATAGTGTCGGCAATGATCTGTCGAGGTCAGTATAATGAAAATCCCGCCGCCGTATCAAAAAGAATGACACGCCGATGGTTATCCTGAAACGTCACGGTCTGCGACCAGCGCTGGTTCCAATCGTCCGGTTTGCCGCTGTCGTTTAGTTCCACCTGCACCTGATGCGCGCCGGGCGTGACCGGCAGCCGCACCACGGCAATGCTCGGGCCGTCCTGCGAGAGACCTTTGGCGCGATACGATTCTTCATGCACGGTCTGGCCATCCACCTGCACCCGGAGGCGGACGGGCACACGTTCCCGCGCCACGTTGATCTGGGCGCGCATCTGCGGCTGACGGGCATCGAGTTCCTCTTTTGTCAATTTGCGGGGAGCCACAATGTTTCCGTGGTGGTTGAAGGACACGACCAGTTCCGGTTCCGGTGAATACGGCGCGCGATACGGCAAGATGCTGCCGAGCCAGGTGATCGCGCCCAGCATGAACACCAGCGCCAACGCCGCCACCACCGGCACCATCCGACGGCGCAACGGCGGCACGGTGCCCAAAGTGGGATTGGCTCGGAAGTTATCCGCCACCTTCGCCAGTTCCGCGCGACGGGTGCGGTCCAGATGAACGAGACGGATGCGCGACGCGTCGGCCTTCTTGCAATCAAAGGCCGGTTGCCGCCGGCCGACGAGCCGTTGCTCGAACCACTGGCAGCCGTCGCGCGCCACCGGATCGGTGGTGCCGCAGGCGATGACCAGGATCCCTTCAACGCCGCGCGCCAACGGGCGTTCCAGCATCACCGCACTCACCCAGCCGATGCAGGGCACGCGTTCAATGCGGTAGCCGGGCAGATCAGGCGAAGTGCCATCGGCAGTCACGCGCAGGAATGAGGCGGCAGATTCGTCGCAGCAATAGGCGATGAACGGCTTTTCGCCACGCGCTTTCACGGAATCAATCCAGGAATTGAGCTTTTGCTCGACCGCACGACTCTCCAGCACGGGCATGTTGATGGCCTGTGAATCGCACGCACCCACGCACACGCCGCAGCCGACGCACAAATCCGCATTGACTGATGATTGCACCTCAAACTTTTTTCCATCCTCGCGCGGAATCATGGTGATGGCATTGAATGGGCAATCTTTCGCGCAGAGTGTGCATCCAAAGCAGCGCTCCAACTCCACCGCCGCCGTCCATTCCGGCGTCTGCCGCCGCTTGGCCATCCACCACGGCACGGACAGCACCGCCAGACCGGTGAAGAGGAATAACACCCACAACGCGCCGCCGCCCAGCCTGTCGGTGAATTGCAGCGGCCACAAATACCACCAGTCCATCGTGAACTTCGGCACTTTGACGGTCATTTCGGCGGGCGCGGCGCTGATGGCCGGCAGCACGGCGGACAGCACTGCGAGCGACCCGACGATCCACCAGGTCATCGCTTTCCCGGTCAGCAGGCGGGCGCGATTCACGCGCATCAGGTGCATCCACAGGCCGATTCCCACGGCCAGCGGCAGCAGCATGTGGGCGAAGAAAATCAGGAAGAACAACAGCGACGGCACGCTTTCATTCGTCAGAAATGAGCGCGACATCGGCTCAGCGAAGATCGGCAGCACGTCCAGAAACCGCGCGGTGCCAATGGCGGCGTGTTGGGCGCGCACATCCCACACGAGCCAGTAGCCCGTCCAGCCGATGAGCCAGATCAATGCCAGCATCCCGATGCCCGCCACCCAGGCGAGCCAGCGCGCCCCGGAAAAACGCCGCTGGCAGACGATGCGCGCGGTGTGCAACAGGATGAAAAACAGGCAGCCGTCCGAGCTGTAACGGTGCAGCGAGCGCACCCACTGGCCGAGCCAGGAATCCGTGCGGAGTTTTTCCAGCGCCGCGTAAGCCTGATGCACGCTGGGCGGATACCAGATCAGCAGCGCGATGCCGGAAACGAGCGCGATGATGAGGCTGGTGTTGACCAAGGCGCCAAGCTGGCCGAACGGATTGAGCGCCGACGGCAGGAAGCGTTCAACGAGCCGGTCCAGCCAAAGCCAGAAATTTTCCAGCGGACGCAGCAATGATTCGCCACGCACGGCCGGGGCGGTGGTGGTGGCAGTGGCAGCGGATTTGGCTTCCCGGTCTGCCGTCAGCAACTGGGTGATGGGCGTTTCAGTCATGCGACTGAAATCACCGGGGGTTTTCCGCGAGCAGCGTGCGCACGGCGGTGATCAGCCACGAGGATTCGCGCTGGCTCAAGGATAGGCGGTAGGCGATACGGCCTTCGCGGTCGAGCAGAATGAACATGGCTGAGTGGACCAACTCGCCGGTCTGGGAATCACGCGTGCGGGCAATGTTCAATTGGTTGAGCAGCGTATTCATCACCGCAGGATCGCCGTTGAGGAAATTAAACTGCGCGGAGTCGAAGCCGTAAGATTTGGTAATCATCGTGCGGAGTTCTTTCGTGTCCGTCTCCGGACTTAACGAAAACGCCACCACGGAAAGTTTTGCGCGTTCGGCGGGCGTCAGCTCGTCCAGCACGGTGCGGATGCCTTTGAGCATCATCGGACAGGTCGTGGTGCAGGTGGCATACACCGCCGTGACCAGTGTGACGCGGCCCTTGAAATCATCGAGCGTGACGGTCTGACCGTCCTGATTCACGAGCTTGAAGTCCGGCATGGGCAGCGCACTCCGTAACGTGTCGGCGGGGAAAGGCAGTTCCTTTTGCGCGGCTTCCGCATTGCCCACGCCCGCAAGGCCGGCACCGATCAGACCCATGAGCAACAATGCCGAGCCGCCCAGCGGAATCATCGCCCGCCGACGGGTCTGCCAGACTTCACGGATTTGCGCGCGCCAGATGAAATAAATAATGGCCGCCAGCGGAAACGGTTCCGCCAACATTGTTGCCACGTAATTCCACTGCATCCAGCCGCTTTTGGGATCGTATTGGAAGCAACGAACGCGGAACTCCTCGAGAAATCCGCCCATCGCGCCGGGCGTGGGCGGTGCGAACGCCATGATGATCATGAAGAGTTCGTAGAACGCCAGGAGGAACAAGGCAAACAGCGCGAAGTTGCCGCCGGACAACATCCGGCTGAAGCGCACCGACAGTCGTTCTACCAAGCCGGGCGAATTGGTCTGGGGCGTCATAGGTTTATAGTGCCTGGTAAGGGTTGGTTCATCGCACCGGCCACACGTCCGCGAGCGCTTTCCAGTTCGCGAAGTAATACACCGCGAAGCTCAACAAGAAGATGATCGCGAGCACCATCGTGCCCTGCGTCGGATGCGCTTCCGCCACCGTTGCGCCTCCGGCAATGCCAGGCATCGGCGCGACGTGATCGTGTCCGGGCGAGGTGCTCAAGACTTTTGGCGTGCCCCAATCGGACATCGCCTTGCCGTCCGCAATGCGCCGGCCAAAAAACAGCGTGCCGACCGTCAAACCGACGTAGAGGAACAAGGCCAGGAATGCCATCACTCCGCCGATGCCCACCAAGGCCAGGAACAGGTGGGCGGTTGGACCGTAAATGGAGCCGCCCGCATCAATATCCCAACTCCGCCGCGAGACACCCATCGAGCCCGCGAAAGACATGCCGAACGACAGGAGCAAAATGCCAATGCCGAACAGATACGGCTGGAGACGGCAGAGCGGTTTGAAAATATAATCCCGCCGCCACAATAACGGCACTACGTAGTAAGTCAGCCCCATGAAGGCCAGCGTGGTGCCGCCCACGACCGTCGCGTGGAAATGGCCGGGGATGCGGAGCGTGTTGTGCGCGATGATATTGATCTGTTGCGTGCCCAGTGTCACCCCGGTGATGCCGCCGATGAAACCAAAGATGAGCAGCGAGAGGAAAAATGCGGAGAATCCCGGATTTCGCCACGGCGCGTTCGTGAGCCAGCCGAACAGGCCGCGCACATAACCTTTGCCGCGCATGGCGACTTCCACCGATGCCGGCACCGTGAACCCGTGCATCATCGAGGCCAGCACGGCAAGATACATGGCGTAAGACGTGTTCCAGATTTTCCAACCGGCACTAACACCCGGATCCACGAGCAAATGATGCGCGGAGGCGAGATTGATGAACAAAATGTAGAGCACAAACGCGCTGCGGCAGACGGCTTCATTGAGCGGTTTTGCGCCCGTGGTGAGCGCGGCGAGGAAATACCACACCGCGACCATCGCGCAGACATTCACCTGCTGCGACATGTGGCCGAGACCCCACCAGATGAGGCGATACCATTGCGGATCAGGCTGCGCGCACAGGTGCAGCGAATAGAGAAACGTCGGCACCATCACGACCGCGCCGTGCAGCAGCGTGACCACGGCGATGATCGCCGCCGCCGTCGCGCCAAAGACCACCAGCGGCACGGAGCCTTCGTAGGTTTTTTCCTTTTTCGCGATGTAGAGCGTGGCGAAGTAGTTGCCGACGGCGATCAAGGTGCCCACCGCCACGAGAATAATGCCGAGGTAAAACGCCGGATGCGCCAGCAGCGGCAGATAAGAACTCAGCATCACGTCCGCCTTGCCCAGGAGAATCGTGACGTCCGTCATGATCGCGCCCACGAGCATCATGATCAGCCCGATCCACGCGGTGAGGCGCGAGGCGAGCCGCACTTTCAGCAACGTGGTCGAGACGAAATAGAGAATCGCCACCTCGAAAAACAAAATCCAGAAGATGAGCATGTTGATGCCGTGCAAGGTGAGGATGCGATAGAACCAGTCCACCGGCAGCAGGTGAACGGCCTGCCAGCGCGTGAGCGCCACCAGCACGGCACCGATGCCGCCGATGAGCAGGAAAACGACGCCGAGCACGGCGTTGGCCTTGACGAAGAATTCCGCCGACCGGCAGATCGGGAAACCGGTGGTGCCGCAGATGCGTTTGGGGTAATCGGAGTTGGTGTTCATGGGTGATTTTTATTCGACGATGATTTTCCCGACCATCTGCTGGTGGCCGATCCCGCAAAATTCATTGCAGACGATGTGGTAGGTTCCGGGTGCCTGCGGTTTGATCGTCAGCACATGATCGTAGCCCGGGACAATTTGAAAGTTCATGTTCATGGGCAGCAGCGAGAAACCGTGCTGCACGTCCGCCGAGGAAATGTGCAGCCGGTAAGTTTCGCCGGAACGCAATTTCAGCACGGGAAACCAGAAGAACTGTTTGGCGAGCAAATAGACTTCGCCCGGAGGCGCGGGCACGACGGGCGCGATGCCGTCTTCCACCAGCGTCTCCTCGCCAGTGTTCACCTTCACAAACGCCTCAACACGCTTGACGAAGTCGGCGGGCTTGACGCGGTAGGCTTCGCCGGTGCTGTTTTGTTTCCCGCGAAAATGCCAGTAAGGCATCATCACCGAAAGGATCAGGCACCAGGTGACGGCCATGCCGATCCAGGTGCGTTCATTGCCGCTCGGGGCCTGAAACCAGCCGGGCTTCGGACATTCCAGGCCGGAGGAGGATTCTTGATTCATGGTGTCGTTGGGGTTAGGGAAGTTGCGCGGCCTTGAGAAAAGCGAGTTCCAGCCAGCCCCACAGCGTATAGGAGAGGCACGGGATGATGATGCCGAGCGCGAGCAGCAGCCACATGTTATCCATGAGTTTTTGAATGGGGTGGATCTTTTTGGGATCATTCATGCTGACACTCTAGCGACCGGCCGGGCAAATGAATTTGACGCAGGTCACGTTTTTGGACGTTTCTTCCCAAACCCGCTGGACGGAAACGGAAGGGCGGTGCTAATTTTACAGCGTCATTACAACACCAATTCTATTATGAAAAAAATTATCTTAATCACCGCGCTGACTGCATTTGGCGTTTTGCAAATGGTCAACGCCGGCGACATCACTGGCGTCATCAACTTCAAAGGCACTGCGCCGGCGGAAAAAGAGATCACGCCCATCAAAGACGACCCGAGCTGCGCCGCGCTGTATCCGGGCGCGCCGCCGAAGACCCAGTTTTACGTCGTCAACGCCAATGGCGATCTGGCCGACGTGGTCGTTTCACTCAAGGGCATTACCGGCAAATCCACCGGCGCGAGCGCAACCCCGGCGACGCTGGATCAGAAAGGCGCGCTTTATGTTCCGCAGATCGTCGCCATCCAGACCGACCAGAAATTGATCGTGAAAAATTCCGACCCGTTCGTCCACAACGTCCACACCAAGCCGAAGGACAATCCCGAATCCAACGAGGTGCAGATGTCCGGCGGCGCGGACCTGACTTACACGTTCGCCAAGCCGGAAATGTTTTTGAAATTCCAGTGCGACGTGCATCCGTGGATGTTCGCGTGGGTCAGTGTGTTTGATCATCCGTATTTCGCGGTCAGCGGCGAGAACGGCAAGTTCACCATCAAAAACGTTCCGCCCGGCAAATACACGCTCGAAGCCGCGCATCGCAAACTCGGCACGCAGACCGCCGAAATTGAAGTGAAAGCCGACGGAGCCGTGCAAGGCTTCACGTTTGAAAAGAAATAATTTTCGCCAGCTCAAGACCGCTGCGCGATAAAATCCGCAGCGGTTTTCCTTTTTCAACATGAATCATAAATACCAACCCGCGCTGTTCTGGTTCGCCGTCCTGAACGCCGTCACCACGTTTTTGCTCATCGGCCTTGGCGGCCTCGTCACCAGCCACGAAGCCGGCATGTCCGTGCCCGACTGGCCGACCACTTACGGCTACAACATGTTTGTCTTTCCGCTGGATAAATGGGTGGGTGGGGTTTTCTACGAACATTCGCATCGCCTGCTGGCCTCAGCCGTCGGCCTGCTCACGACAATTCTTGCCGTCTGGCTCTGGCTCAAGGACTCTCGCAAATGGATTCATTGGCTCGGCATCACGGCGTTCCTGCTCGTCATCGTGCAAGGCATTCTCGGCGGCTTGCGGGTGCGTTGGATGCTGGACTGGCTCGGCGTTCCGCATGGGGCGGTCGCCCAGGCTTTCCTGGTGCTCTGCTGCGCCATTGCGCTGTTCACCAGCCGCTGGTGGCTGAAATCTGAAACAGAAAAACAAATCTCCGTCCCACGCGGACTTCGCAGCCATGTGCTTTATGTCACGATTTTGATTTTCGTCCAATTGCTCATCGCCGCGACCATGCGTCATCAGCACGCCGGTCTGGCCATCAATGATTTCCCGCTCGCCCATGGCCAGCTCTGGCCCGCGACGACGCCGGAAGCGATTGTGGATTACAACGCGCACCGTCCACCCGGCACAATTGGCAATCCCATCACGGCATTCCAAGTGACCTTGCAGATGATTCACCGCCTCGTGGCCTATGCCATCTTCCTCGGCATCGCGGCAGCAGCAATGCTGGCTCGGAAAAAACTTGGAGGAGCCGACGCACTGACGAAGCTCGCCTGGTTCTGGCTCGCCTTGATCGCGCTGCAAATCGGTCTGGGCGCCTGGACCATCTGGTCCAACAAGGCGGCGGACGTCACGACCTTGCACGTCATGGTGGGGGCCTCGGCATTGCTGGTCGGAGCCATTTGGTGGCTGATTGCTGCCCGACGCGCTTCGTTGGCCAATCAATGAAATGAAAGCGTCTGCGGAAAATCTCAATACCGCCGTGGTTGCGAAAAAAGGCTGGCCGGCGGTTTTCGCCGACCTGGTCAAGGCGCGGCTCAACGCGCTGGTGCTGTTGACCACGTTCGTCGGACTTTATCTGGGCGAACGCGGCACGGTAGATTATTTCCAGATGTTCCACGTGCTTTTCGGCACCGCGCTCGTCGCGGGCGGCGCAGCGGCGTTGAATCAATTGCTGGAGCGCGATTATGACGCGAAGATGCGCCGCACCGCCAGTCGGCCATTGCCGACCGGCCGGTTGCAACCAGTGACCGTCGCGGTTTTCGGCGGCGTGTGTTCGGTGGCCGGATTGATCTATCTCGCCACGCTCGTCAATCTGCTCACCAGTGTCGTCGGCGCGGTGACTTCCATCAGCTATCTGTTCATCTACACACCGCTCAAACGCGTGACGTGGGTCAACACGTTGATTGGCGCGATCCCCGGCGCGCTGCCGCCGCTCATGGGCTGGACGGCGGCGCGGAACGAACTAAACGGCGAAGGTTGGGCACTGTTTGCGATTCTGGCGTTCTGGCAAATTCCGCATTTCATGGCCATCGCGTGGCTGTATCGCGAGGACTACGCCCGGGCCGGCTTCGTCATGCTGCCCAATCTGCCGGCGGGCGGCAGCCGCACGGCGCAGCAGGCCGTGGGCAACACCGTTGTCCTGTTAGTGGCGAGCTTGTGTCCGTTCGCACTGGGCTTGAACGGGAAAGTTTATCTCGTCGCCGCGCTGATGCTGGGGGCCGGCTACTGCTGGACGGCCATCCGGTTCGCGCAGCAACTGACGGCGCAACGGGCGCGGCAATTATTTCTGGCCTCCATCATTTATTTGCCGCTGCTAATCGCGGTGCTCGTGGGAAACAAGGTGAAATAACCGAGAGCGGAGTTGCGAGGCATCTCGGCTAAACCTCTTTCGCCGACGCTACCCAATCGTAGCCGCCATCCTTGAGGCCAACCGCTTTGAAGTGCGCTTTGCCACACTGGATTTTCTTGCGCTGGATTTCTGGAATTTTCAGCCAGCCGGTGGTGCCTTTGGTTTCACGGACCAGATACACCTTGTTCTTGCCGTCCGACTCCTCGCGCACAATGGCCCAATCGGGATTGTAGGTGCCGAGGGGCGTTTCCACCTTGAACCAATCCGGCAGCTTGAAGAATAGTTTGATGTCCTTGCGCGCGTCCAGAGCCTTGGCAAATTCATATTCTACCTTGGACTCAAATTCGACCACATCGTAAATACTGTGTTCCACTTCGAGCAGACGCGAGACGTAGCTTTCCAGCTCCTCGACTTCCAGCCGGTGCATTTCCCATTCGGCATCCGCTATCCGCTCATATTCGATGCCTTGCACCATCAGGTCATGGAGTGATTTTTGAATGGCGGCGACGGCGTGTTCCAAAAATTGCTGCGGATTGTGGGTCACCTCGCCGAGCCGGGTGGATTTATGCAGGATTTCCGCCAGCGTCGGGCGCGTCAATTCCGTCTCGCGTTGCAGGTGGCCAAGCAAATCCGGTATCGGCGCGCGATATTCTGGCGCGCGGATCGTCTGCGCGGAACGTTCCTGGCCGAACACGCCTTCTTTCAAGGTCATGAACAACTCATGTTTCTCCCGCCGGATGAACGGCGATTTGATCTCCGGCATTTCCCGCAGCTCACCCGCACAGCGGGAAACTAAATCGGCGGTGGAAAATTTAACGGCATAGCGTGTCTTGCGCTTGATCTTGTCCCAAAGATTCTGGAAGTCCGGGTCGAGTAGGCGTTGCTTTTTCAAAATACCCTTGCGCCGCTCGCGCTTGTTCAAAATGCGGTTCTCAAAATTCACGCCGCATTCCTTTTGCATTTCATCCTGCAATTTCTTGGCAAATTCCTTGAAACTCTCGCTGGCGACCACCGTAAGCCGGTTGATCAGCGGGTCAAAGCAGCGTTCGCCGTTCTCACGCACGGGCAGACGCAGGCCGCGGCCGATGGTCTGCCGCCGCTCGCGTTCCGTGCTGATTTCGCGCAGGGTGCAAATCTGAAACACATTCGGATTGTCCCAGCCCTCGCGCAGCGCCGAATGGCTGAAGATGAATCGCAGCGGTTCGGCCATGGACAACAGCCGTTCCTTGTCGCGCATGATGAGATTGTAGGCTTCGTCATCAGCTTTGGTGGCACGGCCTTCGCTGCTGTCTTTGGGTTTGCCCTTGTCCACGGCGAAATAACCGTTGTGAACCGTCTCGACCGCCAGCGGGGTTAAGGGCGCATAGCGTGGCTGCCGGGCGAATTCCTGATACTCCGCCGTGAACCACTGCCGGAATTTTCCATCCGCCTCGGCGTAGTGCGCCACGCGGTCCACGAAGAACAGGGACAGCACTTTCATCCTCTGATCCGGCGGCAACTGCGCGATGCGCAGTTCCTTTTCAAAATGTTCGCGGATGGTTTCCCGCACCTGGATGCGCAACACGTCATCGGTCCGCCCGCCGTGCGTGATGCCGGTCGCCAGGCTCACGCCGTTCTTGAACTGGAGGTATTGGTTGCCGGCATCAATCAAATCCACCTCGTAGCCGCGATAGTTTTCACGTTCACCGGACAACGTGAACAAATTGCTTTCCTGAGTGACCGTCACGGGCTTGCGTTTGCAGCCGCTCGCGCCCTCGACATCAATTTCCAGCTTGGCCGAGATCCGCGTCTTGGTGGCGGTGATGGATTTGACCGCGATGTAGGGCCGGTTGAAATCGCCGCCGTCCACAACCGAATCAACCTCGATGCGCTTGACCAGTCGCAAATCGTAGGCTTTCACCGGGTCGAGCCGATAAACGAGGTTGAAATAATCCTTGTGCGTCGCCGAATACCGCAGCGTGCAGAGCGGATTCAGACTTTCGATGGCTTTCGTTCGCAGTTCGGTGGCCAGATTTTGCGGCTCGTCCACGACCACCACGGGCCGCGCGTGCTGGATGAATTCGATGGGCCGACGCCCGTTCATCTGGTCTTTGGTGTTCTGGATGACGGTGCTGCTTTTGTCGAACGCCTGAATGTTCATCACCATCAACTGCATCTGGTTGCTGGTAGAAAACTGCCGCAGCTTGGACACCTGTGCCGAATCATACACCCACGAGTCCAGCGGTGCGTTGCCGTAGAGCGATTGAAAATGCTCCTTGGTCAGCGCAATCGTGTTCAACACGCCTTCGCGAATCGCCACGCTCGGCACAACGATGATGAATTTCTTCCAGCCATAGCGCGCATTTAACTCAAACAACGTGCGCAAATAAACGTAGGTCTTGCCGGTGCCGGTCTCCATCTCGACGGAGAAATTCAGGCCCACCAGTTCTGTCGCCGGCTCCAGCCCATTTTCCGTCTGGATTTTCTGGACATTATTCAGGATGGCCTCGTCGCTCAACACCAGCGAATTGCCAACGCCCATTTCCGTGAGCAGTTCACCGGCGAACACGTCGCTCTGCCATTGCAGCGACGCCCGCATGGGTGGCTGGCCGGCAAAAACATCCACGACCGACCGGATGGCGTCCAACTGGAAATCCTGGTTGCTGTCGAATTGGATTTTCACGCCGTGTGAAATTCAATGCCGTGGGATTTCATTTCCAGAACGATGTTGGCTTTTAGCTGGTCGTTGCCCGCGAAAGCGATGTCCAGACAGATGACGCCTTTGGGTTTGCGGGCCATGAGGCCGCGCAAGGTTGCCTGGGTGAGCTTGCGCGCCAGACAGATCACCAGCGCGCCGTCGGCCACATCGTAAAACGGCTGCTCCCCGATTTTGCCGGCGGTAATTTTGCTGGTGAGCGGCAGATTGCTTTTGAGCACCAATTCGTAAAGCAAGGCATCGTCGGGACGGCCATCCTCGACGTTGTGGGCCATGAGTTTTAACTGCTCGGCCAGTGCCGCGCCGTCCTTGGGCGCGGCGGCGGCATCCCACACCTTGAAATTGCTGCTGCCCAGTTTGAAAACCTTGAAGCCCAAGTCCAATTCTGGCGCGGGCGCAGTGTCGCCGAGTTTCAACTCCTCCTTTGCGTCTTGGCGGCTTTGCGCCTTTGTGTTGGAAAGCTTCTGAATCACGCGGCGGACACGCTCCTTGGTGATGTCGGCAATGGTGGGAAAATCTTTCTGCTCTGTTGGTTCGGGCAATTGGACGAGGATGAATTTGCGGTTGCCGCCATCCTGCGCGTTCAGCTCCAACACCGCCTGTGCCGTCGTGCCGCTGCCGGCGAAGAAATCGAGGATGAGGTCATTGGCCAATGGACTTACTGCCAGTTGAAGCATTCGTTTGATTAGTCGCGTTGGTTTTGGCGTTTCAAAAGGTAACTGTTCAGACATTACAGCTTTCAGCTCTTTTTTTGCTTCGTCATTGTGTCCGGCATCCTCGTGATTCCACCAAGTCGTTGGGACGACACCTTGTTTAACTTCGTTCAGAAACAGCTTTTTTGAAGGTTTGCTCGAACCATCTTTTCCAAACCATAGCCGATCTTCCTGCATCAGCTTCGGGAGTTCCTCTTTTGTGAAGACCCAGCTTCTTCCTTTTGCCGGCCAAACTTCTTTGCCGCTTGGAGTAATAATGGGGAAATAGGCGTAGTCACGATGTTCTGCGCGTG
>Ga0310811_10002973_pt1 | contig 21290 bp, 16 predicted proteins | sample YCmetagenome_FD_207642 | JGI IMG/M metagenome (GOLD analysis project Ga0310811, IMG submission 207642) | Soil microbial communities from experimental microcosm in Duke University, North Carolina, United States - YC | ecosystem: Engineered > Artificial ecosystem > Soil microcosm > Unclassified ...
GGCGACCTGGTCCGCGAGGTCGTAGAGGGAGGTCGCGATGACGCTGGCCAGCAGCACGGTCACAGGAGCCCGGCGTCTCCACACGAGTGGTACGGCGGAGGCGATCACGACCACGTACCCCCACCAGTCCCAGGGGCCGCCGTTGGGATTCTCGCGGGACAGGAGCGGCCACATCTGCACGACCAGCACGAGCGCGGCGAGGGCCGTGTCCAGCCAGAGAGTCGGGAGGGAACGCAAACGACTCTGAACCGGGGCGAGAAACGGCAAAGCGGACACGAGGTTCAATCTTGCCTCCTCTTGCGGACCTTCCAGTACGGCGAAGCCGTAAAAACGCCGATCGGCGGCCCGGGTGGGGGCCGCCGTTCCGCGTCGTGTCACGCGGCGACGGGCAGGGGCTCGGCGGTACGGGATGTACGGGAGGCCAGACCGGCGAGCGGGATGAAGGAGATGAGCAGGAAGAGGGCCCCGAGCGGCATGAGGTCCTTGTCGAGGTTCGGCACGACGCAGTCGAGCAGGACCAGGACGGGCGTCCAGGCCTTGACGCGACGCTGGACGGCGAGCTGGGCGACGATCGCGAACTGGCCGACGAAGAAGAGGAGCGGAACGACGGTGTAGACCACGAACAGGACGCCGGGGACGGCCTGGATCCGCTCGAAGTGGACGCCCATGGCGGCGTGGTCGGCGGAGAGGAAGCCGACCACCATGTCGATGGCGAACTGTGCGACGAGCGACACGATGCCGATGATCCCGATCGTGGCGCTCACTGTGGACAAGGTGTTCCGTCCCGCCATCCGGCGCATCTGCAGGAATGTCAGGACGAACATGGCCAGGGCCGCGATGAAGGCGAGGTGACCGGTGGTCCAGGCGAGGCCGGGACCCCTCTCTCCGTCGAACCCATCGAAGATCCGGATCACTCCGTAGACCATGGTGAGCAGGGGGGCTGCGACGAACGCGATGCGGGGGTTCATTCGGGGGACTCCTCAGCGGTTTTGGTTACGTCTCAATGGTGGATTTCTCCAGCCAGAAAGACATCGCCGAGGAGAGCCATCTCGCCGCTCCCTCTCAGGAGGGGGTCCGACCCCCTCCCAGGACGGGGTCTGATCCCCTCTCGTGAGGGGGTTCCGCTCGTCGGAGGGGTCCGGCTCCCCCGCACCGGTGATGCCCGGGCACGACTGAGGGCGGGCGTCAGGGACGCCCGCCCTCGATCACCGCTCTTTCAGCGCTCTGTCGCGGTCCTCCGTCGTGTCACTGACCGGTGCCGCCGGTGCCCGGGCCGCCGTTGTCCGGACCACCGGTGCCGGGGCCACCGGTTCCCGGACCGCCGGTTCCGGGGCCGTCAGGGCCACCAGGGCCACCGGGGCCGTCGTTCGGCGGCTCGTCGATGTGGGGCGCGCATCCGGTGCCGCAGCCACCGAAGCGTGCGGTGTTCACCGGGGTGAAGTCCGTCGCCTCGGTGCCCTTCAGAGCGTCGATCATGGTGTACTTCCAGATCCGGCCGGAGATGTCCGCACCGAACACCGAGCCGTAGGTGACGCCGCCGATGGTGACGTTGTTCAGCTTGTGGGTGGCCGCTCCGCGAGGGTCGCCCAGGCTCACCGCGCCGGCGAGGTCGGGGGTGAAGCCGGCGAACCACGCGGTCGAGGAGTCGTCACTCGTGCCGGTCTTGCCCGCCGCGTCGCGGCCGATTCCACCGACGGCGCTCATGGTGCCCTGAGGGCCGAAGACTCCCGTCAGGATGTTCGCGGCCGCATCCGCGACCTCCGGGTCCAGAGCCTGCTTGCACTTGGGCTTGTACGTGGTGGTCTTGCCGTTGCGGTCGGTGATCGCGGTGATGGCCTGCGGCGGGCAGTACATTCCCCGTGCGCCGATGGCGGCGTACGCGGTGGCGAGGGTCACCGGATCCATCTCGTTGATGCCGAGCGTGAAGGTCTCGAACTCCTGCAGCGGCTTTCCGTCGGCGCGCTTGATGCCCAGCGACTTGGCGGTCTTGACCACGTTGCACAGGCCGACCTTCTGCTCCAGCGACACGAAGAAGGTGTTGACCGACTGCCAGGTGCCGGTCTGCAGGGTCTTGAACCCGCCTGAGCCCTCGTCGTTGGTGACGGTGTGGGTCGGGTCGCCGATGCTCTCGTCCTTGCAGTTCTTGAAGGCGGAATAGCCGGGCGCCGTGTAACCCGCGGGGCTCTGAATGCCGTCATTGAGCTTCCAGCCCTGCTTGAGGGCGGTGAGCAGCGTGAACACCTTGAAGGTCGAGCCGGCCTGGAAACCCGTGCCGCCGCCGTGGGCGACGTTGGCCACCACGTTGTAGGAGATCTGCTTCTTGCGTTTGTTGGTGCCGTACTTCCGGCTGGCCGCCATGGCCTTGATCTTGCCGGTTCCCGGCTCGACGAGGGCTTCGGACGCGACCGGGTTGTCGCTGGCGTAGACGCGGTCCTTGATGGCCTTGTCGGCCGCCGCCTGCATCTTCGGGTCGAGCGTGGTCTTGATGGTCAGGCCGCCGCGCTTGAGGAACTGGTCGCGGGCGTCCGCCGTCTTGCCGAAGGCGCTGAACGCGGGGTTGGTGAGGATGTCGGCGCGCACGTACATGCAGAAGTAGGGGTACTTGCTGGACTCGCATCCGCCGGGGAGGGGGGTGTCCTTGTACCCCAGCGGCTTCTTCTTGGCTGCCGCGGCCTGCTCCGGGGTGATCTTCTTGAGCTCCGCCATCCGGTCGAGCACGGTGTTGCGCCGCGCCAGCAGCCGGTCCTGGCTCTTCTTCCCGGCCGAGGGGTCGGTGCTGTTGGGCTGCTGTACGGCTCCCGCCAGCGTCGCCGCCTGGGTCAGGTTCAGCTTGGACGCCGACACCCCGAAGAACCGCTTGGCCGCCGCCTCGATCCCGTTGGCCCCCGCGCCGAAGTAGGCGATGTTCAGGTACTTCTCCAGGATCTGGTCCTTGGTGTACTTCCGCTCCATGCCCATCGCGTACCGGAGTTCGCTGAGCTTGCGCCCGTAGCTCGGCTGCAGAGCCTCCTCCTGCTCCTCCTTGGTCGTGGCCTTGTTGAGCAGCACCTGCTTGACGTACTGCTGGGTGATGCTGGAGCCCCCCTGGCTCACCCCACCCGCGATCACGTTCTTGGACAGGGCGCGGACCGTTCCCTCGATGTCGATCGGCCCGTGCTGGTAGAAGCGGTAGTCCTCGATCGAGATGATCGCCGTCTTCATCACCTCGGCCACATGGTCGAGCGAGACGCTCACCCGGTACTGGTCGTAGAACTGGGCGATCTGGTGGCCGTTCGCGTCCACCACGGTCGACTTCTCAGGCAGCGGGGGTTCGACGAGGTCCGCGGGATTGATGTCCAGGTCGTTCGACGCGGTGACGATCCCGACGCCGATGCCGCCGATCGCCGGCAACGAGATCCCCGCCACCAGGCCGCCCCCGGCTACACCGAGCGCCAGGAGCAGCGCGACGCCTCGACCAATCCTTGTCCGAAATATCCCCCGTGTTGGCATGCAACTCAGGTTATTAGGCCAAAGGGACTTGTGTGGCTGCCATGGAACGGAACGTATGGGTCAATCCGGGCGACCTGTAGATCGACTTCCGGGCCGGCCCCAGTCACTCGTCCGGTACCGGACCGACGGCCGCCTCCGTATTTTCCTGTCCTGAGCACCCCCGCTGACATGGACGGACAGGGATCGTTGTGAAACTCATGGAAGGCCTCGACACCGCCGTGGAGCTGGTGTCGGTCACCAAGCTCTACGCCCACGGCGTCACCGCGCTCGACGACGTGACGATCGGTTTCCGCCACGGCACCTTCACCGCCGTGATGGGGCCTTCGGGGTCGGGCAAGTCGACCTTGCTGCAGTGCGCCGCCGGACTGGACAAGGCCACATCGGGTCAGGTCAGGGTCGACGGCAGAGACCTGACGTCACTGAGTGAGCGGAAGCTGACCCTGTTGCGGCGGAACCGGATCGGGTTCGTGTTCCAGGCGTTCAACCTCCTGCCCTCCCTGACGGCGGCGCAGAACGTGGGATTGCCGATGCGTCTTGCCGGCCGCCGCCCTGATCGCGACGTGGTCCGGCACAGCCTGGCCGCCGTGGGGCTCGAGGACCGTGCGGACCACCGTCCGGCCGAACTGTCCGGCGGACAGCAGCAGCGGGTGGCCATCGCCCGCGCGCTGGTGACCCGGCCGGCCGTGCTGTTCGGAGACGAGCCGACCGGCGCCCTGGACACCAACACCACCAGGGACGTGTTGCGGCTGCTGCGCTCCCTCGTCGACAAGCACGCGCAGACGGTCGTGATGGTCACCCACGACCCCGCGGCCGCGGCGTACGCCGACCGTGTGGTGTTCCTGGCCGACGGCCGGATCTGCGGCGAACTCGCCGACCCGACCGCTGAGGCCGTGGCCTCCCGCATGCTGGCTCTGGAGGAGTCGTGCTGACCATCGCGTTGAGCACCCTGCGCACCCGCCTGACCTCATTCATCGGCACGTTCGTCGCTCTCGCGCTCGGCGCGGGGCTGATCGCCGCGATGGGCCAGGTCCTGGCCACCACCGTCGGCTCGCCCGACCGGAGCCCGCAGCGGTACGCGGCGGCGCCCGTCGTGGTGGTCCCCGACGACCGGCTCGTCGTGAACACCTGGCAGGGGCGGGAGAGCGCGCCGCTGGCCGAATCGCGTGGCGTGCCCGCGGATCTGGCGTCCTCCTTCTCCCGGCCGGTCGTGGACCGGGTCTTCCCCGCCCAACTCGCCGGTGGCCCCCCGGCCGCGGGGCGGCCCTGGTCCGCCGTTCGCACGGCGCCGCAGCGGCTCGTCGCCGGCCGGGCTCCCGCCGCCGACGACGAGATCGCGGTGAGTGCCGGGGCTCGCGCCGGTGACCGGGTCCAGGTGGTCACGGCCGAGGGCGCCGAGCCGTACACGGTGGTGGGCGTCACGGACGCGGGACCACAAGCGACGGTGTTCTTCACCGATGCCCGGGCCGCGAGGCTCTCGCCGAGGATCGACGCGCTCGCCCTGTGGCAGCCGGCGCAGGAGGTGCGCGCCGTCGTGGGGAACAGAGCGGTGGTGCTCACCGGACAGGACCGTGCCCTGGTCGACCCCACCCGCGACAGCGATGAGCGCGCCCGCAACAACGCCGACACGATCGTCGGCATCGCCGCCGGATTCGCCGTGTTCATCGCTGTATTCGTGGTGTCCTCCACGTTCGCGTTCGCGGTGGCGCAACGACGGCGGGAGTTCGCCCTGCTGCGCACGGTCGGCGCGACCCGCCGCCAGGTGCGGCGCATGGTGTACGGCGAGGCGGGACTCGTCGCGTTGATCGCGTCAGCGCTCGGCGCGGTGGCGGGCCCCTTCGCCTCCGGTCCGATCCTCGACTGGCTGACCGGTCTCGGGATGGCGCCGGAATGGCTGGTGCCGAGCCACGCGACCTGGCCGTCCGTCGTCGCGTTCACGACGGGGGTGGTGGTCGCGATGCTCGGAGTGGCGATGGCCGCCCACCGGGCCGGGCGTGTTCACCCGGCGGAGGCGATGCGCGAGGCGGTCGTCGAATCACGGGCGATGACCTGGGGCCGCTGGATCGTGGGAGGCGGCCTGCTCGGCAGCGCGCTGGTCAGCATGGGCGTGACCGCCGTCGCCGACCCTTCCGGAGCCTCGAACGACAAGTCGTTCATGCCGGTCGTGATGCTGCTCGTCGCCGGCGTCGGGTTGCTCGCCCCGGCCGCGGTGAGACCGGTCGCGAGCCTGCTGGCCGCGCCGCTGGCGCGCCTGCGCGGAGCGGGCGGCACCGTGGTGCCCGCCGCCGCGGCCGCCTCCACCAGGCAGACGGCCGCGACCGTCGCACCCGTGCTGATCGCCGTGGGCCTGGCCGCCGCGCTGCTCGGTGCCGCCGCGATGACGGACGACGCGAAGACGGCGATGGAGTCGGCTCCCGTTCGCGCCGACTACGTGGTCCAACCCACTGGTACGGCGGGCCTGGACCGGCAACTCGTGGAGCGCCTTCGTGCCATCCCCGGTGTGGACGTCGCCACCGTGGCTCCCACCAGCGTCTACACCCTGGAAGGAGCCACCGCACTCATTCAGCGCCCCACCGAGGCGGTCGACCCGACCACGCTTGCGGCCATGCTGGACCTGCCGGTGATCGAGGGATCACTCACCGACCTGAACGACGGCACCATCGTCGTCTCCGAGACGTGGGAGAGGAAGCTCGGCGAGACCGTGAAGTTGTGGCGGGCGGACGGCAGCGAGGCCTCACTCAAGGTGGTCGGACTGCTCGGCGCCGGCGCGCCGGCGGACTCCTACATCACCCCCGCGCACGCCTTCTCCGCACCTGTGACCACGGCCTACGTGAAGCTGCGCGCGGGCACGTCCCGGGACTCCGTGGATGTCCTGCTGAAGCAGGCCACCACGGGACACAACGCGCGGGCGCTCACCAAGGCCCTCTGGACGGATGACAACGGCGCCCGCCGTAATTCCGCCAGCCGCCTCGGGCTGCTGGTGGTTCTCGGAATCATCCTCGCCTACACCGCGATCGCGCTGGTCAACACCCTGCTGATGGCGGCGTCCGATCGGGCGGCGGAACGCGGGGCGCTGCGGCTCCTCGGCGCCACGCGCGCCCAGGTGGTGCGCTACGTCGTGGGAGAGGCGCTGCTGGTGGTGGCCATCGGGGTGGTCCTGGCCGCCGGCGTGGCCGCGGTCAGCCTGGCCGGGCTCTGGGCGTCGCTGGTCCAGATCGCCGGGCCGATCGCCATCAGCGTGCCGTGGCCGGCGATCGGAGCGGTGACGGGAGGATGCGTGGTCCTCGCCGTGCTCGCGTCCGTGACACCCGTCCTGTCGCGCGGCTAGTACTCGCCCAGGTCCAGCCTCGCCAGCTCGATCCTGGAGGAGACACCGAGCTTGGGGAAGGCCCGATAGAGGTGGTAGCTCACGGTCTTGGGGCTGACGAAGAGCCTGGCGCCGATCTCCTTGTTGGTCAGGCCGGTGACGGCCAGCCGTACGATCTGCAGTTCCTGGGGGGAAAGGTCGGCGAGCCGGTCGGGCGCGGCGGACGGCGTCGTGGCCTCACCCGCGGCGCGCAACTCGGCGCCCGCCCGGTCGGCCCACGGGCGTGCGCCGAGACGATGGAAGATCTCCAGTGCCGACCGCAGGTGGGTGCGGGCCTCACGTTTACGGCGCTCGCGGCGCAGCCATTCGCCGTACAGCAGCTCGGTCCTGGCTCGCTCCATGGGGCGTTCGCCCGGACCGTGGAGGCGCAGGGCGGCCGTGAAATGCTCCTCGCCGCCCTCCACCAGCGCCCGGCAACGCAGCAGCACCGCATCGGACCAGTCGCACCCAGCGGCGGTGGCCCACTCCGCGAACCTCGCCAGCGGCTCCTTCGCGCGGTCAGGCTGACCGGCTCGAACGGCGGCCTCCACCTGGTCGGCGCCGAAGTAGACGGCCTGGATCTGGTGGCGTACCGGTCCGGCCAGCGCGTCTTCAAGGCGGTCCAGGGCCTGCGTATGGCGCCCCCGGCTCAGATCGAGCATCGCCGACGCCCACTGCGCCCAGGCCAGGCCGTTGGCGATCCCGGTCGCCGCGAAGTGGTCGGCACACCGTACGGCCAGCTCCGCGCACCGGGCGTCGTCTCCCTCGACCGCGGCCACCCAGGCGAGGATGCCCTCCAGGTAGCCGGTCCGGTGAGGCTGGCCGATGTCCGAGGCGATCCGCAGCCCTTCCGACGCGTCGGCGAGTGCGCTCCTGAACCGGCCTTGATACAGCTCGGCGGAGGCGAGCGTGACGTACGCGACCGGCAGGAGACCGGTGACGCCCGAGGTCCTGCACTCCTCGACGACCGCGGCGGAGATCTCCCGCTGCGCCGCGAAATCACCGACGAGTCCGGCCACGAACGCGCCGTTGATCCGCAGGCCGTACGAGCCCCGCCTGATACGCCGGGCGTCCTCCACCAGCGGGCGCATGCCGGACAGGGCTCTGGCGGGGCCGAGGTTGAGCGACTCAGCCGCCGCGGCGACCGCGTGCACGGCGGTGTCCAGACCGTCCTCGGGGCCCAGCCGCAGAGACCGCAGCAGCGCGGCGGCCTCCGCGACGCGTCCGGGGTCGCTGAGCTGCCAGGCGTTGCGACCCGCGTCCACCAGCATGAGACCGGCGGCCACCGGATCCAGGTCGGCGACCTGTTCCGCACCCGACACCAGGAGGTCGTGGGCGGTGTGGACCGAGCCCCGTTCGAAGGCGACCCTGGCGCGCAGTTCGGCGAGCCTCGCGACGGATCGCGGGTCGTCCACGAGGTGGGCCGCCCGCTCGGCCAGCCCCTGTGCCCGGTCGGGTGATCCGGCGTCCGCCGCCGCCACGGCGGCCTCGGTCAGCCGTCTGGCCAGCAGAGAACGGTCGGCGGTCAGCTCGGCGGCCCGTTCGAGAGCGGTGGCGGCGGCCGCGTGGCCGTGCCGTTCCCTGGCGCGTTCCGCGCTCCGCTCCAGCGCGGCGGCGGCCCGCTCGTCCGGGCCCAGCGCCACCGCGGCCAGGTGCCAGGCCTGCCGGTCCTCCTGGTCGTGGAGAGCCTCGGCGAGAGCCCCGTGTACGGCGAATCGCTGGTCGAAGGTGCCCGCGTGGAAGGCCGCAGCGCGCATCAGGGGATGGACGAAGCTCACCGCGGTCGCGGTGAGTGAGAGGAAGCCGGACCGTTCGGCGACGCCGAGCGCCTCGGCTCCGATGCCGAGCGTCGCACCCGCGCGCAGGATGACTCCGAGATCACCGGCGGTCTCGGCGGCGGCGAGCAGGATCATCAGCCGGGCGCCGTGCGGCAGATCGGCGAGGCGCGCGCCGTACGCCTCCTGGATCCTGCCGGGCAACGGCAGCGGGCTGTGGGCGTCCGTCGTCCGAGGCAACTCGATCAAGGCGAGTGGGTTGCCGCCGCTCTCCGCGAGGATCCGGGCTCTGATCCCTTCGGGCAGGTCGGGAGCGCGTTCTGACAGGAGAGCGGAGGCCGCCTCGGCGTCCAGCGGACCGAGACGCAACTCCGGCAGCCCGGGTGACCGGAATCCGTCCCGCGTGGCGAAGACGAGCACGATCCCCTCGGCGTCGAGGCGCCTGGCCGCGAACAGCAGCGCTTCCGCGGAAGACTGGTCGAGCCAGTGGGCATCGTCCACCAGGCAGACGAGCGGGCCTTCTTCCGCCGTCTCCGACAGCAGGGAAAGGGTCGCCAGGCCGATGAGGAAGCGGTCCTCGCCCGCCGACCCGGCGAGGCCCAGCGCGCCCTTCAGCGCGTTGGACTGCGGCTCGGGGAGCACGGAGACAGAGGTCAGCACGGGTCGGAGCAACTGGTGCAGGGCGGCGAACGGCAACTCGGCCTCGGTCTCCACCCCGGTGCTACGCAGGATCCGCAGCCCGGTGGCCCGCTCGGCGAGGTGACCGAGGAGGGCCGTCTTGCCGATGCCCGGGTCGCCGTGGACGACGAGGACCCCGCTGCGACCCGCCCGCGCGCCGTCGAGCAGGTCATCGACGATTCGCCGGTCGTCGTCCCGTCCTCGAAGCATGATCTGCAATGTAGCGACTGCGCCGGACGATGCCGTCAACGGTCGCCGTCACCCCCGATGCCGACGATGCCGTCAGGCGCCGAACTCGACTCTGACCAGCCGCTCGGAGACGTCCCAGAGCCGGGCCGCGTCGGCCTCGTCGCCGGGATGGATCCATGTCACGCTCGTCCACGGATCGGGAGTCCGCGGACGAGAGTCACTCCTCGTCCGCGGCAAGGATGCTCAGCAGGGACAGAGCCTCCTCGGCGGAGCTGCCGGGGTCGGCGTGGCAGACGAAGAGCAGCACACCGGGAGCGCTCTGAACCGACAGCGTGTCGTGCCGGAGATTCATCGAGCCCAGCTCGCGATGATGCATGTGTTTGTACTCGTCGGCGTGAACGTCTCGGTCAGACCACATCCGGCGGAAATCTGTGCTTTCCGAGGAGAGCTCGTCGACCAGGTCGCGCAGGGCGGGGGCGTCGTCGTCGGCTTCGGCGGCGGCGCGCAGGTGGGCAACCTTCGAGCGGGCTTCCCACTCCCAGTTGGGAAAGAACTCGTGAGCGCCGGGGGCGAGGAACGCGTGGCGCATCAGGTTGTCGGTGTGATCCATGCCTTTGAACAGCACGCGCGCCATGCGGTTGGCGGCGAGCACGTCCAACTGGTGGTTCACGGCGAACACCGGAGCGTGGTACCAGTTCTCCACGGTCTTCTGCAGATTCCGGGAGATCTGGTTCCGCTCCGATTGGTGCGCGATCCGGTACAAGTGATCGGCGGAGTCGGTGTCGAGGTCGTAGACGCGTGCCAGGGCACTGAGGACGTGATCGGGCGGATGGGATTCCTGCCCCTGCTCCAGCCGGGTGTAGTAGGCCGGACTGATGCCTGCCATGAGGGCCACCTCTTCGCGTCGCAATCCCGGCAGTTGCCGGTGGCCACGCAGCCGCATCAGTGTGTCCATCGGGGCGGTGTTGCGAAGGGCGCGAAGCAAGTCAGCTAGTACTTCCACTCCGTCACGTTATGGCGTATCCGGCCTGCTTACGAGGGGTGTGTCACACCCAGGATCGGAGGTCGCCCGTCGGTTCACGGCGTGCCACTACCACCATCAGCGGCCGCTGCGGCACCGGATCGCGACCACGGAGATCCAGAGCATCGCGGTGATGGCGACCGACCCCGGCGGCCATGTGGCCCCGGGGTGCCGCGCAGGGCCCGGCGTCAGTCGACGAGCGCCTGATAGACCAGTTGCCGCAACTGGGTGCGTATCGGGTGGGTGTTCGACGGGGTGAGCTGGGTGAGGAAGACGACCGTCACCTGCTCGGCCGGGTCCACCCAGAACGTCGTGCTCGCCGCGCCGCCCCAGTTGTACTCGCCCTCCGAGGCCAGGGCCTTGTGCTTCGCGGCGTCCTGCACCACCGCGAAGCCGAGCCCGAAGCCGACGCCGGCGTAGGGGACCTCGGCGAACACCGGCCGGCCGAACTCCTCGAGGTCGGCGCCGCCGGGAAGGTGGTTGCGGGTCATGTAGGCGACCGTGCGCGGGCTGAGCAGCCGGACGCCGTCGAGTTCGCCGCCGCGGAGCAACATCTGAGTGAACCGGTGATAGTCGGCGGCGCTGGAGATCAGCCCGCCGCCTCCTGACAGCGCCTTCGGCCGGTGGAGGGCGGCGTCGCCCATGTCGAGCAGGGTCGCGCGTCCGTCCGGGCCGGCGGTGTAGAGCGAGGCCATCCGATCGGCCCTGCCGGCGTCGATGGAGAAGCCGGTGTCGGTCATCCCCAGCGGGCCGAAGATCCGCTCGGCGAAGAAGGAGTCCAGCGACTGCCCCGACACCACCTCGACCACCCGGCCGAGCACGTCGGTCGCGACGGAGTAGTTCCACTGCGAGCCGGGCTCGAAGAGCAGAGGCAGCGCCGCCCAGCGGTCCACGACCTCGGCGAGGTCGAGGTCCCGCGGCATGCCGCGGTTGAAGCCGGCGTTGCGGTAGATCTCGTCGACGACGCTGACGTGCTGAAAGCCGTAGACCAGGCCTGCGGTGTGGGTGAGGAGGTGCCAGAGCCGTATCGGCTCGGCGGCGGGCCGGGTGACCGGCTTGACCGCCATGCCCTTCTCATAGACCCGCATGTCGCTGAACGAGGGGATGAACCGGCTGATCGGATCGGTCAGCTCGAGTGCACCCTCCTCGTAGAGCATCATGGCCGCGACCGACGTGATCGGCTTCGACATCGAATAGATCCGGAAGAGGGTGTCGGTCTCGACCGGCGTCCCGGACGCCATGTCACGTGCTCCGTACGTCGACAGGTGCGCGATCTCGCCGCGCCGGCTGACCAGCGCCAGCCAGCCGGGGAGCCTTCCGTCGTCGACGTAGGACGCGAAATGTGCGTCGATACGGCGCAGCCGGCCGCTGTCGAAGCCGACCTCTTCCGGATCGCAGGTGATTTTCAGCTCGCCCATGCCGCTCCCTCGCAGTCGGAGACCGGAAAATAGAACATGATTCTAGTCATCGGAACCGTTTTCTGCGAGAGAGCGGCCCGTCTCCGTCGTGACGGATCGGGTGGGCTCAGGCCGGCGACTGGACGGATCCGGTCCGGGAGGCCCGCTCGATCGCGTCGACGAGCCGGTGCCGTTCAAGGGCGTAGTCGAAACCGGGAACGGTGTCGGTGCCTTCACGCAGATCCTCGGCGAGGAACGCGTAGGTCTGGGCGACACTCTGCGACAGTCCGGACAGGGTGCGGGGGACCGGATCGAAATAGCGGTCCGGCACGGCGATTTCGGCGACGGCGGTGTCGCCGCCCCGGCCGCCTTCCAGCTTCAGCTCCGCCACTTGCAGATTGCCGTTGATGCCGGGTGCGGTCAGGATGAGGTCGCCTTCGGTGCCGTTGATCTCCCAGCGCAGGTTGGGGCCGCGCGAGAACGCGCCGCGATAGAAGACGGAGACGGCCGCCCCGGTGTCCAGCGTCCCCGTGACGGACACCTGGTCGGCCGTCGTCACCGGGATCGAGGTCCCCTCGTCGACCACCCGCACTTCCTTGCGGCCGGTGACGAGGTTGGCCGAGACGGAGGCGAAGTCCCCCAGGGTGAAGTTCACCGCCTCAAGGGCGTGCAGGCCCGCGGCGGTCAGGAGCGTCGCCCCGCTGGCGGCGTCGAATATATAGGCGTGGGCGCGGTCGGTCTCCGCCCCCCAGGAGAGGCCCGACCCGATCAGCGTCGTGCCGAGCACCCGCCCGACGTAGCCGTCCGCGACCAGGTCGCGTACGTGGCGGACCACCGGGGAGAAGCGGGCCTGCAGCCCGATCACCGTGCGCACGCCCGCGATCCGGGCGCGCTCGGTCAGATCGGCCGCCTCCCGCTGATCCACGCCCAGTGGCCATTCGCTGTAGACCATCTTCCCCGCCTCCAGCGCCGCGGAGATCAGGGCGTGATGATGGGTGACCTTCACCGACACCACGACCAGGTCGACATCTGGATGGGCGATCAGGTCCCTGTGGTCGTCGAACGCCGCCGGTACGCCGAATTCCTTCGCGGCGAGCTCGGCGGACTCGCGGCGCGAGGTGCTGATCGCGCGCAGTTCGTAGTCGGGCGACGCCTTCAGGGCGGGAACGTGACTGATGGACGCCCACCCGCCGGTGCTCGCCCCGATGATGCCTACGCCGATCTTCTTCATGTGCTTCCCCCAATGGTGGAACCGGCCGTGGTGCGGCCAGGTGTCGTGACGTGTGTCGTGAGGTGCCGGAGACGTGCCGGAGACGCAGCCGGCGGGTGAGTCAGAACTCGAGGACCAGTCGTCCCCGGGTGCCGCCGGCTTCAAGAAGGCGGTGGGCCTCGGGCGCCTGCTCGGCGGCGAACGTGGCGGCGACCCGCAAGGTCACCGCATGGGCATCCGCAAGACGCCGCAATTGATCAAGCTTGTCCCGGCGGCCGCGATAGTCGGGGACGTACACGGTGTGGAAGGTGATGCCGCGATCAGGCGCACCGAAGGGTCCGGTGCCGCGGAGGGCGGCGACGCCCCCGCCGTCACGCACCGCGCCCACCACGGGCGCCCCGATGAGCGCGCCGTCGGCCAGCCCGTCCACACCTTCGGGTACGGCCCGGCGGATGCGGGCGCCGACATCGTCGCCCCTCGCCACGACGATGTCCGCCCCCAGGGACCGGACCAGTTCCTCGTCCGCGGGTGAGGCGTCGGCCACGACGCGCAGGCCTTCCGCCTTCGCCAGTTGGACCGTGTAGCCGCCGAATCCGCCTGCCGCGCCGGTTACCGCGAGAGTCTGACCGGCCGACAGGCCCAGCAGGTCGAGTGTCAGGCGGGCGGTGAGTCCGTTCATCGGAAGGGTCGCGGCCTCGGCGTGACTCGTGCCGGCCGGCGCCCTGGTCACCCATGACGCGGGCAGGACCACATGCTCGGCGTAGGCGCCGCCGCTCGGGCCGTTCGGCATGACCATGGCCATCACCCGGTCGCCGATCCGCAGACCGGTGACTGTGCCTTCCCCGATCTCGTCCACGACTCCCGCGGCGTCCTGGCCGGGGATGTACGGCGGTCGCACGCCGGGGAGTGGGGTGAGGCCCGCCCGCATGAGCGTGTCCGCCGGATTCACCGCCGCGGCGTGCACGCGGATGCGCACCTCCTCCTGGCCGGCGTGCGGTTCCGGCACGTCGACGACCCGCAGCACCTCCGGACCGCCGAAGGTGAGAGCTCCCACCGCCTTCATGAGCGGCATCCGGCGCGTCGGGCCTGGTGCTCACACATCAGGAAGGCCACCCTCAAGCAGGTCGATCCGCAAGCGGGTCAACGTCACGGTGTGGATGCGCCAGCGGCCGTCGATCCGCCGATATCGCTCGTGGTAGTGGCCGTAGCCGTGCATCCCCTGCGGGGCTCCGCCGCTGTCGGGAAAGGTGATGTAGTCGTGCATGCCCCAGATCCCGGTGGCGACGTCGGGGCCCGTGATCTCTATCTCGGGTGTGGACCCGCTGTGCACGGAAACGGCGTCGCCGAGCCATGCGCGGGTGACGGATATGAACTCGTCGAGTGTCCTGACGGTTCCGCCGATGTCGATGCGCGCGTCCGCCGTGAACAGCTCGCGGCAGGCCTCCCAGTCCTTGGTGTCGATGGAGCGGAAGTAACGCGCCTTGAGTTGCTTCACCTCCTCGACGTCCCACAGACGCCGAAGCATGTCGTCCTTCTCCAAAATCGCTCCCCCGTTGCACTGATTCGTGAGACGGCGACGGAGCCGCCTGTCCCATCCGTTCCTCTTAAAAATCTTGAATGATCGTTACATATTCAGGGCGTGAAAAACTCAGTCGAGGCAGCCCAGGGCCACCTCCACTGCGCTCATCAGATAGCGCCGGTCGGTGTTGATCGCGCCCATGATGCGCAGCCCATGGATGGTCGTCAGGAGGAACCGCGCCAGGCCCCGCGCATCGCGGGCACTCGTCACCTCGCCGCTCGCCTGGGCTCTTCCGATCACCTCGGTCAGCGCGTCCTCAAGGGACGCGGTCGTGTCCCGCACGCGCCCGGCGACCTCGGGATCATGAGGGAGCCGCTCGGTCGTGGCGCTGACGATGAGACAGGACTGGGTGCAGTCGTCATGCACGATCTCGTCCACCAGGCCGAGCAGCATGGAGCGAATCAGTTCGCGTGCCGGAGCCCCGCTGCCGAGCAGTTCGATCAGCGGCAGGGCGTACTGCTCGCGGTAGCGGTCCATCACCGCCAGATACAGGCCCTCCTTGCTGCCGAACGCCGCATACAGCGACCCGCGTCCGATTCCGGTGGCGTCGACCAGGTCCTGCACCGAGGTCCCCTCGTACCCCTTGTGGCGGAAGGCGGACATCGCTGCCTTCAATGCGGCCTCGGTGTCGAACTCCCGGACTCGTGCCATGCGAAGAACCGTACGCCTATCTGGAACGAGCGGTCAAGTTTCCGATACGGCCTGCTCGGGGTTTATGCCGTCGGTGGCGACGGAGGAGGTCCGAGGTCAGGTCGTGCAACTTCCCGCGACGACGGCGAGGTAGGCGTCCTGGAGACTCTGGCGCACCGTCTTCCCGTCGGGTGCCGGGCCGGCTGGGATGCCGAGGTGCTCCTGGCGAAGCTCGGCCATGAAGCGGTCCCAGAGTTCGGGGCCGCCCTCCCCCAGCACACGCGCCCGGATCGACAGTTCCTCGGTGACCGGCAGCCACCTGCTGCCCCAGGTGCCCAGCGCGGCCATGATCGGCACGAGTTCGATCGACGGCTCGGTCAGGCTGTAGATCGCCTTCTGCTTGTGGGTCGGGTCGTCCCGCTTGGTGAGCATGCCCAGGTCGACCAGCCTCTTCAGCCGGTTGGCGAGGATGTTGGAGGCGATCCCCTCCTGTGATCCGTTCAATATTTCGCGGAAGTGCCGCCGCCCGCCGAAGATCATGTCGCGGAGGATGAGCAGGCTCCACTTGTCACCGAAGACCTCGAGCGACAGGTTGATGGGACACCCCGAGCGGTGGGCCTGGGTCATCGAACCCTCCGGAGAACTGGTTGCAATAGAGGAGCAGTTTACCTATGCTCTCCGACTGGTGGCAAAATGCAAGCAGTCGGCGTCAAGGGAGGCCATCATGGCCAAGCTGATCTACGCGGCGATCACGTCGCTCGACGGTTACGTGGCGGACGAGAACGGCAAGTTCGACTGGTCCATGCCCGACGAGGAGGTGCACGCCTTCGTCAACGACCTCGAACGTCCGATCGGCACCCACCTCTACGGGCGTCGCATGTACGAGGTGCTGGCCGGCTGGGAGACCATGCACACCCTCCCCGGCCAGTCGCCCATCGTTCTGGACTACGCCGCGATATGGCAGTCGAAGGACAAGATCGTCTACTCCACGACGCTGGAGACGGTGTCGAGTGCCAGAACGCGGATCGAGCGGGCCTTCGACGCCGAGGCGGTCCGCCGGATGAAGGCGTCAGCGGAGCGGGACCTCGGCATCGGCGGTCCCTGTCTCGCCGCCGAGGCGATCAGGGCCGGGCTGGTCGACGAGTTCCACCTGTTCCTGTCGCCCATCGTCGTGGGAGGCGGAAACCCGGCTCTTCCCGGCGACGTCCGCGTGAAGCTGGAACTGCTGGACGAACACCGTTTCGGCAACGGCGTGATCCACCTCCACTACCGCACCAGGGCGTAGGTTTCCCCTCCGGCGCGGAACCCTCGGGCTCCGGCGGGAAACCCTCAGGAAGGCGTCCTCGCGGCCAGACGAGGGTGGCGGATCTTCGGGGGTCTCGCGGGCGCGGGGTGGTCGAGATGGCGCTTCGTCACCTGCTGCACGAAGGCGCGGATGTCACGCACCGTCTGCCGGATCCCGGCGTCTTGGGTCGCGGCGACGATCCCGGTGAAGTTCTCGTTCTCGCGGCTGACGACGCCGCCCGACTCCTGGGCGGCCGGGGCGGAGGACGGCGCAGACGGACCGCCTGTCGCCGTCCCCGCGATGTCCACATCGGTCGGCCTGCCGCCGACGTCGATGGTGTCGGCGACCGTGCCGGCGGCGGTCGAGATCACCGACGTCGTGTCGGCGAAGGTGTTGGCGACGTACACGCGCGAGCCGTCGGGAGTGATCGCCAGGCCGTTCGGACCGGAGCCGACGGGAGTGGGACCACTGATGGGGATCGTGTCGACGACCGTGTTGGAAGAGGTCGAGATCACCGACACGGCATTGGAGAACATGTCGGCGACGTAGACCCGCGATCCGTCCGGGCCGGCCACGGCGTCCGCGGGAGCGGAACCGACGGTCACAGTGTCGACGACCGTGTTGGAAGAGGTCGAGATCACCGACACGGTGGTCGTGCCGAAGTTGGTCGAATAGGCGTACCGGCCATCCGGGGTGATCGTGATCCCCGACGGGTAGGCCCCGACGGGGATGGTGGCGAGGGTGGTGCGGGCGGCGGTGTCGATCACCGAGACGGTGCCGGCGGGCCCCGCGAAGAAGTCGGTCACGTAGGCGTAGCGGCCGTCCGGGGTGAACGCCACCTCGGCCGGGCCGTCGCCGGCGGCCAGGGTGTCCACCACCGCGTCGGTGGCGGTGTCGATCACGGTCACGGTGTCGGAGCCGGAGTCGGCCACGTACAGGAACCTGCCGTCAGGGGTGACTGTGGCGTCGGCCGGCCGGGTTCCGACGTCGACGGTCCCGATGACGGTGTTCGTCGCGGTCGAGATCACCGACACATCGTCCGAGTCGAAGTTGATCGCGTAGACGCGCGAGCCGTCGGGCAGCGCCGCGATCCCGTTCGGTCTGTCGCCGACGGGGACGGTCGCCACGACGGTCTCGTCTGCCGTGTCGATCACGGACACGGAGTCGGCGTTGAGATCGCTGACGTAGACGAACCGCTGAACGGTCGTCGCGGCCTGGGCGGCCGATGTGGGGAAGAAGCCGGCCATGAGGATCACGGCGATCAGTACGCCCGCAAGCCGGGGAAGCCGGCTGCCACAGCGGCGGTCCCTCCGGCCGACACGGATGTAATTCCCTGCGCGTGATCTGCTCATCGGGGGAATTCAAGCAGCTCAGGGCCTCGTTCCCGGCCCCGGTGAATCGCATGTCGGCTATGGGTTGAGACAAGCGTTCGGCAACCTTTCCCCATGCCGGCGATCTCGTGGGGGATCGAGGCGGCGCGCCGCCCGCCGTCTACCCGGCGCTCGGCCCGTGGGGCGCCCGCCCTCGGCCCGGCGGTCAGTTCGTGGAGGCGGGACCCGGCAGGCGTACGGCGGTGGGCTCGCTGATCCAGCTGGCCAGTAGGCGCAGAGCCTGCTCGGACGGGGAGCCGGGCTCCGCGGTGTGTATCCCGAGGACCTGATCGGGGTCGCCGTCGGCGCTGAAGGTCTCGTAGCTCAGGGTGAGGTCGCCGACCACGGGATGGTGGTAGTCCTTGGCGCCGTAGGTGCGGCGGTGGACGTCGTGGTCGGCCCACCAGCGGCGGAAGTCCTTGTCGTGGAGGGAGAGCTCGCCGATGAGCTCGGCGAGGCGGGTGTCGTCGGGCCGGCGTCCCGCGTAGAGGTGCAGACCGGCGACGGTGCTGCGAGCGGCCGACTCCCAGTCGACGTACAGCGTGCGGGCGGCCTCGTCGAGGAACATGAATCGGATCATGTTCCGCTCCCGGTGCGGGAGGGCGTCGAAGTCGGTGTACAGGGCCCGGGCCATCCTGTTGGTCGCCAGGACGTCCATGCGGCGGCCCAGGATCAGCGCCGGGGTGTCGCTCAGGAGGTCGAGCACGCGGTACAGCCCCGGCCGTACCCGCTGCGGCGGCATCGGGCGGCTCCGCCTGCGGGTGGGCCTGGCCACGTCGAAGAGGTGACTGCGTTCCGTGTCGTTCAGGCGCAGCGCCCGGGCGAGGGCGTCCAGCACGGTCTCGGAGACGTTGACGTGGCGGCCGCGCTCCAGACGCACGTAGTAGTCCACGCTCACTCCGGCGAGCTGGGCGACCTCCTCCCTGCGCAGGCCCGGCACCCGGCGGGCGCCCGGCTGCGCCGGCAGCCCTGCCTCCTCGGGGGTGATCCGGGCCCGGCGCGAGCGCAGGAACTCCCGGAGTTCCGTGTTGCCCCCGGCGCCGGAGGAGGGATCGGTCATGGCATTCAGCGTATGACCGGGGTGAAGGGGCGGCGAGGTCCGTGGGGGGGTCTGCTGGACCCCCGGTAGGCCGGGCCCCGGGTGGAGGCGGGCCTGCCTCGCGGAGTCCGCGGAGCCGCGCCGGTGGTGTGCTGAACAAGACGCCATCTGGACCTGTTTCGCGAGGTCAGGTGAGCAGTGGCTACCCGGATTCGGGCGCGTCCGCCGTCGGCCTGCGGGCCCGAGCATGACAGAGAGGCAGTCCCATGACCGAACCGACACTCTTCACCACGCCGTTCACCGGCCAGTCCACCGCGGCCGAGGTGGTGGACGGCGTGGACCTCACCGGCCGCCGTGCCATCGTGACCGGCGCCTCGTCCGGCATCGGGATCGAGACCGCCAGGGCGCTCGCGGGCGCCGGGGCGGAGGTCACCCTGGCGGTGCGCTCCGTCGGCACCGGTGAGGAGGTCGCCGCGGACATCAGGGCGACCACAGGAAACGAGCACATCCGGGTCGCGCCGCTGGACCTCGCCGACCAGACGTCCGTGGCGGCCTTCGTCGCCGCGTGGGACGGCCCGTTGCACATCCTCGTCAACAATGCCGGCGTGATGACGACGTCCGAGGTGCGGACGCCGGAAGGCTGGGAACTGCAGTTCGCGACCAACCATCTCGGGCACTTCGCGCTCTCCACCGGGCTGCACCCGGCGCTCGTGGCGGCCGGGAGGGCCCGGGTCGTGTCGCTCAGCTCGGTCGGTCACCTGCGGGCCGGGGTGGACTTCGACGACATCCACTTCATGCGGCGCGCCTACGACTCCATGGTCGCGTACGGCCAGTCCAAGACGGCCAACGCCCTCTTCGCGGTCGAGGCGAACAAGAGGTGGGCCGCGGACGGCATCACGGTCAACGCCGCGCACCCGGGGGCCATCCTGACGAATCTGACGCGGCACATGAGCCAGGAGGCACTCGAACGGTCGAAGGCCGCCGGCTATGTGTTCAAGACGCCCCAGCAGGGCGCCGCCACGTCCGCGCTGCTCGCGACCTGGCCGCCGCTCGAAGGCGTGGGCGGCCGGTACTTCGAGGACTGCAACGAGGCGCAGCCTCCTGTGCCCGGTGAGCACCGGGGCGTCGCCCCGCACGCCCTCGACCCCGAGGCGGCGGCGCGACTGTGGCAGGTGTCCCTCGACATGCTCGCCCCGTCATCACGCGGCTGACTCGAAATTACGGCTTCAGTCGATAACTCGCCATTCCTCGCCGAGTCCGACAGAATTTCCTTCTATATTCCACACAATTAAGACAAGTGGTCGATGTCTCGGGTCGCTTAGGGAGTGAGCGTCCGGCTCCGCTCCGATAGCGACCCGAGGGTCATTAGTTTGATCTTCCCTGCTTTTCGCCGCACGCGCGAAGTCACGGAACGTGCCCTCCGGGAGCCGCCCACCGCTGTCGCGAGCGTGCCTGACGACAGGGGATATGTGTTTGACCAGCACGTCCATCACATCGGAACCGTCCGTGTTGTGACCTTTCCGGCGGCACACCGTAGCGGCCGGATGTGATGTGGTGGTTCGTCACCATCAATGCCAATCGGATTCGTGTCCGTTCTTCGCATCTGTTGCTTGAAGTCCTTCTGTGCCATGGGCATAGTGGACCAACCACAGGCGTATCAGCCGTGGCACGCATCCTCGGGGGCGGAAACAGATCACGGCCGCTACGGCGCAGCACGCGCGGAATTGGACATAATGGATGAGCTCGCCTCCCCCGATCCGCTCGAAGCTCCTCAGAATCCTGCTGCTTCCGCTGATTTCCATGATCGCCCTGTGGGGTTTCATCGCCTACTCGAGCGTCCAGGAGATCGTTGACGTCTCCCGGACGCAGAATCGCTGGGAGAGCATCGGGTCGCCGGTGTTGCAGTTGGTCGTGGAGCTCCAGCGGGAGCGCCAACTCTCCGCGGAGGCGAAGGACGGCACCGCCGCCGACGTGGCGCTCGCGGACCAGCGGCGGGTGACCGACAGCCGGGTGGAGCGCCTGCGTCAGGTGATCGAGTCGATCGCCCCCGAGGGAGGGGAGACGGAGACCCCCGCGGCGGTGCGTGCCCTGGTGGCGGCGGTGGACGGGGTGCAGTACCTTCGCGACTCCGCCGACAACGGCAGGCTCACCACTCCACTCAAGGTCATCGAGGGGTACAACAGCCTGATCACCACCGCCAACCAGGCGTTCAGCGATCAGGACGCGTTGAGCGACGTGTCGTCCTACCGCGCGGTGCGCGGCATGTCCGCCTACAGCGCCACCGC
>Ga0310811_10002974_pt1 | contig 21280 bp, 18 predicted proteins | sample YCmetagenome_FD_207642 | JGI IMG/M metagenome (GOLD analysis project Ga0310811, IMG submission 207642) | Soil microbial communities from experimental microcosm in Duke University, North Carolina, United States - YC | ecosystem: Engineered > Artificial ecosystem > Soil microcosm > Unclassified ...
TGATCACACGCATCGCCTACGGCTTCGCCAACCCCGACGCCCTCATCACCCTCGCCCTCCTCAACCACGGCGGATACCGACCCACCCTCCCCGGCAGAACCTAACCCACGGAAACAACACAAGAGCCGATTTTTTACATCGCGCCTGAAGCTGCGCCGACACGGTCTCGGGCCGAGCGCAGCGCACGTAGTCCCGCCGAGGTTGGGGTGCTCTCCTCGCCTGGCAGGCGTAGCCCGGTAACCAGGGTTCTGCCGGGGCTGCAAACAGCGAAGCAGATATTTACACCGGCGGGAGCCACCGCTGCAGGACAACCGCAGCCGGGCGGTGTTGTTGGCTGCTGTCTGAGCCGGCCCGCCGGAGGCGCTTTTGACCTTTATCGTTTCTGGTCCCAGGTGAAGGTGAGAGACACACAAACGCCGCAGGCTCGCGGACGTAGTGACCGAGGTACGAGGGAGCGTAGGTAGCGGGCCGGAGGCTCCCGAAGGAGCGGAGCGACTGTAGGGCGGCTTGAGTAGGGCGGGCGGGTGGGTGGGTGCCCGGACGTAGTTGCCGGTGCGGAGCGAGGGACGAGCGTAGTGGCGGCGACGTAGGTAGGGCCGGGTGTTGAGTGGGCTGCGATTGTCTTTAGCTGCGGTCCTGTAGTGAGGCTGGGTCGGTGAGTACGCGTTGGATGACGGAGGTGGCGGCGCCGATTACGGGGCCTTCGCGTCTTAGGGCTGATACGACTAGGTCGGTGGGGTCCCAGGGGCGGATGCGGACGCGGGCGCCTAGTTCGGCGTGCATGCCGGGGGTTAGCCAGGCGGCTAGGTCGGCGTAGGCGCCGCCTAGGACGACGGTTTCGGGGTCTACCAGGTTGACCACTCCGGCTAGGGCGATGCCTAGGGCGCGGCCGGCTTGGTCTAGGGCTTGGTGGACGGCGGGGGGGGGGGGGGGGGGGGGGGCTGCTGCTGCCGCTGTGGTGGCGGCGGCGTGGGCTTGGGCTACTAGTACTGCTACGCGGTCGCCGGCTTCGTCTTGTAGGCCGCAGTTGCGGAGGACGGCCTCCTCGCCTGCGTATTGTTCCAGGCAGCCGTGTGAGCCGCAGGGGCAGGGGAGGCCGTCGGGGTAGACGGGCATGTGGCCCAGTTCGCCGGCGAAGCCTCGTGTTCCGCGCAGGAGCATGCCGTCTACGACTAGGGCGGCGCCGATGCCTGCCTCGGCGGATACGTGGACGAAGTCGCTTCCTACTTCGCCGCGCCTGAGTTCGGCTAGGGCGCCTAGGTTGGCTTCGTTCTCCACGGCGACGGGGAGGCCGGGGAGCAGGGGGCTGAGTTGCTTGGTGAGGTCTACGTCGTGCCAGCCCAGGTTCGGGGCGTGGACTACGGTGTCGGACGTGGCGCCTACCAGGCCGGGGACCGCTACTACGGCGCCGACGGGGTCTAGGCCTAGTTCTTCGGCTTGGGTTAGGGCTGAGGTCGCTACGTTCGCCAGCTGTTCGATGACGGCGCGGGGGTCGCGGGCGCGGTTCGCTGCGGGGATGCGGATGCGGGTTCTTACCTCGGCGCGGAGGTCGATGACGCAGGCGCCGATGTGTTCGACGCCGATTTCCAGGCCGAGGCCGGCTGGGCCGCGGTTGCTTAGGGAGACGACGGTGCTTGGGCGGCCGACGCGACCCTCCAGTGCCACGCCGTGCTCGCTTACCAGGCCGGCGTCGATCAGTTCGCTGACCAGGCTTCCGGCGGCCGCCCTGGTCAGGCCGGTGGCGTCGGCCAGTTGGGCACGCGAAGTGTCGCCTAGGCGGGCGACCGCGCCGAGGACTAGCGCGAGGTTGGCTCGGCGCATGCCCTGCTGGGATGCTGGACCCTCGGTGGTCCGGAATCCGTTGCCGCTGGGGGTGTTGGGGCTGCTGAGGTTGCTCGAGCCGTTCGAGCCGTTCGAGCCGTTCGAGCCGCTTTGGCCGGTGGGGGTGGGGCTGTTGGGCCTGCGGCCATTGCGGCTGTCACGGCTGTCACGGCTGTCGCGGCCGTTGCGTGGCGGCGGCGCGGTCACGTCGCTATCTCCTCAGAGCTCCGCGGAGACCAGGGCTTCCGCTCTCCGGCGCACGGCGGCGATCCGCTCCAGTACCGCCTGGTCCGGGCTCAGCGGATCATAGAGCGTACCCTCCAGCGTGTTCCATCGGCGTGCCACGGCGTCCGCACGTTCGCCGGTGATCAGTGCCGCCGCCTGCGTGGCTGCGCCGATTGCGACGATTTCCTCGAGTTGCGGCACTAGGACGGGACGGCCGGAGAGGCGGCGGACGGTGGTGCGCCATGCGTCGCCCTTCGCGCCGCCGCCGATGAGGATCAGGGGCGCGTCGGCGGCGGACTGCTCGGATCCGGCGCGCAGGACCTCGTCTACCGCGGTGAGCAGGCTCGCGGCCGCGCCTTCGTAGGCGGCGCGCAGGATCTGGCCGGGGGTGGTGTCGTGGCGTAGGCCGTAGAAGAGGCCTGATGCGTAGGGCAGGTTCGGGGTGCGTTCGCCGTCCAGGTACGGGAGGACGACTGCCGCACCGCCGGGTTCGACGGCTTCGCGGTCCAGGCCCAGCCATTGGGCTACGCGGTCCACGGCGAGGGTGCAGTTGAGGGTGCAGGCCAGCGGGAGCCAGTTGCCCAGCGCGTCGGCGAAGCCCGCTACGGTGCCGGAGGGGTCGGTCGGGCGGCCGCGGGTGACGGCGTAGGCGGTGCCGGACGTGCCGAGGCTGATGACCGGGGCGCCGGGTTCCAGACCGAGGCCGAGGGCGGCGGCCATGTTGTCGCCGGTGCCGGTGCCTACGGGGATTCCGGCGCGGATCGGGAGGCCGGCGGTTACGGTTCCGGCGGGGGATCCGGGGTCGGCGACGCGGGGCAGGAAGGATTCGTCCAGGCCGACGATGCCTAGGATCTCCTGGTCGTAGCCGCCGGGGCCCCACCAGCCGGTGCCCGAGACGTCGCCGCGGTCCGTGGTGTGCTCGCCGGTCAGCCGCCAGGTCAGGTAGTCGTGCGGCAGCATCACGCGGCGCACGCGCTTGGCGGCGTCGGCGTGCTGTTCGCGCAGCCAGTCCCACTTCGCCACCGTGAAGGACGCGCCGGGCACGCTGCCCACGCGGTCGGCCCAGGTCTGCGCGCCGAGGCGTTCGACGAGGGTTTCGGCGTTCGGGGCGCTGCGCACGTCGTTCCACAGCAGCGCCGGGTGCACGCTGCGGCCGGTCTCGTCCAGCGCGACGAGGCCGTGCTGCTGGCCGCCGATGGAGATCGCCGCGGCCGTGTCGGCGTACCCCGTCTGGCCCAATGCGTCCGCGAGCGCGTCCCACCACTGCTCCGGCTCGGACTCCCGCGCCGCGCCGCCGCTGACCGTGTGCGCGGCCCGCCCCTGGCCGAGGACCCGACCGGTCTCGACGTCCACGGCCAGCGCCTTGGTCGCCTGGGTCGAACTGTCCACGCCGATGACCACCCGCTGGTGGTCCGAACCCGTGCCCGCGGCCATCGCCGCCTCCCTCAAGCTGAGAAGCCCCGGGGACTTCCCAAGGGCCGCACCCGCATACTAATTTGTTTTCTGCGTTTATCAATAGCCCTCACTGGGAGTCGCCATGAGTAACGAGGCTCTGTCTCCGAAGCCCTCGGACAAGTTCACCTTCGGCCTGTGGACGGTCGGCTGGCAGGGGCGCGACCCGTTCGGTGACGCGACCCGGCCCGCGCTCGACCCGGTCGAGTCCGTGCACCGGCTCGCCGAACTCGGCGCGTACGGCGTGACCTTCCACGACGACGACCTGATCCCCTTCGGCTCGTCGGCCGCCGACCGGGACGCGCACATCGCCCGCTTCCGCGCCGCGCTGGACGAGACGGGTCTGAAGGTCCCGATGGCGACCACGAACCTGTTCACCCACCCGGTGTTCAAGGACGGCGCCTTCACCGCGAACGACCGCGACGTGCGCCGTTACGCGCTGCGCAAGACGATCCGGAACATCGACCTCGCGGCGTCGCTCGGCGCCGAGATCTACGTGGCCTGGGGTGGCCGCGAGGGTGCCGAGTCGGGCGCGGCGAAGGACGTGCGGGTCGCGCTGGACCGGATGAAGGAGGCCTTCGACCTGCTCGGCGAGTACGTGACGGAGCAGGGCTACAACCTGCGCTTCGCCGTCGAGCCGAAGCCGAACGAGCCGCGCGGCGACATCCTGCTGCCCACGGTCGGCCACGCGCTGGCGTTCATCAACTCGCTGGAGCGCCCGGAGCTGGTCGGCGTGAACCCGGAGGTCGGGCACGAGCAGATGGCCGGGCTCAACTTCCCGCACGGCATCGCGCAGGCGTTGTGGCAGGGCAAGCTGTTCCACATCGACCTCAACGGCCAGAGCGGCATCAAGTACGACCAGGACCTGCGCTTCGGCGCCGGCGACCTGCGCGCCGCGTTCTGGCTGGTGGACCTGCTCGAGTCGGCGGGCTACGCCGGCATGCGGCACTTCGACTTCAAGCCGCCGCGCACGGAGGACTTCTCCGGCGTCTGGGCCTCGGCCGCGGGCTGCATGCGCAACTACCTGGCGCTCAAGCAGAAGGCGGCGGCGTTCCGGGCCGACCCCGCGGTGCAGGAGGCGCTGAAGGCCTCGCGGCTCGACCAGTTGGCGCAGACCACGCTCGGCGAGGGCGAGAAGCTGGCCGACCTGCTCGCGGACCGCGGCGCGTTCGAGGACTTCGACATCGAGGCGGCGGCCGAGCGCGGCATGGCGTTCGAGGCGCTGGACCAGCTGGCGATGGACCACCTGCTGGGGATCCGGTAGTTCCACGCGCACTGTGCCCGTCCTGGTGTCGCGTCACCGGGACGGGCACAGCCGTCTGTACACAGTCAGCCTCAGCCGCTGAAGACGGCCTGCTCCTCGCCGCCGTGGTCGGAGCAGGCACCGCGTCGGCCGCCGGACATGCTGTACATGCCGTCACGGCACTCGATCATGTAGCCGACGCCGTTCGAGAAGTTGTCGATGCAGTGGAAGTAGTTGCAGACGTTGCTGTTCGGGCTGGTGATGTAGCTGCCGGTGCCGCAGAAGTTGTAGCCCCACGGGTTGCTCGGCGCGCCGCACAGGGACGGTGTCTTCGGTGCGGCCGACGTCGTCTTGGGCGGGGCGGGAGTGGCTGAATGCGTGGTCGGCGCGGCGGTCGTGTGGACCGGGGCGACGGTGGTCTTCGGGGCGGCGACCACAGCCGCGGCGGAGGTCTTCGTGGCAGCAGGGCTCGACGACGTGGCCGCTGCTGTCGAAGCGCTCTGGCTGGGTTGGGTTGCGGGGACGACCGACGGCGGGGCAGTCGACGTGGTCGGCTGCGGCGCGCTGGACGTGCTGGCGCCGATGCCCGCTGCCGGACCGGCCTGGATCGCCACCGTGTCCGGCTGCTGATTCGGGCTGGCCAGTGCGATGACCGCGAAAACCGCCACCACGGCCGTGATCAGGCCGCGGCGCCGCACGGACCAGTCCTGTCGGAGCCAGAGCAGCACCAGCCCGACGGGGAAGAAGAAGATCAGCAGCAGTACGACGGCGAGCGTTCGGCGGTGCCAGGGGACCCGGGTCGCGTGCACCGGCACGTAGGAGTAGCCGGGGATCGGCGCGGGCGGTGCGAGGACGAACGTGTCCTGCCGGGCCTGGGCCTGGGCGTCGGGCAGCCACAGGGGCCAGCCGACGGGCGGCGGCGGCCAGGACGGGTCGGGCTGCCAGCCGGCGGGCGGCGTCCAGCCGTTCGGGAAGCGCGGCCAGTTCGGCGGCGGATTGAACCTCATCGTGATGCCCCCTCGACATACGGAAGGAGGCGAGGCTATCGACGGCGGCGTACGGATGGTCAAGCATTCGTCAAACGTTGACCAGCTCATGACCATGGCAGCTTGTTGATCAACCCGCCGGATCAGACATCGGCGCGGGCCACGCTGCGGTTGAGCAGTTCCCGGGCCAGCTGCTCGGATCCATCAGCATCCTGACGTTCGATCCGGGCGGCGAGCTCGCGGTGCGCCTTGAGGTCGAGCAGTTCGTCCGATCTCAGCTCCGGCGACGCCTGCTCCATCGCGATCGCGCCGTCCACGAGGCTGTTGAAGGCCAGCAGGTACGCGAGGTTTCCGCAGCCCTCGATGATCAGCCGCCACCACGCGACGTCGGCGAGACTCAGCTCCTCGAGGTCCGGGCCCACCTCGGCGTACGCGGCGGCCGCGGCGACGATCGCAGTGCGCTGATCCGCCGACGCACGCAGCGCGCAGAGCCGGGCCGCGTCCGCACCGATGCAGGCGCGCATCTCCAGCGCGTCGTGCACGACCCCCGGCACACTGACCGCGTCCAGCGTGCCGGGCACGTCCACGACGAGGTCGAGGCCGGCCGTGCGCCGCCAGTCCAGGGCGCGGGTGCGGCCGCCGTGGAAGACCTCGATCAGCCTGCTCTGCTGCAGCCGCTTGACCGCCTCGCGTACGGCGTGCCGGTTGACGCCGTAGTCGGCGGCGAGGTCGCGTTCCGAGGGCAGCGGGTCGCCGGGGGCGATCCGCCCGGTCAGGATCTGGTCGCGCAGCCGGGCGAAGAGCTGGTCGGACACGGGTTCCCGGCGCAGCCGCGCGGCACCCGAAGAAGCGCTTTCCACACGCAGAGCATGCCGGGCGGCCGTGCCCCCGGTCAAACGACTGGTCAACTGTTTGGACCAGCTATTGCCAAGGGCCGTAGTCCGGGCCTAGCCTCCCTCGCGTGGAGCTGACTACCTACGCGATCCCGGCCTACGTGCTGCTGATGGTGCTCGAGATCCTCTCGTTCAGGTTCATTCCGGACGAGGACGAGCAGGGCTACACCGTGCGCGACACGGCCACGAGCATCTCGATGGGCCTGGGCTACGTCGTGTTCAATCTGGCCTGGTCGCTGCTCTACGTCGGCGCGTACGAGGGCGTGCAGCACCTCACGCCGCTGCGCATCAGCATGTCGTGGGCGGCCGCGATCGGCGTCTTCGTGGGCTGGGACTTCCTCTACTACTGGGAGCACCGCGCGGGCCACCGTGTCAGGATCCTGTGGGCGGCGCACATCAACCACCACTCGAGCCAGAAGTTCAACTTCTCGACCGCGCTGCGGCAGCCGTGGACCGGCATCGGCACGCTGCCGTTCGGCCTGCCGCTGGTGCTGATCGGCTTCTCCCCCGCCGCCGTCTTCACCGCGCAGAGCGCCAACCTGCTCTACCAGTTCTGGATCCACACCGAGCGCATCGACCGGATGTGGAAGCCGATCGAGGCCGTGATGAACACGCCGAGCCACCACCGCGTGCACCACGGCTCGAACCGCCGCTACCTGGACCGCAACTTCGCAGGGGTCTTCATCGTCTGGGACCGGATGTTCAAGACGTTCACGCCGGAGACCGAGCGTGTCATCTACGGCCTGACCGCCAACATCGACACGTACAATCCGCTGCGCGTCGCCTTCCACGAATACGCCGCGATCGGCCGTGACCTGCGCGCCGTCTCCTCGCTCAAGGACCGCTACACGGTGCTGTTCCGCTCCCCGGGCAAGGCGTACTACGCGGTCAAGCGGGCTGCGCCGGTCCCGGCGGCCAGGTCCTAGAACGCGGCCGAGACGTAGAAGACCCCGTCGCAGACCGGGCCGATCGGGTACATCAGCGTCCGCATGTCGGTGTAGGTGGTGTCGCCGGGGGCGTTCAGGCCGAAGCCAGAGCTCTGGACGCAGACCACGTCGGAGGCGGAGAACCAGGCCAGGTAGAAGGACGCCGACCTGCCGGGGACGAGCGGGATGGCGCGCGGGTTGGGCGGGGTGATGTCGAGGTCGCCGGGGAAGCCCTGCTGGGAGAGGGCGAGGTCGACGGTGGAGCCGGGGACCTGGGCGGACAGCGGGCCTTTGGGCACCAGGTTCGGGACGCCGTCGATGACGCAGCCGGCCGGGTCGGCGGCGGTGAGGGTGAAGCGCTCGACCTGGACGCCCTCGGTGACGTGGCGCTGCGCGGGGGTGACGGTGAGGTCGGCGGCGGCGCAGGGTCGGGTCGGGGTGGGGGCGACGGTCGGGGTGGCGACGCGGGCGCGCGGGCTCGGGGCCTTCGCGGCGGCGGCTCGGGACTGCTGGGCGGCGTCCGCGACCGTGGACCGCGGGGAGCCGCAGGCGCTGAGCGTGGCGGCGAGGGCGAGGGTGACGGCTCCCGTCACACCCAGGGCAACAGGTCGGATAGCGGACATGACCGTAGGTTCTCACCGAGCGTGACCGGGATTCGGTATTGGTCGCATAAACGGGCGGCGTGGCGAGGGTGCGGGCGAGCCGTTCCGCCATACTACCGACATATCGTTGACTGTCTGGATGGTGTACGCTGGCCGGTATGTCGATCACACCTTCCGCTCCCCCTCCCGGCCGCGAGCGCGGCGGCGTGGCGCACCGCGGCGTCGTGCTGCGCAGCGAGTCGCTGAGCCCGCACATGGTGCGCGTCGTCCTCGGCGGCGAGGGGCTCGGCCAGTTCGCCACGCGCGGGCAGACCGACCACTACGTCAAGCTGCTGTTCCCGGCGCCGGGCGCGGTCTACCCGGAGCCCTGGGACGTGCGGCGGATCCGGGAGGAGTTCCCGCGCGAGCAGTGGCCGACGACGCGGACCTACACCGTGCGCCGCTGGGACGCCGAGGCGGGCGAGCTGAGCCTGGACTTCGTCGTGCACGGCGACGAGGGGCTGGCCGGTCCGTGGGCCGCGAACGCGAAGCCGGGCGACGTGGTCTACTTCTCCGGCCCCGGCGGCGGATACGCGCCGGACCCGGAGGCCGACTGGCACCTGCTGGCGGGCGACGAGAGCGCCCTGCCCGCGATCGCCGCCGCGCTCGAAGCACTGCCCGCGACAGCTCGCGCGCACGTGTTCGTCGAGGTGGAAAACGCCGCGGAGGAGCAGAAGCTGGACGCGCCGGAGGGTGTGGCCGTGCGCTGGATCCACCGTGCGGGCCGTCCGGTCGGCACGGCGCTGGTCGAGGCGGTGACCGCGCTGGAGTTCGCGGACGGCGTGCCGCAGGTGTTCGTGCACGGCGAGGCCGGGTTCGTCAAGGAACTGCGAAAGCTGCTGCGGGTCGAGAGGGGCCTGCCGCTGGACCGGCTCTCGATCTCCGGCTACTGGCGGCTCGGGCACAACGAGGACGGCTGGCAGGCCTCGAAGCGCGAGTGGAACCAGCAGGTCGAGGCCGAGCAGGAGCGCGCCGCCTAGGTCGTGTTCGAGGACTGACCGCCGAACCAGGCCGCGTTCTGCTCGATCAGCCTGCGGTGGTTGGGCATGAGGTCGGCGGGCAGTTCGTCGAGCCGGGTGAACTCGGCCGAGATGACCTCCCGCCGGTCCACGTCCCACTCGCCGCCGACCAGCTCGGCGGCGAAGGCGACCTCGGCACGCAACTGGAAGCCGCTGCTGACCTGCACGACGTGCGCCACCTCGATCTCGAGCCCGGTCTCCTCGCGCACTTCGCGGGCCACGGCGTCCTCGAGCCGCTCTCCGGCGACCGCGTAGCCGCCGGGCAGGCCGACCTGCCGTCCGTCCGGCCAGAAGCGGTGCCGCACGAGCAGCACTCGGCCTTCCGGGTCACGCACCAGTCCGGTCGTGCCGAGCACGAACTTGCTCTGCCGCAGCCAGACCAGCCGCCACTGGAAGCGGTGCAGGCGGCGCCAGACGGCGGCCGTGAGCGCGGGTACGAGCGGTTCGGAGGTCTTCGGCGGCACGCCGGAAAACTAGCAGCTCGGTCGGGGCGGTGAAATCATCGTCAGCATGACGACCACCTCCACCGGCGGCGGGCTGACCGAGCAGAGCGTGCGCGCGGCGAACGGGCTGACCGCGCGTTGGGCCGCGGCGCTCGCGGACGAGCAGACCGACGCGAAGGGGACCGCCTTCTCGGGCATCGGCGTGTGGCCGCTGCTCGGGTTGCTCAGCGCGGGCGCGGACGAGCAGGGGCGGACGGAACTCGGCAGCGCCTTCGGGCTCGACGCCGACGCGGCCTCCGACGCGGTCCGCCACGTCGTCGACCTCTTCGATCGCAACGGCGGACTGTCGCTCGCGATGGGCCTGTGGCAGCGCTCGGACGTGACCATCCGCAAGGACTGGCTCGATCTGCTGCCGCCCGCCACGCGCGGTGTGCTCAGCGGCGACGCGCGTGCGGATCAGGCGGCGCTCGACGCGTGGGTGCGTGAGCACACGAAGGGCCGCCTCGACCGGATGCCGGTCCTGCTGACCCCCTCGATCGTGCTACTGCTGGCCAGCGCGCTCACGGTCGACACGAAATGGAACGTGCCGCTGAAGCCGTCTTCGGGTCCTGGCGTCGGCGCGTGGGCGAACGTGACGCTACCGCTGCTCAGCCGCGAGACGCTGCCGAGCGACACCTGGCTCGTGCGCACGCCGGGCGGTCCGCTGACCGTGACCGTGCTGGAGGGCTCGGATGAGATCGACGTCTACCTGCTGCTCGGCGAGGACGGACGCGGTGCGGCATCAGTGCTCGGCGACGGGCTCGCGGCGCTGGATTCGGTGCGCGAGAACGGAATCCCGGCTACCGCGTGGAGCGACGGGCAGGACGCGCCCGGCCGGAGCGTGACGACGACCTGGAACACGACCGGGCGCGCGGAGACGTGGCTGGAGTGCGTAGCGTTCGAACTCTCCGCGCAGCACGACCTGCTGAAGAACGCCAACGTATTCGGGCTCGAACACGTCGCGGCGAACGCCGGCGGTCTGCCGGGCATCAGCGACACGCCGGTGCGGGTCGGCGAGGCCCGGCAGGACGTCGTCGCCGAGTTCAGCGCAGAGGGCTTCAAGGCCGCGGCCGTGACCGTGGTCTCGGCCATGCGCGCGGCCTTCGCCCGTCCCACGCAGGAGGCCCGGCGGACGACGATCTCGTACACGCGTCCGCACGCCTTCGCCGCCGTGCACCGTGCCAGTGGCCTGATCCTCGTCGCCGGCTGGGTCGGGCAGGCCGGTTCGTCGAACTAGGTCGTGTTTGAGAAGTATCCCGTGACGCCTGCCACGCACGCTCGCGGCGTTGCAGGGACGGTTACAGACGACCGAGTATGCGTCCGCCCCTGCGCCTTGCGAGCGCACGCGTCAGACGCCACGGCCTGATCCGACGCTACTTCTCAAACACTCCCTAGGCGACGCGCCTGCTCAGCCGCAGCAGGTACTCCTTCCGGTCCAGCGGGTTCAGGTCGGTGCGGGCCCGCTCGGGCGGCGGCCCGGCCACGTCGCTGAAGTGGTCGAAGGCTGATTCGAGGACTCCGGATCCACGCGTGAGCGGCGGCATGAGCTGTTCGAGTTCGTGCACGCGGCCAGCCGGGATGTCGCCGTCGACGACGTACGTGCCGCCGGCCACCCGAGACTCGCGCGGCACGGCGCGCAGCTTCGTCAGCACCGGAAGCAGCGTGCCGTACACGTCGCCGGGCACCTCCGCGCGGAAGTGGTGGATCGGCTCGCGCACCGCCGTTCCGGCCTCGCGCAACGCGTCCATCAGAACGAGCGGCGTCAGGTTCCGGAAGTCCCCGGCCGTGCTGGAACTCGCCTTGTCGAAGCCCTGATGCATCGCGCTCTGCCGCGGCCAGTAGCCCGAGGACGTGAGCGTCACGCGCGCGCCCATCACCTGCCAGCCGTGCAGGCCCTCGCGCAGCACGACGTGCACGGTCTCCTCGATCGCCTTGTGGAACGCGATCGGCAGCGACCCGAGTTCGATCTCGTAGCCGAACCGGATCCCGCTGCCCGGCTCCCCCGGCTCGACGCGCAACCCGATGCCCGCGAGGAACGGATTGTCCCCCTGCTTGATCCGCTCCACGGCCGTCCCGACGCCGAGCACCCGCTCGACGCAGATCGTGGTCGTCGGGCGGAAGTCCACGTCCACGCCGAACTGCTCGGCGAGCGTGGCCTGCACGACCTCCTTCTGCACCTCGCCGTACAGCGACACGGAGATCTCGTGGCGCACGTCGTCCTGCCGCAGGTTGATCAGCGGATCCTGCTCGGCCAGCAGCGCGAGCGCGGGATGCAGCAGCGGCCGGTCCCGATCCGTGCGCGGCATGACGACGGTCTCCAGCGTCGGCGGCGAGAAGTGGTGCTCGGAGCGGTGGTCGCCGCCTTCGCCGATGACGTCGCCCAGCACGTCGCCGATCCGGATGCCGTGCAGACCCCAGACCTTTGCAATGCTTCCGGCGCCGACCTCGTTCCGCGGCACGCTGGCGCCGCGCTCGAACACCGCGAGCGACGTGACGCGGCCCTCCCGCGAGCCGTACTTGATCCGATCCCTGACCCGCAGCGTTCCGGAGCGCATCCGCAGGTAGGCGACGGGTTCCCCGGCCGCGCCGCGCTCCATCTTGAAGACGGTCGCGGAAACAGGGCCGGCGACGTCGTCCGGCGCGGTCGGCAGCAGTTCCCTGATGCCGCGCAGCAGCTCGGACACTCCGGCGCCGGTGATCGCCGAACCGAAGAACACCGGATGCAGCCGCGCACGCCTGGTCTGCGCGGCAACGGATCGACGCAGCCTGCGCGCGGTCACGGCCGCCTCGTCCGCCAGGTAGGCCGAGAGCAGACCGTCATCGAGGGCTGAGAGCTGGTCGAGCAGCGTCGCGCGGAACACGTCGTCGCGCGCGTCGAAGGGAGCGAACGCCGCGGACGCCGTGCCGGGCTCGCCGACGTCGCCCAACGCGAGGATGTGCGGCGTGAGCAGGTCGGCGATGCTGGCGAGCAGCGTCTCGTACTGCGCGCCGCGACGGTCGATCTTGTTGACGAACAGCAGCGTGGGAATGCGCAGCCGCTGCAGGACCCGCATCAGCACGCGCGTCTGCGGCTGGACGCCCTCGACGGCCGAGATGACGAGCACGGCGCCGTCGAGCACGCCGAGGACCCGCTCCACCTCCGCGATGAAGTCGGAGTGGCCGGGCGTGTCGATCAGGTTGACGGAGACGTCGCCGAGGTCGAAGGAGGCGACGGCCGCCTTGATGGTGATCCCGCGGCGGCGCTCGAGTTCCATCGAGTCCGTGACGGTGCTGCCGTCGTCGACGCTGCCGAGGTCGCCGATCACGCCGGTGGCGTGCAGCAGCCGTTCGGTCAGGCTGGTCTTACCGGCATCGACGTGCGCGAGGATCCCGAGATTGAGTGAACGGTCGAGTGAACGCGACAAAGGTCTTCATGTCCTTGAAGGCAGGGGGAAGGGCCGACTGGGGGGACATGGAAGCCGCGCGCATCTCAACTCCTGCTGCAACAAGGCGTGAATCGGACCCGGCCACTACAGCAGGCCGGGTCCGACAAGGGCAAGGGATTTTCAGCTCTCGCGGATCCCCCACGGCGAGCCGTACTCGACGAGCAGGTCGAGGAAGGGCTGCGGCCGGAACGCCTCCGGGCCGAGCACGCCCACGCCCTTCCACACGCCGTCGGCCAGCAGTTCCAGCGCGATGACCGGGTTGATCGCGGTCTGCCAGACCACCGCCTGCGCGCCGTACTCACGCATAGACCACTGGTTGTCGACCACGTGGTACAGGTAGACCTCGCGGCGCTCGCCGTCCTTCGTTCCGGTGACCCAGGTTCCCGCGCAGGTCTTGCCGTGCATCAGCTCGCCGATCGTGGCCGGGTCGGGCAGCGCGGCGGCGACCACGTCGCGCGGGGACACGCGCGCCGTGTCGCCGTCGGCCGTGCGGACCGTGAGCGGCTCGGTGCGGTCGAGGCCGAGCGCGCGCAGCGTCTTGAGCTTGCCGATGAAGTCGTCGCCGAGCCCGTACTTGAACGTGACCCGCTTCGCCTGCACCCAGCGCGGCACGAGCAGCACCTCCTCGTGCTCGACGTTCACGCACTCCACCGCGCCGATGCCCTCGGGGAACTCGAAGACCTCCGGCTCGCTGAACGGCTCCGTCGTGAACCAGCCGCGTCCCTTCTCGTAGACCACCGGCGGGTTCAGGCACTCCTCGATCGTGGTCCAGATGCTGAAGGAGGGCGCGAACTCGTAGCCGTCCACGGTCAGGTTCGCCCCGTCGCGCACGCCGATCTCCTCGATCTCGTCGAAGAGCTCGTCGGCGGCGTAGCGCGCGAACACGTCGGACAGGCCGGGCTCGACACCCATGCCGACCAGCGCGAGGCGGCCCGCGCGCTCCCAGTCGGCGGCGAGCTCGAACTGCTCGTCGCCCAGCTTCACCCCGCATTCGGCGTACGGCGCGGACGGATGCGGGACGGACAGCGACATCGCCATGTCGAGGTAGTGCGCGTCCGCGTTGAAGGCGGCGAAGAACAGCGGCATCACGAAACGCGGGTCGGTCGCGTTGAACAGCACGTCGCAACGCTTCTCGCGCAGCAGCGTGAGCACGGCGGCCTCGTCGGACGCGTCCACCTGCGCGGCACTGAAGCGGCGCGGCGCGCCCACCCCGTGCACCGCGGCGACGGCGGCCTCCGCGCGGCCCAGGTCGTAGTCCGCCACCACCATGTGCTCGAAGAAGTCACGGCGCGCCGCGATCCGTACGGCCGCGCTTCCCACGCCGCCCGCTCCCACCAGCAGAATCCGCATCCCCATCAGTCCTTTCGCGCGGTCGCTTCGCATAGGGGGGATCAAAGCTCCGCACGCCCGGAAACGTCAATGGTGTTGGCATAAGGCGGTAGCATCGGATCATGCCGAAGAACGTGGTCGCGGAAGGGGATCGGCGCAGGCGGCGGCCGACGAAGCAGGGCGTCGTGCTGACCGAGCAGATCATCGTGGACACGGCGCTGCGCATGCTGCGCGAGCACGGCGCGGCCGGACTGAGCGCGCGGCGGCTCGGTCTCGCGCTCGGCGCCGACGCGAGCACGGTCTACCGCTACTTCCGCAACATGGACGAGCTGACGCTGGCGCTCGGCGACGAACTGATGCGGCTCGTGCTCGCCGACTTCCGCGACACCGGCGACTGGCGCGCGGACCTGCACCACCTCGGCCTGCGGATCCACCGCGTCCACCTGGAACATCCGCAGGCGGCCGTGCTCACCGCGAGCCGGGTCAGCGGCCGCGCCAACGAACTCGCGGGCGACGAGGTGATCCTCGCGTCCCTGCGCGGAGCCGGCTTCCCGGACCGCGTCGCCGTGCGGATCTACCACGTCTTCATCGACCAGTGCCTGGCCTTCGCCGCCCTCGACGCCGCCTCGCTCGTGCTCCCCGCCCCGGCTCTCGCCTCGGACCGCCGCATGTGGGAGGCCACGTACGAACACCTCTCCGCACGCACGCACCCGCACCTGGCCGCCACCGCGACGCTGCTGGCCGACCGCATGAACGACAGCGCCTACCCCGCCGCGCTGGAGATGGTGCTCGACAGCGCCGCCGCCGAGTTGCGCGTGCTGAACACGCTGCGGGCGGGGGCGGGGGCGGGAGCTCCCGCCGGACGTTCCGCTAGGGCAAGGTCAGGATCCGCGGGCCGTCGTCGGTGATCGCGACCGTGTGCTCCACGTGCGCGGCCCGGCTGCCGTCCGCGCTGCGGATGGTCCAGCCGTCGTCGTCGATCACGTAGTCGTCCTTGCCCCCGGCCAGGAACCACGGCTCGATCGCCAGCACGATCCCGGCGCGCAGCCGCATGCCGCGTCCGGCGCGCCCCTCGTTCGCGACGTGCGGGTCCTCGTGCATCTGCCGGCCCACGCCGTGCCCGCCGAAGTCGCCGCAGATCCCGAAGCCCGCGGCCCGGCCGACCTGCGCGATGGCCGCGGAGATGTCGCCGATGCGCGCATCCGGGCGGGCGGCCGCGATCCCGGCCTCGAGCGCGGCCGTGGCGGCGGCGATCAGGCGCGTGTCGGCGGCCCGCTGCTGCCCGACGTTGAAGGAGATCGCCGCGTCCCCGGTCCAGCCGTCGAGCGTCGCGCCGCAGTCCACGCTCAGCAGGTCGCCCTCCGCGAGCCGGTAGCCGTCCGGGATCCCGTGCAGCGCCGCGTCGTTCACGGAGGCGCAGATCACGGCCGGGAACGGGGTCATCGCGAAGTGCGGGCGGTAGTTGAGGAACGGCGATGTGGCGCCCGCGTCGCGGATCACGGCGTGCGCGACCTCGTCGAGTTCGAGCAGCGTGACGCCGACCGCCGCGTGTTCCTTCACGGCGGCCAGCGCGCGTCCCACGACGCGGCCCGCCTCGCGCATCGCGTCGATCTCCGTGCGCGTCTTGATCTCGACCATGGCACCCCTGCCTTCTCGTCCTGTGCGGGATAACTATACCGCCGCTAGGATGGTGCGCATGGTACGTCCGCCCCTGAGTCCCGAGGAGCGAGCCCGCGGCGAGCAACTCGGCAACCTGTTGCGCCGCGCGCGCGGTGAGCGCGGCCTGGCCGAAGTCGCCGAGCGCGCGGGCGTCCCGGTGGAGACGCTGCGGAAGATCGAGTCGGGCCGCGTGCCCACGCCCGCCTTCTTCACCGTCGCCGCGCTGGCCACAGCCCTGGACCTGTCACTCGACGTGATCGCAGGGCTCTGTGAACCCTCGGCACTTCAGCCAAGCCTGCTCTGACGCTGTTCGCCGCACACGCTATTCGCTGCTCGGCTCGCGCTATTCGCCGCTCAGCTTGCTCTGATCCGGGTCGAGAATCCCCTTGGCGTCGTTCGCGCTCCCCTTCTGCTGCCCGCGGATCAGGATCGTGTCGCCGACGTGCACGCCGCTGAGCGCGCCCTTGGCCCCGTCCACGCGATACGCCGTCGAGGAGTCCACGGTCCAGGTCCACGTGGCGCCGGAACCGTCCGTCACGGTGACGGTCGAACCGCCGACCGAGCCGACCTTGCCGACCTGCCACTCGTGCACGACGTAGGCGCCGGTGGTCTTGTCCTTCACCGTCTCCTGCCCGTGCGCACCCCGCTTGAGCAGCGCCGCCCGGACGCGCACCGCGTCGTGCCGCAGCGCGCAGCGGGCGGGGTGCGCCGCGTCCGCGCAGTCCTTCTTCGCGCCCGTCGTCGAGGTCGAAGTCGCGGCCGGAGTGACCGAAGCCGCGCTCACGGAAGCGGCCGGGGAGGCCGCGAACGCCCCCGTGGCGCCGAAAACCACTCCGCCCGCGACCGCGATCCCGGCCGCGGCCAGCACCGTCCGGCGCATCGTGAACTTGCCACGCATTCCGTCGTCACCTGCACTTTCAAGAGTCGCTTCGCATTGCTTCCCCCATCGTCCTCATGGGCGGCTAAGGGCGGGGTAAGGAGAAACGCACGAGAAACCAGTGTTGCAAGGCTTGACTAACCGGAAAAATCGGGCGCATCGTAGACCCATGTCCACGGGCGTATTCGCGGTGGTGGCCAACGAATCGCACCGGAACAGGGAGTGGGAGTGGTGATGAGTAAAGACACTGATTCGCGCGGTGTCGGCGGAACGGACGGTGCCGGCGGCGCCCGCGAGCCGGGCGGCGGCCGCGAGAGCAGGGCCGGCGGCCGCGTGGGAGACGCGCGCGTGAACATCGGCGGCAGGCTGCTGACCGGCGCCGGACCGCGCCCGGGACCGGCGCCCGTACTGCGCTTCGACCAGCACGTTCCACACCCGCCGTCCGCCGTCTGGCGCGCGCTCACCGACCCCGACCTGCTCGCCCTCTGGTGGGCGAACGGCGACGTGCGCCCCGAGGTCGGCCACCGCTTCACCCTCGACATGGGCGCCTGGGGCGTGCAACCCTGCGAGGTCACCGCCGTCGAGCCCGAGCACCTGCTCGTCTACCACTTCGCCGAGGGCGTCCTCGACACCACCATCACCTGGCACGTCGAACCGGAGGGCGAAGGCACCCGCGTCACCCTGGAGCAGGCGGGCTTCGACCTCGACTCCCTGCAGGGCCGCCTCGCCTACTCCGGCATGGGCAACGGCTGGCCGCACATACTCAACGGCATAGCGCGCGCCCTCGACTCCGTCAGCGCACGCTCGTCCTGAACGTGTTCGGCGGCTTCAGCGCAGTGGACGACGACGCCGATCCCCCGCAGGTTGGCCCAGACGCGAGTGGTGACAGAACCGCGATATTCAACGCGCCTGCGGGCTGGCGCGCAGCGCCACGCCGCCCGAGGAGCGCCAGCGACGAGGGCGGCCACCACCCACGCAAGCCACTCCCGCCGAACCGAAGCGACCACGACGCAAGCCGGGCGCGCTTTATTGTCACCGTCGCGGAGCGGCGAATCTAATAGCGACCACCACCGAACGAGCAGCCGCCAACGTTGGCCACGCAGAGCGCAAGCCGGGCGCGCTTTATTGTCACCGTCGCGGAGCGGCGATTTTTCCCTCGGCGGTCCTCACCCATCTTTTCCCTTGGCGGTCCTCACTCACCCATCAGCGCGGCTAGGGCTGAGGCGGCGCCGATTAGGCCGGCGTCGGCGCCTAGGGTGGCGGGGAGGATGGCGAGGTCGCGGGTGAAGGGTAGGGATGCGTAGGTGGTGAGGTGGCGGCGGAGGGGGTCGAAGAGGAGGGGGCCTGCCTTGGCGACGCCTCCGCCGATGACGGCGGCTCGGATGTCGGTGAGCATGGCGGTGGCGGCGATGCCTGCGGCCAGGGCTCTTCCGGCGCGTTCGAAGGCGGCTAGGGCGGTCTTGTCGCCGGTGCGGGCGGAGGCGGCGATGTCGGCGGCGGTTGGGGGGAGGTGGGGATGGAGCGCGGGGAAATTGGTCTCGACAACGTTGTCAGAGGGCGCTGCGGCGGGGGGCTTCTCCGCAGTCCAGCCGTTGAGGACGGCCCAGCGGGCGATGGAGGTGCCGCTGGCGATGATCTCCAGGCAGCCGCGGCCGCCGCAGGGGCAGGGCTCGCCTTCGACGTCTACCGAGATGTGGCCCAGGTGGCCCGCGTTGCCGCTGGGGCCGGTGCGGAGTCTGCCGTCCAGGATCAGGCCCGCGCCTACGCCGGTGGAGACGACTAGGCACAGGGCGTTGTCATAGCCTCGTGCCGCGCCGCGCCAGTGTTCGCCGGCGGCCATCGCGTTGCCGTCGCCTAGGAGCAGGATCTCGCCGGGCACGTTGTCGAGCTGGCGGACGTGGTCTACCAGGGGGAAGTCGCGCCAGCCGGGGATGTTGACGGGGCTCACGGTGCCGAGGGTGGGGTCGATGGGGCCCGCACTGCCGATGCCGATGCCCACGGCGTGCGGCCAGCGCGGGTTCTGGGCGACGGTGTCGACGAGCTTGGCGACGACGGCCATCACGTCCTCGGCCGAACCGCGGGGCGGGGTCGGCAGTTCGGCGCGGGTCAGCAGCGTGCCCTCGCCGTCGACGAGGGCGGCGGCGATCTTCGTGCCGCCGATGTCGACGGCTGCGTACAACTGCGGCTGCTGCGGCTGCGGTGGCATGGCGCGCCTTTCGCGATGCGGGGACCGAGTGCGGTGCACAGGGTGCAGGGTGCGGGTTGCAAGATTACGCGACAACCCGCGTGGCCCGGCGCTCCGACTCGGCCCCCGGCGCGATCAGGCGCGCTTGAAGCGCAGCGTCACGAGCTCGAAGGGGCGCAGCCGCAGCCGCACCTTGCCGTCCTCCAGTTCCGCGGCGCCGATCGGCCGCTCCAGCAGGTCGCAGACCTCGACGTCGCCCGCGCGGGCGAAGCCGGGGGTGAGCAGCGCCGACGCGCGGCCGCCGTGCGCCTCGTAGCAGCGCACGACGACGTCGCCGGTGCCGTCGTCCGAAAGTTTCAGGGCACTGATGACCACGGCGTCGTTGTCCAGCGCGGCCAGCGGCTCGACGACGGCGTCGCCGGGGATGCTGCGGGCGGGCTGGTTGGCCCGGTAGCCCTCGCGCACGGCGTCGCCGATCGTGGCTCCGGGGACGAGCGCGTGGTGGAAGCGGTGCGTGCCCTGGTCGGTGCGCGGGTCGGGGAACTTCGGCCCGCGGACGAGCGAGATCCGCACCGTGGTCGTGGTGCCGAGGTCCTCGCGAACGTCGCGGCTCACGTCGTGGCCGTAGGTGGACTCGGTGACCAGCGCGATGCCGTAGCCGGGCTCCTCGAAGTGCACGAACTTGTGGTTGCAGGCCTCGAACTTGGCCGCCTCCCAGCTCGTGTTCTCGTGCGTCGGCCGGTACATGTGGCCGAACTGGGTCTCGGACGCGTACCGCTCGGCGCGCACGTCCAGCGGGAACGCGAGCTTGAGGAACTTCTCGGTCTCGTGCCAGTCCACCTCGGTGTCGATGTCCAGCCGGTTGACGTCGGCGGGGAGGGTGAGGGTCTGGGTGACGGTGGAGGAGGAGAAGTTGCGCTTGACGGTGACGGTGGCCGCGTCGTTCTCGGTGGCCGCGGTGAGGGCGGCGACGGCCAGCACGTCGGTGTGGGCGTGCAGGTAGTGCTTGTCAACGTCCCAGGCGTCCCAGGCGTTGGGGAAGTCCTGGTGGAGTTGGAGGAGGTTGCCCGCGGCCCCGGGGGCGATGGTCTCGCGGTCGGCGGCGCGGTCGACGAGGGAGACGAGCAGGCCGCGGTCGTCGATCTCGGCGCGGAGGTGCGGGTTCTCGAGGATGTAGCCGCCGCCGGGGCGATCGGTGACGGCGGCCGTGCCGGAGGGGGCCGCGGCGGGGGCGGCGGAGAGCGCGGGGACGCCGTCGTGGGCGTGCGGGGCCGGGTTGAACGTGACGACGCCGTCGGCCGACGGGTCTCCGGCCAGGGCGCGCTGAGCCGCGTCGATGATGCCGGTGAGCTCCTCGGCGACGGCGGCGTGCGCGGCCTCGGTCTCGCGGTGCACCCAGGCGATCGAGGAGCCGGGCAGGATGTCGTGGAACTGGTGGGTGAGGACCTCCTTCCACAGGCGGTCGAGCTCCGCGTAGGGGTACGCGTGTCCGGTGCGCACGGCGGCGGTGGCGGACCAGATCTCGGCCTCGCGCAGCAGGTTCTCGCTGCGCCGGTTGCCCTGCTTGGTGCCGACCTGCGTGGTCAGCGTGGCGCGGTGCAGTTCGAGGTAGAGCTCGCCCATCCACACCGGCGGGTTCCGGTACTCGGCCTCGGCCTTGGCGAAGAAGTCGGCGGGGCGCTCCCACTCGACCTTCGCGGAGCCCTCGAGGTCGCGCAGCCGGGCGGCCTTCGCGATCATCTCGCGGGTGGTGCCGCCGCCGCCGTCGCCCCAGCCGGTCGGGGCGAGCGAGGAGCGCGCACCGCTGCCCTTCTCCTTGAAGTTGCGCGCGGCGTGCGCGATCTCGCGGCCCTGCATCGAGCAGTTGTACGTGTCGATGGGCGGGAAGTGCGTGAAGATCCGGGTGCCGTCGATGCCCTCCCACAGGAAGGTGTGGTGCGGGAAGTCGTTCGTCTTGCTCCACGAGATCTTCTGGGTGAGCAGCCACTTGGAGCCGGCGGCCTTGATGATCTGCGGCAGGCCCGCGGCGAAGCCGAAGGTGTCCGGCAGCCAGGCCTCCTCGTTCTCGACGCCGAACTCGTCGAGGAAGAAGCGCTTGCCGTGCACGAACTGCCGGG
>Ga0310811_10002975_pt1 | contig 21277 bp, 19 predicted proteins | sample YCmetagenome_FD_207642 | JGI IMG/M metagenome (GOLD analysis project Ga0310811, IMG submission 207642) | Soil microbial communities from experimental microcosm in Duke University, North Carolina, United States - YC | ecosystem: Engineered > Artificial ecosystem > Soil microcosm > Unclassified ...
GGCCACCTAGAAAGAACATCGACAGCACCATCAGCTGCGTCGAGCCGTGCGTGATCACGGTACGCGACATCGTGCTGGTGATCGCATGGTTCATGACTTCGGCCACCGGCATCTTGCCGTGCTTGCGATCACGGAAGGTTTCCCGCACGCGATCGAACACCACGACCGATTCGTTGACCGAGTAGCCGAGCACCGCGAGCACCGCCGCCAGCACCGTCAGCGAAAATTCCCACTGGAAGAAGGCGAAGAAGCCGAGGATGATCACGACGTCGTGCAGGTTGGCCAGAATGGCCGACACAGCGTACTTCCACTCGAAGCGGAACGCGAGATAGATCACGATGCCGAGCACCAGCATGCCGAGCGCCATCAAACCGTCATGCGTCAGTTCGTCGCCAACCTGCGGGCCGACGAATTCCACGCGCTTCAAAACAACATCGCTGTCCTGCGCCTTCAGCGCACCCATTACCTGCTGGCTCAGCTGGCCGGAATCGACGTTCTTCTGCGCAGGCAGGCGGATCAGTACGTCATGCGCGGTGCCGAAGCTCTGCACCTGCATGTCATTGAAGCCAAGCTTGACGATGGAGTCGCGCACGCCTTCCACGTCTGCCGCCTTGGTGTACTGAACTTCCATCACCGTACCGCCGGTGAATTCAATCGACAGGTGCAAGCCGCGATGCAGCAGGAAAAACACGGCGGCAGCAAACGTCAGCGCCGAGATCACGTTGAAGATCAACGCATGGCGCATGAACGGAATATCTTTTTTGATGCGGAAAAACTCCATCACATTCCTCTCGTTGCAAGGTTCTTTCCTTGCGTGATTACATCCATTCCCCAGTCACCCGCGTGATCGGGAATTATTCTTTGGCAGCCTTCCACACCTGGCCGATCGAGACCGAAGTGAGCTTCTTCTTGCGGCCATACCAGAGATTGACAGCGCCGCGCGACACAACGACCGACGAGAAGATCGAGGTCAAAATGCCGAGACAGTGCACCACGGCAAAGCCGCGCACCGCGCCAGAACCGAAAATCAGCAGTGCCAGGCCGGCAATCAGCGTCGTCACGTTCGAGTCCAGAATCGTGGCCCAGGCGCGCTCGAAGCCCATCGAAATCGCTGTCTGCGGCCCGTGGCCGGCACGCAATTCCTCGCGTATGCGTTCATTGATCAGCACGTTGGCATCAATTGCCATACCGAGCGTCAGCGCAATTGCGGCGATACCCGGCAAGGTCAGCGTCGCCTGCAGCAGCGACAGCAAGGCGATCAGCAACATCACGTTCACGCCCAGTGCAAACACGCTGAAAAAACCGAACATGCGGTAGTAGACGATCATGAAGATCGCAATGCCAATAAAGCCGTACAGCGTCGAATCAAAACCCTTCTTGATGTTTTCTGCGCCGAGTTGCGGGCCAATCGTGCGTTCCTCGATGATCTCCATCGGTGCCGCCAGCGAACCGGCGCGCAACAGCAACGCCAGGTCGCTTGCCGCTTCCGGCGTGCCCATGCCGGTAATCTGGAACCGCGAACCGAGTTCGTCGCGGATGGTTGCTACCGTCAGCACTTCGCCCTTGCCTTTTTCGAACAGCACAATCGCCATGGCCTTGCCGACGCGCGTACGGGTCGCATCCCGCATGCGGCGGCCACCGTCGCCGTTCAGGTCGATCGCAACGGCCGGTTGATGATTCTGATCGAACGCGGCGGAAGCGCTGGAAATGTATTCGCCGGTAATGATCGGATCCTTGTACAGCACGACCGGCGCACCGCGGCCGACCTTGAACAATTCGGAGCCGAACGGGATTTCGGCGGTTTCTTCGGTGCCGCGCGTCACGCTTTCATCGACCAGGCGCACTTCCAGCGTCGCGGTCTTGCCGATGATGTCCTTGGCGCGCGAGACATCTTGCACACCGGGCAATTGCACCACGATCCGATCCGCGCCTTCACGCTGGATCAGCGGTTCGGCGACGCCCAGTTCGTTGACGCGCTTGGACAGCGTCGTCATGTTTTGCTGCACCGCCTCTTCGACCGTCTGCTTCAGCACAGTCGGTTTCATATTGGCGACCAGCTTCAAATCACTGCCGGTACCGCCATCGGCCAATGCAAGTTCCGGCAGCTGGTTTGCCAGCGCCTCACGCGCCTGATCGCGCGTTGCCGCATCGCGGAAGGAAATCTCGATGTTGTCGCCGTTGCGCGCGATGCCGTTGTGACGTACATCCTTGTCGCGCAGAATCGCGCGCACGCTGCTCACCAGGCCGGTAATGCGCTTGCTCATCACCGCCTTGGTATCGACCTGCATCAGGAAGTGGACGCCACCGCGCAAGTCGAGACCCAAATACATTGGATGCGCGCCGAGGCCTTGCAGCCAGGTCGGCGTATTAGGCAGCAGGTTGAACGCGACCAGATACGTCGGATCAGCCGGATCGGCGTTCAATTCCCTTTCCAGCACCCCCTTGGCCTTGAACTGCACATCCGTATTCGGGAAGCGCACGCGTACCGTACCTTGCGTACCGATGGTTTCATACAAAATGCCATCCGACTGCAGGCCGTTCTTCTTCAGGGCGTCTTCGACCCGCGTCATCAGCGAACTGTCGACCTTGACGGTTGCCTTGGCGCTGCTGATCTGTACCGCGGGCGACTCGCCGAAGAAATTGGGCAGTGTGTACAGCACGCCCAGCAGCAAGGCGACGATGATCGTGATGTACTTCCAGAGAGGATAGCGATTCATAGTGGATACGGTAGCGGTGAAACGTGGAGAGGGCCGCTGTGTACGCGGCCCTCGGTCTTACAGCGACTTGATCGTGCCTTTTGGCAGCAGCGTCGTGATCGCGCTCTTCTGGACGATGATTTCAGTGCCGTCCTGCACTTCGAGCGATGCGTAGACATCCGATATCTTGGTGACCTTGCCCAGCATGCCGCCGGAGGTAACCACTTCATCGCCGCGCGTGACCGCCTCGATCATCGCCTTGTGTTCCTTCTGGCGCTTCATTTGCGGACGAATCATCAGGAAGTACAGCGCGACGAACATCACGATGATCGGCAGGAACTGGCCGAACTGGCCGAACATGCCACCCAGGGTGCTGCTGTTGGCGGCGGCTTCTTGTGCGTAAGCGTTGGAAATAAACACGGCGTGCTCCAGTTGTAGTAATGATGAAAAAACAGTCGGCTATTTTAGCACCGGAAAATTTCTTTCCGACCGACGTTAAATATGCGTGAAACGCAGTTCAGGCGCCGCGTGCACGGTCTTCGTGGAATTGCCGTACGAAAACGGCAAAGCGCTCTTCCTCGATCGCCTTGCGCATCTGCTTCATCAGGTCCAAGTAATAGTGCAGGTTATGGATCGTATTCAGACGCGCACCGAGAATTTCTCCGGCGCGGTGCAGATGGTGCAGGTAGGCCCGCGAAAAATTACGGCAAGCGTAGCAGCCGCAAGTCTCGTCTAGCGGCTTCTTATCATCTTTGTAACGCGCATTCTTGATCTTGACGTCGCCGAAACGGGTGAACAGCCAGCCATTGCGCGCATTGCGCGTCGGCATCACGCAATCGAACATGTCGATACCGTTGGATACGCCAGCCACCAGGTCTTCCGGCGTACCAACACCCATCAGGTAGTGCGGCTTGTTCGCCGGCAGGCGCGGGCCGACGTGTTGCAGCACGCGCATCATGTCTTCCTTCGGCTCGCCGACGGACAGGCCGCCGATCGCCACGCCGTGGAAACCGATTTCTTCCAGTCCAGCCAGCGATTCGTCTCGCAGGTGCTCAAACATGCCGCCTTGCACGATGCCGAACAGCGCGTTCGGATTTTCCTCGCGACTGAATTCATCCAGGGAACGTTTGGCCCAGCGCAAGGACATGCGCATGGATTTCGCCGCTTCATCAGCCGTCGCCGGGCGGCCATCAATCTGGTACGGCGTGCATTCGTCGAACTGCATCACGATGTCGGAATTCAGTACGCGCTGGATCTGCATCGAGACTTCCGGCGATAGAAACAACTTATCGCCATTGATCGGCGACGCAAAATGCACGCCTTCTTCTGTGATCTTGCGCATCTCGCCCAGCGAGAACACCTGGAAACCGCCGGAATCGGTCAGGATTGGCTTGTCCCAACCCATGAAACCGTGCAGGCCGCCAAATTGCGCGATGACCTCGTTGCCGGGGCGCAGCCACAGGTGGAAAGTATTGCCAAGAATGATTTGCGCGTCGATCTCGTTCAGTTCCAGCGGCGACATCGCCTTGACCGAACCGTAGGTACCGACTGGCATGAAGATCGGCGTTTCGATCACGCCATGGTTCAGCGTCAGCTGGCCGCGGCGCGCATGGCCGTCGGTCTTGAGCAGTTTGAAATTCAGCATGGTCGTTTCGTCGTCAGGAACATCGCGTCGCCGTAACTGAAGAAACGGTAGCGCTGCGCAATCGCGTGTTGATAGGCGGCGCGGATCGTGTCATAGCCGGCCAGCGCGGATACCAGCATCAATAGCGTCGATTTCGGCAAATGGAAATTGGTGATCAGACGCGTCACCGTCTTGAAGGTATAGCCGGGCGTGATGAACAGTCGCGTGTCGGCGCTGCCGGCTTGCAGCACACCGCTTTGCGACGCCGATTCCAGCGCGCGCAGGCTGGTGGTGCCGACTGCGATTACGTCGCGTCCGGCCGCCTGCGCCGCCTTCACTGCATCCACAGTCTGCTGCGCAATCGTGTACCACTCGCTGTGCATATTGTGCTCGGCCAGATTTTCGTTGCGCACCGGCTGGAAAGTGCCGGCGCCGACGTGGAGCGTCACGTATGCAAACTGCACCCCTTTCGCCTTCAGCTTCTCCAGCAGCGCTTCGTCAAAATGCAGGCCGGCTGTCGGCGCGGCGACCGCACCCGGCGTCTTCGCATACACGGTCTGATAGCGCGTCTCGTCGAAGGCGTCGGCATCATGCTCGATATACGGCGGCAGCGGCAGGCGGCCGTGCGCTTCGATCAGTTCAAACACTTCATCCGGGAACTGCAATTCATAAAACTCACCGGCACGCTGGCCGACGACGACATCGAAGGCATCGGCCAGGCGGATCTTCATGCCTGGCACTGGCGATTTCGACGCGCGGATCTGCGCATGCACATTGCGCGCGTCGATGACACGCTCGACCATCACCTCCACTTTGCCGCCGGTCTCCTTGACGCCAAAGAAACGCGCCTTCAGCACCCGCGTATCGTTGAACACCAGCAGATCGCCGGCTTGCAGCAGATCGACGATATCGGCGAATGCGCGATCCGCGAGGCCGCCTTCCGGCCGTACCTGCAGCAGGCGCGACGCGCTGCGCTCGGCCAGCGGCGTCTGCGCAATCAATTCTTGCGGGAGGTCGAAATCGAAATCGGAAAGCGTGTACATGCGTCGGTCGGATGGAAATCGGGCAGCGGAACTGCTATGGTTGCAAGATTATTCAGGAACACGGCAAGCGTGCTTCCCGCTTTGCAAAACCCGCTATTTTACGCGCTGCCGCCGATCAGGCCTACCATTCGGCCCACTATGCCCGCACCAAGAAAAAAGCCCGCTGAAAAAGACGCTGCAACGCGCGCCCCGGCGCCAGCCAAGTCCGCCGCCAGCAAGATCGCTGACAAGCTGGCGCGGCTCGGCTTGCGTTCGGACATCGACAAGGTGCTGCATCTTCCGCTGCGCTACGAAGATGAAACGCAAATCAGGACGATAGAGGAAGCTGGCCGCGTGTTCGGCCATCCGGTGCAGGTCGAGGGCGTGGTGACCGCTTGCGAAGTCGCCTTTCGTCCGCGCCGCCAGCTGGTGGTGACCATTGCGGACGACAGCGGCCAGCTGACGATGCGCTTCCTGAACTTCTACGGCAGCCAGGTCAAGCAGCTCGCCGAAGGCAACCGCGTCCGCGCACGCGGCGAAATCCGGCATGGCTTCTTTGGCGCCGAGATGGTGCATCCCTCATATAAGATGGTCAACCAAGGCGCGCCGCTGCCAGTCGGGTTGACGCCGGTTTACCCGGCCGGCGAAGGCCTGTCGCAGGCGATATTGCGCAAGGTAATTGTGGATGCGCTCGCGCGCGCAGACTGGCGTGACACGCTGCCCGAACCCCTACGCACCGCGCATGGATTGATGTCCTTCGAACCGGCGGTGCGCCTGCTGCACAACCCGCCGCCGGATATCGATGAAAGTGCACTCGCCGATCGCTCGCACGCCGCATGGGTGCGGATGAAATTCGATGAGCTGCTGGCGCAGCAATTGTCGATGAAGCGTGCGCAGGAAGCACGGCGGGCGAAAGGCGCCGCCGTATTGGCCAAGGTCGGCACGCTGTCCAAGGCATTTATGCAGCAGTTGCCGTTCCAGCTTACCGCTGCGCAGCAGCGCGTGCTGGAGCAGATTCGCGGCGACTTGCGGCAGCCGTTTCCTATGCAGCGCCTGCTGCAAGGCGACGTCGGCAGCGGCAAGACGGTGGTCGCCGCGCTCGCCGCCGCACAGGCGATCGACAGTGGTTACCAGGCGGTACTGATGGCGCCGACCGAGATCCTGGCCGACCAGCATTTCCGCAAGATCGCCGGCTGGATGGCGCCTCTGGGCGTCAAGGTCGTTTGGCTGACCGGCAGCCTGAAGAAGAAGGAAAAAGCCGAAGCCAAGGCTGTGATCGAAGCTGGACAAGCACAACTGATCATCGGCACGCACGCGGTAATCCAGGACGACGTGCAGATTCCAAAGCTCGGGCTCGCAATCGTCGACGAACAACATCGCTTCGGCGTCGGCCAGCGGCTTACGCTGCGTAATAAAGGTGCCGGAGACAGCAACACCGTGCCGCATCAGTTGATGATGTCTGCTACGCCGATTCCGCGCACGCTGGCGATGACTTACTACGCGGACCTGGAAGTATCCGTCATCGACGAACTGCCGCCGGGCCGCACACCGATCGTCACGCGCGTGATCGACCAGAACCGGCGCGACGAAGTGGTCGAGCGGGTACATGCCGCGGCGCAGGAAGGCAGGCAGGCGTACTGGGTCTGCCCGTTGATCGAGGAATCCGAAGCCCTGCAGCTGCAGACAGCGACCGACACCCATGCAGCGCTGGCGGCCGCACTGCCCGACCTGCGCGTGGGTCTGGTGCATGGCCGCATGAAGCCGGCAGAAAAACAGGACGTCATGGACGCGTTCACGCGGGGCGAGGTGCACGTGCTGGTCGCGACTACTGTCATTGAAGTCGGCGTCGATGTGCCGAACGCGTCGCTGATGGTGATCGAACACGCGGAACGCTTCGGCTTGTCGCAGTTGCATCAATTGCGCGGCCGCGTTGGGCGTGGCTCTGCAGCCAGTGTGTGCCTGCTGCTGTACCAGTCGCCGCTCGGCCCGGTAGCCAAAGAAAGGCTGCGCATCATGCGCGAATCTACCGACGGCTTCGAGATCGCACGCCGCGACCTTGAACTGCGCGGCCCCGGCGAGTTTCTCGGTGCGCGCCAATCGGGTCAGGCAATGCTGCGCTTTGCCGACCTGGAAACGGATCAATGGCTGGTGGAGCGCGCGCGCGATGCAGCGCAACAGCTTTTACGCGACGATCCAGCAACGGTGGAAGCGCATCTGGCGCGCTGGCTGGGCGCACGGGAAGACTATCTGAAGGTATAGAATAGGCCTTCGCAGTTTCGCATCATCGAATCAGCCATGACTCTTACCGAACTCAAATACATCGTCGCCGTCGCACGCGAAAAGCATTTCGGCCACGCGGCGGAAGCCTGCTTCGTCGCACAACCGACGCTATCGGTTGCGATCAAGAAGCTGGAAGATGAATTGGGCGTCACGCTGTTCGAGCGCGGCGGCAGCGAGATCTCGATGACGCCGCTCGGTGCGCAAATCGTCGCGCAGGCCGAGCGCGTGCTGGAACAGACAGCCGCCATCAAGGAAATCGCCAAACAGAACAAGGATCCGCTGGCCGGCCCGTTCCGCCTCGGCATCATCTACACCATCGCGCCGTATCTGCTGCCCTCGTTGGTCAAGACGCTGATCGAGCGCGTGCCGCAAATGCCGCTGGTGCTGCAGGAAAATTTCACCGCCAAACTGGTGGATCTGCTGCGCGCCGGCGAACTGGACGCCATCATCGTCGCACTGCCTTTCCCCGAGCAAGGATTGATGGTGCAGCCGGTGTACGACGAACCTTTTGTCGTGGCGGTGCCGAAAGGCCATCCATGGTCCAAACGCGAAAGCATCGACAGCAACGACCTGAAATCGGAAACCATGCTCTTGCTCGGCAATGGCCACTGCTTCCGCGACCAAGTGCTGGAAGTCTGCCCCGAGATGTCGCGCTTCTCGACCTCCGGCGACGGCATTGCACGCACCTTTGAAGGCTCGTCGCTGGAAACGATACGCCACATGGTCGCCTCCGGCATCGGCATCACCGTGCTGCCCGAAGGTTCGGTGCCGGATATCCATACAAAGGAAGGCATGCTGCGCTATGTACCCTTCGCCGATCCGGTGCCGTCTCGCCGCGTCGTGATTGCATGGCGCAAGAGCTTCACGCGCGGCGCGGCGATCGAGGCGGTGCGCCAGGCGCTGCTGTCGTGCGAACTGCCGAACGTCACGATGCTGCCGGACGAAGCAAGAACCGAGGCGTGAGCGTTCGTCTTCTGTCATCCAGCAACCATCCGGCCGCTCCGGTTCGCTTCCTAGCCCGCTTCATATGAATCGCCTGCACCTGTATTTCCGCCTGGTACGCCTCCACAAACCCATAGGCACGCTGCTGCTGCTATGGCCGACGCTGAACGCCTTGTGGTTCGCGTCGGACGGTCGCCCCGACTGGAAACTGGTGGCCATCTTCGCGCTCGGCACCTTGCTGATGCGCTCGGCCGGCTGCGCCATCAACGATTACGCCGACCGCGATTTTGACAAGCACGTGCAGCGTACGAAGGACCGTCCGATCACCAGCGGCCTGATCAAGCCGAAAGAAGCGCTGATCATCGCCGCCGCGCTGGCGCTGTTGTCCTTTGCACTGATCCTGCCGCTGAATGCGCTGACGAAACAGCTGTCGGTCGCTGCCGTGATCATCGCCGGCACCTATCCCTACTTCAAGCGCTTCTTCGCGATTCCGCAGGCCTATCTCGGCATTGCCTTCGGCTTCGGCATTCCGATGGCGTTTGCCGCGGTGCAGAACCAGGTGCCGGCCGCCGCGTGGTGGCTGCTGCTGGCCAACGTGTTCTGGTCGGTGGCCTATGACACCGCGTATGCGATGGTGGACCGGGACGATGATCTGAAGATCGGCATGCGTACTTCCGCCATCACCTTCGGCCGCTTCGATGTCCTCGCCATCATGATCTGTTACGCCTTCTCGCTCGGCATTATCTTTGTCGTCGGCCGGCACTTCGGCCTGGGCGCCTGGTTTGCCGTCGGCATGCTGATCGCCGTCGCCTGTGCCGCTTACCACTACACCCTGATCCGCACGCGCGATCGCGCCGGCTGCATGGCGGCGTTTAATCACAACAACTGGCTGGGTGCGGCGGTCTTCGGCGGCATCGCGCTCGATTACCTGATGCGCTAAAGCGTACATGCCGAGCGGAAAAAGCGCGGCACAATGAACTAATGTTCCGCTGTCGCAATCATTAAAGCTTCTGGGCTATTCACGGAGGCGGTAATGCACAACCTCAAACACAGGCTGCTTGCAGTGATCGATTTGCCGATGGATCGCGTGCCCCAAGCATTGAACCGGCGGCCCGTCTGACGATCTTTCCGTTTCGCGATTACACTGCTTCCCTGCCCGCTTACCAAACGGCCGTGCGCCGAATCCGCATCAATGGATAACTCGGACGTCAAACGTTACCTGCCATGGGTCGTCGCAATCGCGCTGTTCATGGAACAGCTCGATTCGACGGTGATCAATACCGCTGTGCCGACCATGGCGGCCAGCTTGAATGTCACGCCGCTCAGCCTGAAAGCAGCGGTCAGCAGTTACATCCTGAGCCTGGCGGTGTGCATTCCGATTAGCGGCTGGATGGCGGACCGCTTCGGCACTCGCCGCGTATTCAGTTCCGCAATCGCACTGTTTACCTTTTCGTCGGTGTTGAGCGGCTTGTCGCTGAATGTCCCGATGCTGGTCGCCGCGCGCATCCTACAAGGCATCAGTGCGGCAATGATGATGCCAGTCGGACGCTTGACCATCATCCGCACCTTCCCGAAATCCGAACTGCTGCGTGCGATGAACTTCGTCATCATCCCCGCGCTGATCGGCCCGCTGCTCGGACCTACCATCGGCGGGCTGATCGTGCACTGGCTGTCGTGGCGCGTGATCTTCTTCATCAATGTGCCGGTCGGCATTGCGGCGCAAATCCTGATCCATCGCCACATGCCGGACTATCGCGGCGATACGCGCCGACCGCTGGACGTAATCGGCCTGGTGCTGTTCGGCAGCGGCACCGCATTGCTGTCCTGGGTGCTAGAAATTTTCGGCGAACATCACCTTGATGCGACCTCGCTGACCATTCTGTTGCTGCTGTCGCTGAGTCTGATTGCCGCCTACGTCTGGCATGCGCACCAGATCGCCTATCCGCTGCTGAAGCTGGCGCTGTTTCGCATCCGCACTTTCCGCGTATCGGTCTTCGGCGGCTTTGCCACGCGACTGGGTCTTGGCGGCATGCCTTTCCTGTTGCCCTTGCTGTATCAGCTCGGCCTCGGCATGCCTGCCTGGCAGTCGGGCATGTTAATGATGCCGACTGCGGCCGCGGCAATGGGCATGAAGTTGATCGCGCCGCGCGTGCTGCGCCAGTTCGGCTACAAGAAGGTGTTGATCGTCAACACGGTGATGATCGGCATGACGATCGGCATGTTTGCCCTGGTCGGCACCGATACGCCAATCGCGCTGATCGTATTGATCGGCCTATCGCAAGGCTTCTTCAACTCACTGCAATTTTCCAGCATGAATTCGATGGCCTATGCCGACGTGAAGACAGAGGATTCGAGCATGGCGAGCACGATCGCCAGTTCCCTGCAGCAGATGTCCATGAGTTTCGGTCTCGCCTTCGGCTCCATCGTGACCGCATGGTATCTCGGCGACCTGCCGCAAAGTGATCGCGCGGCGGTAATGAATGCCTTGCATCACGCCTTCCTGACGCTGGGCGCCATGACAATTCTTTCCTCGCTGTCGTTCTGGACATTGCGCACGCACGACGGCGAAAACGTGAGCCGCGGAAGCAGCTCGCCACCAGTAAGCAAACAGGCCGAGGAAGCGCCGATCAGTCCGCACACCTGATAACGGATATCGCAGGACGGAAAGGCGGATACATCTTGTCACATTGCTTACCTGATCAGGGTGGTGCATGACAAACGCATTTGTTTCAATGGAACCAGCTTGATGCCGCAAGGATCGCGATAAACATGTGGTCTTGCAGATGTCTCACTCATGAAAGGAAGGCATATGAAAAACACTATCGCAATTTCCGTCCTCGCAGCCATGCTGCTGACGGCGCAGGGAGCAGCCTTCGCGGACGATCACGATCACGGCCACGGTTACGATCGCCACGGACCGCCGCACAAGATGCATCACGACAACCGCTACCATGATCGCTACAACGGTCGCGGCGCGGGCCCGTATCACAAATTCCATCGCGGCGACCGCCTGTCGGCCGAATACCGTCATCGCCAGTATGTTGTCGATAACTGGCGTATCCATCATCTGTCGCCACCGCCGCGTGGCTACCACTGGGTACAGACCGGACCAGACTACGTACTTGTAGCCATCACGACGGGCATCATTGCGCAGATCGTGCTGAGCAACTGAAGGACCGAATAAAAAGGCCGGATGTCGTACTGACATCCGGCCTTTTTAATGTGTGAAGCAGTAGCCGCTCAGTCGCGTCCGAATTCCTCGCCCAATGCACGGCCGCGTGCCGCCGCCGCTTTCATCGCCTTGACGATCGCGTCCCTGACACCGCTTTCTTCCATGCTGGTCAATGCAGCGTAGGTGGTGCCGCCTTTCGACGTCACACGCTCGCGCAGCGTCGCGATCGGCTCATCGGATTGCGAAGCCAATTGCGCAGCGCCGACGAAAGTGGAGACGGCCAGCGCCTTGCCCTGCTCGGCACTCAAACCCATTTCCTGCGCAGCCTGCTGCATCGCCTCAAGAAAATAGAACACGTATGCCGGGCCGCTACCAGAAACCGCGGTCACCGGGTCGATCAAGGCTTCGTCTGCCAGCCAGACCGTATCGCCCACCGCACGCAGAATCGCATCGGCAGTTTCACGCTGTGCAGCGCTCACGCCTGCCGTGGCAACCATGCCGGTCACACCCCTGCCGATCAGCGCCGGCGTATTTGGCATCGTGCGCACGATGGCGTTGTGGCCGCCCAGCCAGCGCGACAAATCAGCGGCCCGTATGCCGGCGGCGATGGACAATACCAGTTGGGAACGGATATGCGGCAGCAGGCGAGCGACGACGTCCTTCATCTGTTGCGGCTTGACCGCCAGCACGATCACATCGCAAGCCGCGAGCGCGGCATCGATGTCGTTTGCGGTCGTGACGCCGAACTGCTGCCGCAGGCGCGTTAGCGCATCGGCATTGATATCGACCACATGAATGTTGGCCGCCGCGGTCAGTTTTCCGGCAAGTCCGCCGATCAGTGCAGCCGCCATATTGCCGCCGCCGATAAAACCGATTTTCACGTTATTTTGCATAGTCCCTGTTTCCAAAAATGGCGGAGCCGATGCGCACGATGGTGGCGCCTTCGGCAATCGCCGCATCCATATCTGCCGACATGCCCATCGACAAGGTATCGAGCGGCAGGCCGTCTGCGCGCAAGCGCTCGTATAACTCCCGCATCTGCCTGAACGCGGTGCGCTGCCGCGTCTCGTCGTCCTGCGGCTCCGGAATCGCCATCAGACCACGCAGGCGAATGCGCGGCAACTGCGCAACGGCGGTGGCCAGCGCCGGCAGGTCAGACGGCCTTACACCGCTCTTGCTCGCTTCGGCGCTGATATTCACCTGCAGGCAAACATTGAGCGGCGGCAGCTCGGGCGGCCGCTGGTCCGACAGGCGCTGCGCAATTTTTTCGCGATCGACAGAATGCACCCAGTCGAAATGCTCGGCGATGGCGCGCGTCTTGTTGCTTTGGATCGGGCCGATGAAATGCCATTCCAGTTTCAAATCCGGCTGCAAGGCGCGAATGCTTGCCATTTTATCCAGCGCTTCCTGCAGATAGTTCTCGCCGAACGCATACTGGCCAGTACCGGCGGCATCGATCACGGCAGCAGCGTCGAAGGTCTTGGACACCGCCAATAACTCGATCTGCTGTGCGCTGCGTTGCGCGTTGTCTGCAGCATCAGCTATCCGGCGACGCACGGCTTGCAAGTTCTCGCGTATTGCAGACATAATCAAAGTTCTTTAAGGCAATTATTCTCGTGATTTTGCAATTGGTCGCGGCCTGACAATCCTGCCGCGGTGCTTGCGTCACTTCCTCTCAAGCAGGCCCAGGGATTATAAATGGACATTTCCGAACTACTCGCCTTCTCGGTCAAGAACAAGGCTTCCGACCTGCACCTGTCTTCCGGCCTGCCGCCGATGATCCGCGTGCACGGCGACGTGCGCCGCATCAACCTGCCGCCGCTGGAGCACAAGGATGTGCACAGCATGATCTATGACATCATGAATGACGGCCAGCGCAAGGTCTATGAGGAACGCCTGGAAGTCGACTTTTCGTTCGAAATCCCCGGCCTGTCCCGCTTTCGTGTCAACGCCTTCAACCAGGACCGCGGCGCAGCAGCCGTGCTGCGGACGATTCCGTCCAAGATCCTGAGCCTGGAAGACTTGCATGCGCCGAAGATTTTTGCCGAATTGTCACTCAAGCCGCGTGGCCTGGTGCTGGTGACCGGCCCGACCGGCTCCGGCAAATCGACCACGCTGGCGGCGATGGTGAACCACATCAACGAAAACGAATACGCACACATCCTGACGATCGAAGACCCGATCGAATTCGTGCACGATTCCAAGAAATGCCTGATCAACCAGCGTGAGGTCGGGCCGCACACGCATTCGTTCGAGAATGCGCTCCGCTCCGCACTGCGCGAGGATCCGGACGTGGTGCTGGTCGGTGAATTGCGCGACCTGGAAACGATTCGTCTGGCGCTGACCGCCGCGGAAACCGGCCACCTCGTGTTCGGTACGCTGCATACCTCGTCCGCCGCCAAGACCATCGACCGTATCATCGACGTCTTCCCGGGCGAGGAAAAGGAAATGGTGCGCGCGATGCTGTCCGAATCGCTGCAGGCCGTCATCTCGCAAACGCTGCTGAAAACAAAGGACGGCAGCGGCCGCGTGGCGGCGCATGAAATCATGCTCGGCACACCAGCCATCCGCAACCTGATCCGCGAGGCGAAGATCGCGCAGATGTATTCCGCGATCCAGACCGGCGCCAATGTCGGCATGCAGACACTGGACAACAACCTGACCGACCTGGTGCGGCGTAATATCATTTCCGGTGCGACCGCGCGTTCGGCGGCCAAGACGCCGGAAAACTTCCCGGGATAAACACGCGGATTCACGCGGCTCACGGCTGAGCATCGAATAAATAAAGGAGCAGCAGCATGGAACGCGAACAGGCCACTAAATTCATGTACGACTTGCTGCGGCTGATGCTCAGCAAGAACGGATCGGACCTTTTCATTACGGCCGACTTCCCGCCTGCCTTCAAGATCGACGGCAAGATGACGCAGGTGTCGAACCAGCCATTGACGGCCGCCCACACTGTCGAGCTGGCGCGCTCCATCATGAGCGACAAGCAGGCAGCCGAATTCGAAGCGACCAAGGAATGCAATTTCGCGATCAGCCCGAGCGACATCGGCCGCTTTCGCGTCTCCGCTTTCGTGCAGCAGGGGAAGGTCGGCATGGTGCTGCGAACCATTACCACTGCAATCCCCGATATCGACGCCATCGGCGTGCCGCCGCAACTGAAAGACATCGTGATGACCAAGCGCGGCCTGGTCATCATGGTCGGCGCGACCGGTTCCGGCAAATCGACTACCTTGGCGGCGATGCTTGGCCATCGCAACGAACACAGCCATGGCCACATCATCACCATTGAAGATCCGGTCGAGTACGTGCACCCACACAGGAACTGCGTGATCACGCAGCGCGAAATCGGCGTCGATACCGAAGACTGGGGCGTGGCGCTGAAAAACACGCTGCGGCAGGCGCCGGACGTGATTTTTATCGGCGAAATCCGCGACCGCGAGACGATGGATTACGCAATCGCCTTCGCTGAAACCGGCCACTTGTGTCTGGCCACCATGCACGCCAACAGTTCCAACCAGGCACTCGACCGCATCATCAACTTCTTCCCCGAAGAGCGTCGCCAGCAATTGCTGATGGATCTGTCGCTAAACCTGAAGGCGATGCTGTCGCAGCGCCTGATTCCGTTGAAAGACACCAAGGGTCGCTGCGCCGCAGTCGAGATCATGCTGAACTCGCCGCTGATCTCCGACCTGATCTTCAAGGGCAATGTGCACGAGATCAAGGAGATCATGAAGAAGTCGCGCGAGCTCGGCATGCAGACCTTCGACCAGGCACTATTCGACCTGTATGAAATGGGCAAGATCAGTTACGAAGACGCGCTGCGCAACGCCGACTCGGTCAACGATCTGCGACTGTCGATCAAGCTGCACGGCAAGGAAGCGCAAACGCGCGACCTCAGCAAGGGCACCGAGCATCTCGGCATCGTATGAGCGGCGTGCACGATTTCACGGTAGACAGGCTGTCGGGCGAATCGCTTGCTCTTTCGCAATTCAAGGGCAAGGTGCTGCTGATCGCAAATACCGCCAGCAAGTGCGCCTTTACGCCGCAATATCAGGGACTGGAAGCGCTGTACGAGCAATTTCACGAGCAAGGACTGGAGGTCCTCGGTTTTCCTTGCAATCAATTTGGCGCACAGGAGCCGGGCGATGCCGCCGAGATCGCCGCTTTCTGCATAGAGAACTATGACGTGAGCTTCCCCCTGTTTGCGAAGATTGACGTCAATGGCGACAAGGCACATCCCTTGTTCCGATACCTGAAGCACGCCGTGCCCGGGCTTCTCGGCAGCGAAGGCATCAAGTGGAATTTCACCAAATTCCTGGTGAGGAAAGACGGCACCGTGTACAAACGCTACGCGCCGCAAACCAAACCTGCAGATATCGCTGACGACATTCGCGCACTGCTCGCTGAATAAGCGGATTTCATGCAAAAAAGGCCGGCGCGTCCGGCCTTTTGTTTTTGCGGCAGCCTTGCCGTATGCTTGCTGCTTTTCCTTTCCTCTCCAATCATGGGTAATCGACTCTCGAAAATCGCAACGCGCACCGGCGACAACGGCACCACCGGTCTTGGCGATGGCACACGTGTCGCAAAAGATGCCCTACGCGTGCATGCAATGGGCGACGTGGATGAACTGAATTCGCATCTCGGCCTGCTGTTATGCGAAGACATGCCCGCCGCGCTACGCGATGAACTGGTTTCCATCCAGCACGATTTGTTCGATATGGGCGGCGAGTTATGCATCCCCGGCTATCAGCTGATCGAGGAAGTGCATGTGCTGCGACTGGACGCGCTGCTGGCCAAATACAATGCCGACCTGCCGCCGCTGCAAGAATTCATCCTGCCGGCCGGTTCGCGTGCCGCATCGCAGGCACATGTCTGTCGCACCGTATGTCGACGCGCCGAACGCATTGTGGTTACGCTGGGGCAAACGGAAACGATCAACGATGGCATACGCCAATATCTGAATCGCCTGTCCGACCTGCTGTTCGTTTTGTCGCGTGTACTGAATCGCTTCGCTGGCGGTGGTGACGTGTTATGGGAAAAAGACCGCAAGCGCAGCGAATAAACCGCCATTCTTGATGACAACGACAGCAGGTTCATTTCTCTAGCTTCTGCAGCTCGCTTTCCAGCGTCGCCTCCGATAAGGCGCCGACATGTACCGACACAAGCTTGCCATCCGCAGAGAAAAAAAGCGTGGTCGGCAATGCGCCGGCGCGAAAAGCGCCCATCAACTCGCCATTGGGATCAGCAACGGACATGTCGGGCGGCACTTTTTCTTCCTGCATAAAGCGAAGTGCATCGCCAAGGTCCTTGTCTTCATTGACGAAAACGAAGGCCAGATGCTTGCGCTGCAGATGCGCCTTGACCAGTATCGGCATTTCGCGACGGCATGGCGGACACCAGCTAGCCCAAAGATTCACAACCATGGGCCTGCCATTCGCCAGCTGTCGTAGTGTCGCCTGCCTGCCGTCAAAGGTTTGCATCGTTGCGGCCGGCATGTTTATGTCGCGGGCAAGCGTATGTACCGATGGGCTGATGTATATCCATGCGAGCAAGAAGCTCAAGGTGCCCGCTGCGAGCGGCGCGCGCAGCTGAGCCTGCCGCCATCCGCGCCACGCGGCGAAAATGGCGCCGGCGAGCAGTCCCCACGTCACATCGAATCCGCCATCCCGAATATCCAACATGGAGAGCGGCGCAACGCGGTACTGCTCGAACCAGATTGCGACAAACGCGATGCGCGCCACGAGTAATGCAGCGAGCACGATTTGCAGCGAAGCGTCGGCGATTTTCACTTTCTTGCGCCACGCGACCAGCTGCGCAATCGCAAGCGCGGCAACGAAGCAGAAGAGCAAAAGCAGGTGAGTGATCTTCAACGTAAAGATACCGAAGGTGAGACTGGACATGAGCGGTTTCGTCTTTTCGATGATGACTTTCTGCTACTTCGTCGCCAATGGTGGATAAGTTACACCAGCAATCGCCATACCGGGCTAATTCGTGCGCTGTCCACGCAAAGTAAAAAAGCCGTTCAGAAAACTGAACGGCTTTTTTATCGATACGCTGCGCTTATTGCGAGCGCTTGTCGTGTTCGATCAGGGCATACGCCGAGTGATTATGGATCGACTCGAAATTTTCCGCTTCCAGCGTATAGGCCAGCACGCGCGCATCCCCGTTCAGTACACCGGCAACGTCGCGCACCAGGTCTTCGACGAATTTCGGATTTTCATACGCGCGCTCAGTCACGTATTTTTCATCCGGCCGTTTTAGCAGGCCATACAACTCGCACGAAGCCTGCGCCTCGATCTGTGCGATCAGTTCATCAATGGCCAGCTCACCGTTCAGCACCGCGTTGACGGTGATGTGAGACCGCTGGTTGTGCGCACCGTACGCGGAAATTTTCTTCGAGCATGGACACAGGCTGGTCACTGGCACCATCAGTTTCAGCGTGATCTCAATTGCGCCATGTTTGATCTCGCCAGTCATGCCAACTTCGTAATCGAGCAGACTCTGCACGCCCGACACCGGTGCCGTCTTGTTGATGAAGTAGGGAAAACTGAGCTCGATGCGGCCAGCCCGCGCTTCGAGCAATACCAGCATATCGCGCATCAGCTTGCTGAATGCCGTCACGTCGAGCGGGCCTTCCAGGCCTTCAAGCAGCGCAATGAAGCGAGACATGTGCGTGCCCTTCTGCTCTTCGGGCAGATGCACGTACATATTCCAGGTGCCGACCGAGGGCTGCGCACCGGCCGTGGTCCGGACCGTCAGCGGATAGCGCACGCCCTTGACGCCGACGCGCTGGATGGCGATGTGCCGGGTATCAGGCGTGCTCTGCACGTCCGGAATGGCGGCGAGACTAAGATCGCGAGTATTCATGGTGACCTGTGATGGAACGGCGCGACGGCCGCAAACTGTTATTGCTTGTTGTTGACAACGAGGCGCGGCTCGCCTTTGGCAAAGCGCTGGCGGGTCGAGGTAGCAATGCCTTTCGCATCCAGTCCGCACATGGCGAGCAACTGATGCGCATCGCCGTGATCGACAAATTGGTCCGGCAAGCCGAGATGCAAAATCGGCTTCACGATACCGGCTGCAGCCAGCGCTTCTGCCACCGCGGAACCGGCACCGCCCATGATCGAGCCTTCCTCGACCGTCACCAGCGCATCATGCGCAGCAGCCAGGCGTTTGACCAGTTCGATATCCAGCGGCTTGATGAAGCGCATGTTGGCAACCGTCGCGTCCAATTCGTCGCCAGCTTGCAGCGCCGGCGCGAGCATCGTGCCGAACGCCAGAATCGCGACGTCCTTGCCTTCGCGGCGCACTTCGCCGGTGCCGAGCGGAATCGTATCGAGATCCTTGCCGACCGTGGCGCCGACGCCGCTACCGCGCGGGTAGCGCACGGAAGCCGGCCCCGCGTAATGAAACGCGGTCGACAACATGCGGCGGCATTCGTTTTCATCCGACGCAGCCATGATCACCATGTTCGGAATGCAGCGCAGAAAGGCGATGTCGTAGTTACCCGCGTGCGTTGCACCGTCCGCGCCGACCAGGCCGGAACGATCCAGCGCAAAGGTGACGTCCAGATTCTGCAGCGCCACGTCGTGGATTAATTGGTCGTAACCACGCTGCAGGAACGTCGAATAGATCGCCACTACCGGTTTCAGGCCCTCGGTCGCCATGCCGGCCGCAAACGTCACCGCATGCTGCTCAGCGATACCGACGTCGTAATAGCGATTCGGGAAACGACGTTCGAATTCGACCATGCCGGAGCCTTCCCGCATGGCTGGCGTGATGCCGACCAGGCGCGCGTCATGCGCTGCCATATCGCACAACCAGTCGCCAAACACGCTGGTGTAGGTGACCTTCTTGGCCGCTGCCGGTTTGATGCCCTCGGCAGGATCGAACTTGCCCGGGCCGTGGTACAGCACTGGATCGGCTTCGGCCAGCTTGTAACCCTGGCCCTTGCGCGTGACCACGTGCAGGAACTGCGGACCTTTCAAACCCTTCAGGTTCTGCAAGGTCGGGATCAGCGAATCCAGATCATGGCCGTCGATCGGGCCAATGTAGTTGAAGCCGAATTCCTCGAACATCGTGGCAGGCACCACCATGCCCTTCGCGTGTTCTTCCAGGCGCTTCGCCAGTTCACGCACAGGCGCCGGCAGCACGCTCTTGCCAACATTTTTTGCAGCGGCATAGAACTGGCCCGACATCAGGCGCGCGAGGTAACGATTCAGCGCACCGACCGGCGGCGAGATCGACATGTCGTTGTCGTTCAGCACCACTAGCAGATTGACGTCATCGTGAACGCCCGCATTGTTCATCGCCTCGAAGGCCATGCCGGCAGTCATCGCGCCATCGCCAATCACCGCAATCGCATGGCGATGCTCGCCCTTGGTTTTCGCTGCGAGCGCCATGCCGAGCGCGGCGGAAATCGAGGTCGACGAATGGGCAGTGCCGAAAGTGTCGTACACGCTCTCGTCGCGCTTCGGAAAACCGGAAATGCCGTCGAGCTGACGCAGCGTATGCATGCGTTCGCGGCGGCCAGTCAGAATCTTGTGAGGATAGGTCTGGTGGCCGACATCCCATACGATGCGGTCTTCCGGCGTGTTGAAAATCGCATGCAGCGCAATCGTCAGTTCTACTGTGCCGAGATTGGACGACAGATGGCCACCCGTTTGCGATACCGATTCCAGCACGAACGCGCGCAACTCGTCGGCCAGCTGTTTCAACTGGGCGCGCGACAGGTGCCGGATATCGGCGGGATCGTTGATCGTTTCAAGCAAAGTCATGCTAGGCCTTCCGCTGCACAATCAGGTCTGCAATATCGCGCAGACGATGTGCCTCTTCTCCAAATTGTTCCAGTGCGCGATGCGCCTCCGTGCGCAACGTTTCCGCCAGCGTACGTGAAGCCTCGAGCCCCAGAATCGAAACATAGGTCGGCTTGTTGTCCGCCGCATCCTTGCCTGCCGTCTTGCCCAGCGTAGCGGAATCCGCCGTCGCGTCGAGCACATCGTCCACTACCTGGAAAGCCAGTCCGATGGCGCGCGCATAGGTATCCAGCGCCTGCGTTTCCATTCCCGACAAGTCCTTGCCAGCCAGGGCGCCAAGCAGTACCGATGCGCGCAGCAAGGCGCCGGTCTTCAGGCGATGCATCTGCTCCAGTTCATCGAGCGACAGTTGCAAGCCAACGCTCGCAAGATCGATCGCCTGGCCGCCGCACATGCCGAGCGAACCGGAAGCTTGCGCCAGCAAACGCACCATTGCCAGTTGGCGCAGCGACGGCAGTGCGCCGGCCGACAATACATCGAAGGCTTGCGATTGCAAGGCATCGCCTACCAGCAAGGCCGTCGCTTCGTCGTACTTCACATGCACCGTCGGCTTGCCGCGCCGCAGCGCATCGTCGTCCATGCAAGGCATGTCGTCATGCACCAGCGAATATGCATGAATCATTTCCACCGCGGCAGCGGCACGCGCCAATTCGTTTTCGTCTGCATCGAACAGCGCACCAGCCGCGAACACCAGCAGCGGACGCACGCGCTTGCCGCCG